>Ga0335069_10003280_pt1 | contig 24542 bp, 42 predicted proteins | sample Lox_Sample_11_FD_206714 | JGI IMG/M metagenome (GOLD analysis project Ga0335069, IMG submission 206714) | Soil microbial communities from Loxahatchee National Wildlife Refuge, Florida, United States - Lox_Sample_1.1 | ecosystem: Environmental > Terrestrial > Soil > Wetlands | place: USA... | reverse complement strand
CCGTGTCGGGGGGCCGGGGGGGGGGGGGGGGGGGGGGGGGGGGGGGGCGGAGCCGGCGGTAGGCCTGCATTGAAACCGCCCACGGTGCCCCAGGCGCCGGTCTTGCAGTTGACCGCGGGGGAACTCCCCGTGAGCGCGGCGAACGGCTCAAAGACTTGCGCCTTGCTCACCGGGTCTATCGTGCGCACCGCGTCTCGAGCGTTGAGCGGTCCGCAGATCAGGTGCGGGCAGCTGGTCGGAGTGTAGAGGGTGCCCGGGGTCACCGGAGTGGCGCACACGTGAATGGTCGGCCCCGGGGTGGCGGCATAGACCAGGATGCCGGCCGCGAGGCAGATCAGCACCAGGAGGAGCAAGGCGAGCGTGCGGATGAACAGTTGCATTGGCGGGGCCCTCGAGAATCGCGCAGGGGGTGAGGATAAATCGGGTCCGCGCCCAAAAACAGCGCCAGCACCACGAAGGCGAGGAGCACCCACGCCCATTCGTGCAACTCGCGGTGCAGCAGTAGGGCTGCCGCGGCGGCCACCATGGACACCATGGCGAGCACCAAGGCGGGGAGGTTCACAGGCGGTGCGTGTCGGGCCAGTTCGGCCAGCCTTCGGTGCACCCGCTGCGGTGGATCAGCTGCGGGCGCGGGACCGCGCCACAGCCCGCGCACCGGTAGCGGGCCCACTTCATGCGCAGATAGAGCCTGTGGGCGCCCCAGCCGAGTGCGAACCCGGCGAGCGGGAACAGTGGAATGGCCCAATCGGGAATCGGCATACGCTCTGCCCCCTATAGCCTTTCCGGGAAACCCAGGCGCTGCGATGTTGCGTTGAATTTATCGCGCACGGCCGACTCCAACACCAGCCCCGCACGCCGGCACAAGAGGTCCAGGTACAGAAACACATCGGCAATTTCCGGCCCCAGATTCGCGAGCAACTGTTCTGGGGACTCCTTGTTTCCGGGCAGCCCGTCGCGGATGCGATTCAACTTTTTGATGACATTGCAGAGCTCGCCCACTTCGCCGGCGAGCGCGACCGCCCAATCCGACAGAGACCATGATTCGATTCCTTGCGGATGCCAACGCAGGCAACGCTGCAAATTCACGGTGGACACGAAGGGGATGACCATATGCGGGGCGAGCTCAGCGCGCGAGCCTGTCATGTGAAAGGTGCTTAAACGCTCAATCTCTTCCAGCGCATCGGCAGCTAGCTGGGCCTGCGCCGAGCGCGGTTCACCGGGGCGATGCAACCCCGCTTCAATTCGCAATTGCTGTTTGATGTCCATGAATCTCCCCCTCACCCGCTGCGCGGTAAATCGACGGAACCAAAGGACTGCCGCAGCGCATCCCCGTACACCCACCAGAGTTTGCCATTGAACACAAACTCGACCTTACAGCGGAAGGTGACGGCCACGACGATGGCGCGGGTTTTCATACTCTCAATGTGCTCACCGCCCAGACACTCCAGGCGGATGCAGTCTCAATTACTGCACCTCCTCCCACTGCCCGTTATCGCCCACCCGGAACACCCGACGCGGCAGGCCGTCGGGGTTGGCGTCGGTCACGGGCGCGAGCAATTCCACGCGGGTGATGGGATAGGCCATGTACCCGCGCTCAGTTTGGCTCGCCCGATCCAACATGCTCAACAGCGCTGCGGAATACTGTTTTTCTGCCATGAATCTCCCCCTGCCCCTGCGGGGCGGCAGCTACTTAAAACGAACGACTCTCAGATCTAGGATTTGCAGGTAGGCGTTCATGGCGGAGTACTGAATCGACAGCAGCGCCCGTTCCTGCGGGTCTATGACATCCGCGCGACCGTCTGTCAGAAATTTGGCCAGCGCATGGAATTTAACTTGCAATTCGTTGCGCTCCACGATCACGCGCTGTTGATACGGGGTCAGTTTGGTTATGTCCATTGTCAGATTGCCCTTTATGCGCAGTTGGATATGTTGAATTCCAGCCCATAGTGCGGGTCGGGCCTCAGCCGGACCAGCTTCCACCGATACACCGCACTGGCAAAGGGAACCATGGACACCGCCCAGTGTTCACCCACGATGTCCACGAAGCGAGCCAGCGGGGATTGCTGCGCCAGTAACATCAGATCGGCGTCGCGGCGGTCTCCACCCTGAAAGTATTGCAACAGAGTGCCGTACCAGTACACGCCGCGCCGTTTAAGCACCCGGACCCAGATGTCAGTATCTTCTGGTGTCCAGGGCGCCGGTGGCAGGCGGGGTTTCATTACCACTGGTCCACCGGTTGCACGCTGTAGTACGAGTCCCACTTGCGGCGCAGCGCGATGTCACAGTGCGCCTGACGCATCATGGACACATCCCCGCGTGTGTTGGTCCAGCGCGCGTGCGGACAGTGCTGCGCGACGACCATGATTTTCGCATCGCGGCGGTCATCGGCGCGCGAGAGCCGAAATAACCCCATGGTGTCGGTCTCGAGTTTGATCCACCAGCGCGCGAGCACGTGCGCCCAGGCATCACAGTCCGCGGCCGTCATCAGACTCACTTCGACGCGCGGATGATCCCCCGACCCCGCGGGGTCAGCACCGGCTCGCATGCGCCTTCACGCTCCCAGGGCCAGTCAATGAAGCCCCACCGGCGCAGCATGCGCAACGTGCGGGTGCGCGGCCGGCGGGAGTCGGCATCGGTGCCGCGCACGCGCTCGCCGCGAGCGATGCGCTGTAACAGGATACGGTGCTTTTCATTGAGCAGACCCCAGGCGGATTTACCGCCGCAGGGTATACCCTTTTTTAGTCGCTGGCGACCCACAGCACGGCCACTACCGCCAGCACTCCCACCAGCCACCACCAGTTGGGGGTCACCGGCGGGGTGACGGTCACGGTCTGCACCGGATCGCCCGTGGCGGGGTCCACGTCAATCGTGACGCCGGGCGAGCTCAGTACCCCCTCGCGCACCTGTTCCCAGGTGGCTGTCTCATCGCCCAGGCCGCGCAACCGGCGCCGGCGCGCCCTACGGGTGAAGGGGGGTGCCGGGGTCGTCATCGGATTCATCCGCAGCCAGGTACTCGGCGCGCTCAGGGTGACCGGCGGTCAATGCCTCGCTCGAGCAGATGGCCGCATCGGCTTCCGCCTCGCTCATGAACCCCGATTCGACCAGGTAGTCGAGCAACCCTTCCAGGTCGTTTTCGTCCAGCAGCTCGGGGAATTCTTCCGGAAATTCCTCATCATCGGCGCTCGACCAGAGCACCTCCTCGCCGTCGAGCAGCTCGGCGCCGCCGGCCTCGAGCAACACGAGCTCGAGCGGTGCACGCTTAGACACGGGCGAGCTCGGCCCCCGGGCGGGTCTGATCGATGGCTCCTTCCTGGCGCAGCACGAGCGACTCATCGCGCTTCAAGGTGAATACGCGGCGCGAGCCGTTGCGCACGGTCACGGTTTTGGTCTGGGTCTGATCGGCGATCAGCACGCCATAGGGGCCGCCCAAGGGTTCAATCTCCACCTCGGGGGATCCCCCGTAGGGCCGCAGCACGATGAGCTCGCCGCGCGCCAGGCCCACTTCATGCCATTTCGGCTTTGCCCCGCGCCCCTTGCTGCCGCGGCCCAGCAACCAGGTGGTTTGATGCGTGGACTGCACCGCAAGCCTGTCGCAGTCCGCGTTCAGCCCCCGGATCTTGACCCCATTGGTGCGGTCGAGACTCATGACAGGGGGATGTTCAGCTTGGTCGAAAACCAGTGAAAGGCGGCGGTGAACAGCCCCACGATGGCCGAGACCAGCGCCCCACCGTACAGGCCTGTCGGGTCCAGGTGGAACGCACCCGCGGCGGCGACACCGGCGGCGGTGCCCAGAATCGACCCCAACGTGGGCATTGAGGCCTGTGTAGGCGTGCCCGCATTGGCCGGCGGTGGGGTGGGGGATACGGGGGTGGAGGTTGGCATCGTTCGACTCCCTGCGGCGCTTATAGCGCCTTGTGCGCGATTTAGGATGCGTTCGCGATTACTGTCAAGTCACCATGGTGGCCCCGGGGATGGGCACATCGGCCAGAATGGCCGAGACGTAGTTGACGGTTTCATCTGGCAACGCCCGGGTCCCCGCCAGGTAGCTGTTCACATTGCCGGCGCCATCATTGTAGGCGGCGAGCGCCAGGCCCCAGTCCCCGAACTGGTTGTACAGACTTGCCATCTGGGCCGCTGCGACCGCGATCTGATTGGCCGTGTCGGCGGCGGAGTAGGGACGGGCGGTGTTCACCACCGGGAAGTAGGCCGGCATCAGTTGCAGGATGCCCAAGGCGCCGGCGGGGGAGGCGGTCGAGCCGTCGATGATGTCCTGGCGGAAGTGCGATTCCTGATAGGCCTGGCGGGCAAGGAGGTCGCGGGGGATCCCGTAGCTATCCTCAGCCGCGTTCAACACCGGCAACCAGGTGCTCCCTGCACCGGCTGACTTCCAGAAGGGATTACTGATGATACCGGTTTGCACGCCCGCCACTCCCAGGGCAGCCAGGCCGCCCGCGATTGCCAACAGCCAGATGAGATCACGCCCTTTCATGGCCCGCAGGAGGTGCCCAGTGTGAGGGTGACCGAGACCGGGGAGAACTCCTCCCAGCGCGAGAAATTGCCCACCCCATCGGTGGTGAACGCCACCAGCGTCACGGTGCCGGAGGCGGCCGGCACGTACGAGAACATCGGTTCCACCGTGGCGCTGCTACTGGTGAACAGGAGCGTCGCGCCGCTCGCTGCGATATCGGCGGCGGTGTACTCGTTTTTCACCGGCCACACGTACGCCGGGTTCACCGCATAGAGCACTTCATGGTCGCGGCGGAACTGGCGGTACGGGTAGAGCGTGATCCGCGCGTAATAGCCGAAATTCTGCACCCCGACACCTGGGGGTTGCAGGTAGATGGCATTCGCATCGGTGATGGCGTTGGCGCTGTCATAGTCGATGGCGCCGTACCCAAACATCAGGTGGTTGTAACCGGTAGCCCAGTTGGCCGCGGTGATGCGCAGCGCGGCCTTGATGTCGAACCAGTTGAAGGCGGGATGGTTGAATTGCAGCGCGAGCAGGAACCCCGCCACTTCCGCCGACACCCAAGAATCCTGGGTGGTGTTCAAGCCCTTGTAGGAGCTTGCGAGGGCGAATTCCAACCCCCAGGTGGTGCCGCCGTCGGCGGAGTTGGGCGCGGTGGCCGAGGACATCACCACCGGCGGCGGGGTGCCGGCGGGCAGCTGGCCGCCGATGCGCGCGGCGGTGGGCTGGGTGTAGATGGTGCTCTGGGTTTCCAGCGTCAGGTAGTTGCCCTGATCGGTGAGCTGGTTGTAACAGCACAGTGAGGCATTGATGGCTTGATAGGTCGCATGGTTGCTCGCGGCGTTGCTGGCTACCGACCGATAGGCGCCGGCGCCGTTACTGGACTGCGCGACAATCGCGTTGCTGTCGGAGGTCGGCGCGTAGTCGATAAAAATCGGTCCGTCGATGTGCCCGGTCCCAAGCGCGGCATTGACGGCCGGTGCGATGAACGTGTCCGCGTGCGCGGTGGCATTCAACACCGAGGGGGCGCCGAAGGTATCGGCCGCCAGCCAGGCGAACAACCACAGGAGCCGCCGGCGCATCAGAAACACAACCCGTAGATGGTCCCGGTGAGCGCCGGGAAGGTGAAGGTGACGGCGGTCCAGGGTCCGGTGCCGGTCAAGGTCGTCTGGATCGGGGTCGCGATGGCCTGATCGGTGGCGCCGATGCAGGCCGGGGGGCCGCCGGCGGTGGTAAACCCGTGATTGAAGGTGACCGTTACGCTCGTCGCTCCGGACAGGCCGGTCACGGTGAATTTATTATCGGACGATCCGTTACTCACGGTGCCGGCTGAGGCGGTGGGCTTGGTGCCGGTGCCGGTGGCCAGAATGTGCGCGGTGGTGACTTCTTCCAGCGCGCAGCCGCCGAACTTGCCGGCGGTGTTGCCGGCATCGATCAATAGGTACGCGTTGGTCCCGGCGGTTCCGGCGGCGGAATAAAACGCGCAGTCGAAGGCGTTTCTAACCGGTGTATTGTTGGTCATCAGCGCCCAGGTATTATTCGCCTGCGGCGTGGTGACTTTGACGGCCCCCACCAACGTGAGAGTCGCCTGGGGAAGGAAATCGATCCACGTCTGATTCGTGGTGTCGATGGTGACCGTGCTGCTATCTAGTGTCGTGAGCCTGAGATAGTGACCCTTGGACGTGTTGCCACCACTGATGATCACATCCAACTGGCAGTTCTGCGGAATGACGTAGCCAGAGGGGAAATTCACCGGGCGCGTCCAGGCGCCGGAATTCACCAGCCACAGGCCATTCTGACTGTTGGTGGTCTGATTGGTGAGCAGCACCACCGAGCCCACCACGGTGGAGACGCCATCCAAGGTCTGCACCCCGGAGAGGGTGACATTGCTGCCCGAGCTCACCAGCGCGGCGGAGATCACCGCTTGCTGCAAGTTGGCGATGGCCAGCGGATTCGCCGCGGTCGGGGTGGCGGTGGCGGCGGTGGTGTTGGCGAGAATCCCCGCGGCGGGGATGGTCGCCAGATTCGACAGCGGGAGGTTGCCCGTAATGAACGAGCCGGATGACAGGTTGACTGTCTGCGCGGTGTTGGTGCCCGAGAGCGCCCCGCCCGGGGAGAAGGAGTTATAGATCGGCTGGGCGAGTACGCCCGCGGTGACGGCGAGCAGCAGCCCCAACCAGAAGCCCGGCTTTTTCAGCGTGTTCATGAGACCACCACCCAGGCATCGACGCCCGTTGTTGCACCGTAGTAACACAGCAGAATGGATGCCCCCGGGTTCAAGGTTGCATCCAACGCCCCTTCGGTCGCGAAACTGTCGCCCGCGGTGCCCGAGCCCGCCCCCGAGAGCGCGAGGGTGTTCACGGCATCGGTGTTGCGCACCAGGAGGAGCTGACCGTCCAGACCCGCTTTCAACCCCTGCAGGGTGGCATTGCCCAGGGATGGGTCGAGGTCGAGGCGCCCGATGGGAGAACCCACGGTTCCCGGAAAGCCACCGCCCGGGTCAAAGGCATCGGTGCTGCCGGCCGGGACCAGCGCTGCCACGTAGCCGGTGAGCGTGCCGCCGCCACCGCCACCGCCGCCGCTACCACTGGAGAGTTGACCGAATAGGTAGCCCATGGCGCTAGAGGGAGATCAACTGCCAGATGCCACCGGAGCCGTCGGCGGCGGCGCCGACCGCGATATCACTGGGCGCTGCCGTGCCGAAACTGCGCAGGTTGGCAATGGTCCCCATGTCGGAACCGGTGGTGATGCCATCCAGGGCCCAGCTCGCCCCATCGGCGCTGGAGAAGATGGCCTGCGGATCCCCCACCCCGAACACCCAGGCGCGCGGCACGGCAAAGATGTCCAACCCCGCAAAGATGCTGATACTGGACACGTAGCCGGCGCCTGCGAGCGCGACCGGGGTCCAGGTGGCCCCGTCGACGGAGCGGGCGATACTCGAGGCATCCGTGCTTAGGAACCCTGACAGCACGAGATTCTCAAATGCCACCAGGGTGGTCTGATACGGCGGGAGCACAAGCGGGGTGGCCTGATCGATTTTCAGTGACCAGGTGATGGAATCGGGCGAGGTGTAAATCTTCCTATGGCTGGCGGAGGTGGCGGCGAGGGCCGCATACAGGCCGCCAGTGGTGCGCACGATCTGTTCGACGGTGGTATCCGGCGCGCCGAACTCCTGCAGGATGTTCCAGATGATGCCGTCAGCGGTATTCAACATCACGGCATCGTTGGGCGAGGCGGAGCCGTTCTGCCCTACTACGATCACCTGGGCACCATCATCCAGTTGCGCAGACTCGAAATGCGGCGCCGTGCCACCGCCGGGAATGAACTTGATGCCGAGACTTTGCCCGGTCCAGGTGATGCCATCGGGGGAGGTCCAGGCCTTGCCCAACACCACGGAGGGTTGATAGGCGACGAACAGCGCCAGCGTCGGGTCCCAAAAGACGCCCGAACCGAGAAATCCCACCGGGGTGACATCGGTCCAGGTCACCCCGCGGTCGGTGCTCGCAATGAGATAGATCGGCGGATTGCCCGGCGCATCGGTCATGAGGCAGACCACGGTGTCGGCCTCATTGCTTGCCAGCTGCACGCCGACAGAAGGGGAGATGGGGGAGACGGATTGCTTGACCCAGGTCACTCCACCGGTGTTGCGCCAGAAACCGCCCGCGTTACTTGCGGCGAGAAAATCGAGTTCGACGTCCGGGTCCGCGCTCGAACACACATCGACGAAGGTTTCCCCGGCCGAAAGGCCCGCGGTGCTCTGGCGATCCCACACCAGCGCGGCGGCGGGCGCTGCGGGCACCCCGCCGAAAAAACCGCCCTTACCGAAGGGCGCATTGGCGGTGAGAAAGCGACCCATGGTCGCTCACCTGATCCAACGGCCGCTACCCGCCTCATCCGCCGTGCCACCGGTCTGCCCCGCGCCGCCGCCGAAGCGCGCTGACATCTGTTGCAAGTCCTGATCCGGGGAGTGTGAGGCCTGCACAATCACCCCAATGGGGGTGGCGGTGGCGCCTGAACCGTCCAGGAACGCGACGTAAATCTGACTGCGCGGACAGATGACATCGAAAATGACGCCGATCCCCGGCTGAAGTTTCAGGGAGTAGCGGTTCGCCTGGCGGCCGAATTCCACGTACAGGTTGGGCGCGACATCGGGGGAGGTGGCGGTGGAGTTGTTCTGCACCAGCAGCAGATTGCGCTTCTTGTTCGCCGCCAACACCGGGACCGCGGCGGGAGTGCCTGCGTTTAACGGGATGCCAATGGCATCGGTCGGGTTGTTCCAGACCACGGGCCCAAAGGGCACCGGGATGCCATCGCCCGGGGCGGCGTTCGCCAAGGCCTGGCGGTCCGCGACGCCCGGCGGGGGCGGTGGGGGATTGTCGTTGAAGGTCTCCCCCAGCCCCGTCCAGGCCGGATCATACGGCATCGGAACCAACATGTTGGCCCCGGTCGCCATCATGCGGTCAGGCGCGAAGGGTTCCATGGCGGCCCCCTCCTATTGGCCCGGCGGCAGGACCAGTCGACGGTACCCGTGAAGCGTCAAATGCAGGTTGGTGTAGGTGGTGCCGGCAGCGACATAGGCCGCATACGTGAAGTTGATCACCGAGTTGGCCCGGAACAGCCGCGGACGCACCAGGCGGTACGGCTCGCGCCCATCGCCGGCCAGCACGCTGATCGGAATGGGTTGGTTCATGAGGTTGCGCGAGGTGCCGGTGTCGTTGATCAACACTGTCACCAGCGGCACCAGCAAGGCGCCGGAGGTCTGGCTCGCGCCCGCGTTGTCGCAGGAATAGGTGGTCGCGATCCAGTAGAAATCGGTGCCCGCGTCAATCTGAATCTGCGAGGCGCCCACCGTGTTGGTACTGGCCAACCCCTGCACCAGGGTGTCATACCAGTAGTAGTCCGAGCCATCCGTGCGCGGGTCGAAAATGTTGGGCGGGAGCATGGCAGCCGGGGTGCGCTGCGCGCCGGGCGGGGTCTGCATGGGCTGGGCGGACATGTGTTACTCCGGGCCGGGGGTGCCGGCACTGCACTTACCAAGGCCCGCGCGCGCGGGAGGTGCCCGCGCGCGCAGGGTGTCGCTTCAGGTCGCCTGGCGGATGAGATAACCGCGCAGCCGCTCGATCAGCCGGCCAATCTTCTGGGAGTTGGTCGGGATGGCCGCGCCAAAGGTGATCTGGAGCGTGAACTGCTGGGTGCTCTGGATGTAGATCGGCACCAGCGTGTACGGCTCGCCCGACCAGACCGCGTAGGAAATCTCCGCCCCTAAGCCGGTCGAGGTCGCGCCGGGTTTGGCCAGCGCCGCGAAGCCTGCCAGGCGCGTGGCCGGCGGGAACATGTTGAGCGGGGTGTCGTTGATGTACTTCCTGTCGGTGCCGATGGTCAGCACCTTGACCCCACCCTGGCCCACGTTCCAGATATCGTTCACGAAGGCGCCGACGGCGGTGTCGGCCTCATCCCCAATGCCCGGCTCGATGCCGAACGGGGTCGAGGTCGAATTGTTCACGCCCGGCATAAACAGCGTTTCGGAGCCGATGGCGTAGAACTCATTGCCGAGCGAGAGCTGGTTGTTCGTGATGATGTTGGTGTCGAGCACCGTTTTCGCGACCGCCCCCACGCCCGGGGCGGAACTGGTGCCCTGGCCCTGCGGGAGCGCGAAGAAGGTGAACTGCAAGGCGCCGGCGGACGGGTAGGCCTGGGAGTCGTACAGCGGGCCCCAGATGACATCTTTCTGGCCGGGGACACCAACGGTGTGCGCCTGGATGTAGTCGGGTGTCAGGACCGGGCGGCCCATGCCGCACTCGGCCACGGCGCCGGAATGCAGAAACGACTCCTCGAGCTCCACGCGGCCGGTGGCCCAGTCGATTACACCCCGAGTGATGATTTTACGGATCATGGTCAGTTGCTCCAGGGGCGAGCGCCCGCACGCTTTATCGTTGCTGCGGGGGCGCTGCCCCATGTTGGTTAAAACAGAAAACCGGTCAGTCCCTCACATGCCGTCCGAGTAGTCGCCCATCGCCGGGGCGACGTTCATGGGTCCGCGCATGTACGCGCCCATGCCCTTCACCACCGGGGCGGGGGAGACGTACCCCAGGCCCTGAATCCCGGGGGTGCCGGTCGGCCCGCGCATGTACGCGCCCATCCGGGGCGAGAGCGGGTAGGCGGTGTAGTCCGCATAACCCGACAGACCCGGGAGCGAGACACCGGCCGAGCTCACCAGACCTTTCAAGGTCGAGTAGGCCGCGACCGTGAGCGCGCCCAGCATCACGACGCGACCGCGGTCACGCCCTAAGAACTTGCCGGCCACGATGCCCAGTCCAATCGCCCCGGCCAGGCGCACGGCCAGGTTGAACCAGCCGGACTGCAACGTGGTCGGGAGGTAGGGCGAGACGTAACCCATGGTCACATCCAACGCCAAGGCGCCCGCACCGCCGATGGCGGCCGGCACGATGGCCGAGTGCAGGATGGCCTGCGGTGAGCGCACCGAGAAGCCGAGGCCCCCACCCCCACCGCCCCGACGCCGGCGGCGCGGATTCATGTAGTGATGGCGGTGCCGGCGGCGCCGACGCGGGTTGATGGAGACCGACACCCGGCGGCGCGCCCGATGACGGCGGCGGCGGGGATTGGTGAGACGGGCGCGGCGCTTGCTGGCCCAGTACCGACGCAGCCCCGCCGGCATGCCCCGGCGACGGCCCTTCGCGCGGCGACGACGCCGGCGCGGATTGACGAGCAACAGATGCTCCACAGCAGTAACTCCCGTATGGCGGGAGCCACTGCGGAGGCCCCTAGGTGACCGGCTCGAATGTGCGCAGCGCCGGGTCGCGTCGAGCGCGATTTAACTTAAAACGGTTTCAGCGTGTCAAGGTGACCTTGTAACGGCGGCGCGCGCGCAGCTCCCGACCGCTCGGACCATAGTCCACAATGCCGCGGTCAGTGGCCTTGAAGCGCCGGCCGATGAGGTACACCTGGCCGCGCTTGCTGCCCGCGGCGAGCAACGGGCGCGCCGGGCCTGCAAATTCATGGATATAGAGTTTGACCTTGCCGCCGTGGGTGGTCTGGTAGCCGATGAATTCCACCGTGCCCATGACGGCCACCGAGCGCGGGATGCGCGGCACCACCACGCGCCGTACCCGCTCGGGCCGCTCCTCGCGAAATCCCCGATACAGGCGCGCCGCGGCACTCAGGTCGGCGGACGCGCGCTTCACCGGCGGGCCACCACGGCCAGGCGATAGCCGCGCAGCGGGCCCGGGAAAAGCTCACGCAGGTGATGCATCACGGAATTCGCCACCGTGCGGGAGCGAAACACGCGCGCCTTGCCGCCCTGGCTGAATTTGCCCCGGCCCACGTAGCGCAGCAGCCGCCCGCCGGCTTTCTGCGCCGTGATGATGAGGGACTTGAGGGTGGGGTTTCTGTGGCGGCGGCGGCGCCGACGCGGCTTTCTTGTGGCTTTCTTGCGCCGCGCGGCCCAGTAGCGGCGCAGGCCTTCGGGCATGGGTTTCTTTGCTTTCGCCATCACCATCCACTCGCTTGTTCCGGGGAGAGACCGAAATCGGCGCTCTAGGGGGCCGCTCCGATCAGCTCGGCGGTCATACCGCCGGAGGGAGAGCTCGCCGTCACCAGGTACTGGTTACCCTGCCAGGTGAAATAGGCGGAATTGCTCAACTCATCGAACAGCAGCGTCACCGCCGAGACGGGAATCTGGCCGCCGCCAGGGAGCTGAATCTGCCCGGTCGGTACCATGGCCGGCGGCAGGGTCGCCGAGATGATGGCGTTGGCAATGCTCGAACTCACGGTGTTGACCGCGCTTTTCGCCCCGGACGCCACGGCGCCCGCGGCCGTGGCGGCCCCCGCCCCCAGCCCCTTCACGCCCTGTACCAGCTGGTAGGCGAGATAGGCGGCGCCGGCGGCGAGCGCCAGGTAAAACACCGTCTCGCCCGTGTTGGAGGTGCTGGCCATCAGTGCGCGCTCGAGCGCCCTTTGGTGAGCAGCCCCAGCAGCAGCAGCAGTCCGCCACCGATGGCCACCCACTCGACCAACTGTTGCGTGGAGGCGGACAGCCCCACTCCCACGGTGGGCACGCCCAGGCTTGACATGTCGATGTTGAGCGGGGGAAGGCCCGCCTGGGCGCGTTGCAGCTGCAACTGCGTCACCTGTTGGGCGGTTTTTACCTGATTCACCGCGAGCGCGCCCTGGGTGAGCCCGCCAATCAAGCTTGAGAGCCAACCCGTTACGCCCGAATCGGTGGTGCCGCTGTTGGCGGCATCGGCGGTATCGACCGCGGAGGTGACCGAGGTGGGCACCTGGAGCGAGCCCGAATCAAAGGTGATATCGGTCACGGCACTGTCATCGCCCAGGCCGCGAAAGGTGAGCATGCCCGCCATCGACCGACGGTGCGCCAAATCCTGGGCCACCGACTGGTTGAAATCCCCGAAGGCCCGCGGGTACTTCTTGGCGAGCGCGGGCGCCACCTGTTGGTACAGATGGGGTTGTTCGCGCTGAAACCACTTCAGGAAGCCCTTTAAGCCCGTGTCGGTGATGTTGGGTTTGGTGGACGTGGCCGCGTATGTCATGACGTAGACCTCAGGCTGGCGAGGGTAATCAGCACACCCGCGCCGAGCAGCAGATACAGTCCGTATTGATTCAGGAATTGCGTGAAGCCGCCCGGGGTGAGCGAATTCAACAGCGAGTTGGTGAGCGGGACCGCGCCACCGGCGGTGGACAGCACCGGGGTCAGCTGGCCCGTCAAGGGATTGGTCACGTAACTGACCGCGGCCGGGGATGCGCCCACGCCAGCGCGCGCGGCCTGCGCCTGGAGCACTGCGGTGCTCACCTGGGCATTGTTCGCGGTCTGTTGGGCCTTGAAATAGGCGGTGGCGGTATTGGCCAGGGTGTTCAAACCGCCGCCGGTGGTCAGGAACGAGCCCACGTTACTGATAGCGGAGCCAATGCTCGAGAGAAAGCCGCCGGAGGAGGGGTCCGCGGCGGAATTGCCGGTGGCGCTGAAATCAAAGGACGGGAGCGAGACCCCGCTGTCAATGCCGCTCGTCACATCGATGAGGGAGGGTTCGCTCATGTCGATGGTGACCGGGGAGAGCGTGAAATCATCATCGCCCAGGCCGCGCAGCGACACTCCCACCGGCCTGGGCGGGATGGCGGCGCGCGCGGGAATCTGCGCATTCAGGTGCAGGAGCAATCCCGGGTGGGTCTCGGCCAACCAGCGCGCCAGCGCCAGGCCTGATGCCAACGTTGTCATGTCTTTCTCGCTGGCGCCGGCACTGATGCTGGACGTGCCGTGGCGAACAGCACGGCCAGCAGCGCCAGCCCGCCCACCACCCACATCGACCAGTTGCCTGAAAGCCCCGCGGTGGCGACGGTGGCCGCCTGCCCCACCTGTTGCTGCACCTGGGGGGTGATGGCATAGCCCTGCGCCTGGAGCGCCTGTAAGGCCGCGGCGGTGGCTTGCTGGGAGCTCGCGCCCTGGGATGCCAACTGATTTAACAGCGCCTGGGTGTTGGGATCGACGGTGGAGGCCTGCGGCACGGTGGGCACGCCTGCGGCCGGGGCGGCGGAGGTGCCGGCTTGGTAGAACTGCATGCCCGCGCCGGTCCAGACGTAATAGTTGCGGTCGGGCCCTAAGTAGATCGGCTGGCCGGCCGCATTGCTTGCGCCGGCTGCGGTGAAGCCCGGCGGAATGGTGGTGCTGGCCATGAGCGGCGGGGTGTTGCCGCTCGCAGCGGCCGACACAAACGGGGTCAACGTGTTGGTACCGGCATTCCAGTCATATAGCTGCCCGTTCGGGGCGCGCACGACGGGACGGCCGGTGGCCGGGTTCGTACCGCTCACCACGTAGCCGGCCGGCAGGGTCGGGGCGGTGGCCGCGGGAGCGCCCGGGGCGCTCGCGGTGGCGCCGGCGGGGAGCCTGAAGGGCGGGAGCCCGTTCCAGATCCCGGACTGACCGCCCACCGGAAACCAGCGCTGCGCATAGAGCCCGGTGATGTACTCGGCGGTGAGACCTAACAGGAGCGTATTAATCAGGCCCGCGTTGACATCGGACATGGAGCCGAAGCCAAAGGAATTGATCCACGGTTGCACGATGTTGTTGAACACATCCTGCACGGTGGCGTTGGGAGAGATCCGACCGGCCTGGGCGGCCTGATAAATCTGCATGCACATGTCATACAGAAATTTAAATTCACCCATCCGCCCGTACTTTCTGTAAATCGGGATGTTGCCCTTGATCTGGGAGGGTTCCAGATCAAACAGGCCGGCGAGTACCAGGTACTTGTCCGCGATGTTGAGAATGCCGGCGGGGCCCTGACTGTTATAGAGCGCCACGGCGGAGTTGAAATTACTGACTTCGGGGTCCTGGCGGTGCTGGAATACCCCAGAAGCCACCAGGCCCAGGATGGCGCCGACCGCAGTGCCGATGATCGGGACGAAGGAGCCGGCAGCAGCGCCGGTCCCGACGGCGCTCGCGACCGTGGTGCCGGCGGTCAGCCCTACTTTCGCACCGGTGGCCCCAGCGCCGGCGGTACTGAGCAGACTGGAGGCGCCCAGGCCGCGCAGGTTGCGTGGCCGGCGCGCGGCGGCGGATTCGATCAGCGCGCGGCGCAGATATCCCAGGTGCGGGGTGTAGGGAGCAAAGCCGGGATGATTCGCTTGCATGGGTGCGCCTTCAGACGTGAGCCAACATGAGGCAGGTGGCATCCGGGGGCCACCAGCCGATGTCTACCCCCGGCACGATGGTTTCGCAGTTGATCCACCCGGACCCCAGGCGTACCTGGGCCATGACGTGAGAGAAGTCCCCGCCGCGCACCCCGATGGCACAGAAGCGCGTCTGAAAACCGATGGCGGCGGCGAGCGCGGCGAACAGCGTGGCCTTGTCATCACAATCGCCGGCCTGCAATTTCAGGGTTTGCACGGGGGTCTGTAACGTCTCCACCCCGTCGATGTCATTGACGTAGCGCACCTGATCGCGCACCCAGGCCTGTAACGTGGCCGCTTCACAGCGCTTGTCCTTGGGCGCGCAGCCCTGCACCAGTTGGACCGCGGTGTTTCGGACGTTCAAGTCGGTTTTGAACTGGCGCACCAGGTCCACCATGTGCGCCAGGGTCGCGCGGATCGCGCCCTCCCCGCCCGGTAAGGCAATCAGGGTGGCCGTGGCTGGCAGGTTGGCGTTGCCCGTGAGGTTCACACGGGCGAGGAGATTATGTTAAGCGTGGCAGGGACGCAACTGGCGGAGGGGGCGCGGTGGTCGCCGGCCTTGCGATTCACCGCCCTTAGAGACTGCCCTCAAGCCTCATGCCCATTGGCCATGTGCGGTTCCCTGCCTCAGCACCCAGGGCGGCCGATGCTGGCGGATTCATAACCGCGGCCGGTCGGGAAAGTATCAGTTGGCGCCTTCTTCGGCGGACGGGTGAGTATAGCCCGGGATTTGATCCGGGTACTGGTAGCCGAAGCGCCCGTAATGCACCAGGCGGGTGCGGGTCTCCATGCGGCGGGAGAGGTCGAGCAGCGCGCACCAGTGCCAGAAGCCGGCATCTTCCGAGAGCCAGCGCATGTCAGGGGTCGCGCCGTCGAAAAAGAAGTCGGTGGCGAGCTCGCCCTCGAAGCGAAACCGATGCAGCGCTTCGGAGCCGTCGGCGGCGCGCCAGTCGTTCATGGCTTCAAACACCGAGCGGTGGATGCGACAGAAGCCCATGCCGTAATCGACCGGTGGCATGCCAAGCACTTTTTTCGCGTAGGGACAGATCACCACCTGTTCCTCGCCTTCCATGAGATAGGCGAAATCGCGCGCGGTGAAGCCGATATCCGAGTCCACGAACACCAACGTGTCACAGTCCGAGCGCAGGTACTTGTGTGCCAACTCATTGCGGCATAGCCGGATGTTGGATTGGCCGCCGCGAAAGGTGGGGGTGACGGCCCCGGCGCCCGCGATCACCACTTCCATGATGCCCATCACGCAGGCGATATCAATGCGGAAGTCCATGACGGGACAGGCCAACAGCACTTTTTGCGGTTCGGGCATCGTTACATCCTGGTCGGTACGGGGGTGGCGGCGGGTCTGGCGGGATAGGGCCGCACGGGTTTCACGGCAGCGAGGCAAAATCGATGGGTGACCTTATCGTCTTTGGAGTCCACGATGTCGAAATCCCCGTGCCAGCTGTCGCGGTAGTCACTCATCGCGGTGCGCCCTAACTGTTGGTAGTTGGATCGCACCAGAAAGGTGAGTGATTCAGGCAGAATCACGCGGCGGTGGCCGGGGTCCCCCCACAGCCAGGGCGAATAGCGGCTCGGGGTGGTGGCACAGAGCACGCCGCCGGGTTTCAACACCGACCAGATGTTGTAGAAGGTGGAGAAGAAGCCCACCACGTCGCCTTGCTGGCCGATGTGCTCCAACACCTCATAGGCGTGCACTTCATCAAACGGCTCGAAGGTGGCAAAGGCGTGGCGCCACTTGAGCGTATCGAGATCCACCACGAGATCCGGGTTGACCGCCGGGTTGATATCGGCGGTCACCAGGTCCACCCAGCCGGCCGGTGCCCCCGGGGGGCGAATCCGGCGCGTGCGGTCATGGCCGCACCCTAACAGCAACTCCATTTAGGGTTCCTCTGCCGGAGCGGGGGCGGCGGGGGTGTGATCCTCGCGCAGCAGCGTCAACACGGCGTCGCGAAAATCGGTGAACCACTGACGGTAGTTGCCAATGCGCGCGTCGAACTGGTGCACCAGCGCCCACCAATCGGGGCCGCTCAAGAATTGCTGCAATTGCTCGACCGGCACGTAGTCGGGCAGTTGGTCCAGGGTCACTTCCGCGTACAGCTGCGGGTCGCGATTGCGCGCGGCCAGTACCAGCAGCGCCTCGAGCGTGCCCTTTAGCCAGCCGATCATGCGGACGTTCACATCGCCCCCCGGGTCCGGTGTTCCACGTGGAACATTATGTTCCACCGGCCCAGCCGGCGCACCCAGGGGTGCCGGGGGTGCACCCACCGGCGGTCCCGCCGGTGCTGCGCCGGCCAAGCGTTCCAGCAAAGGTTTTACGGTGCCAATGCCCTCCCTCACCAGGTCCCAGCCGGTGGTGCCGGTGCCGCCGGCGCTTTCGTCCTTCATGTCGCGCACCATGCCCATCATTTCGCGTAGTTCGCTCAGACGGTCGATGGTGGAAGGCCCGGGTTCCTTCGCGGTGAGCTCGCGCACCGCCACCATCATGTCGAGCACCTCCTTGCTGGATGACTGCCGGCCGAACCAGGACTCCACCAGCTTCGGGCCTACGGTGGTCGCAATCAGGGTGGCCCACTTAAACCACCGGTCATTGTCCTTGTCCGATTGGGCGCGCAGCACCGCGAGCATGTCCTGCACGCCCGAGGGTGCTGCGGCAGGGGCCACGGGGCCGCCCGGACGGGCGGCGACAGCAAAATTAAAACCGCCCTTGATGAATTTATTGTCGCCATCCTTGAAGCGTACGCGGTACTTGCCGGCGCCCCAGTCGGTGGCTACCTGTTCCTTGCTGAACACGGCCACCGGGTACAGCTGACAGAACTCGGGTTTGTTGCCGTCGACGAAGCGCACGAGCTCGGCGCGCACGCCTTCAACGGTCAGTTTCTCCCCCAGCGCGCGCGCCAGGTCCCCGCCCTCGAGCTCATCCAACTGCGCGAGCTCCTCATCATCGTCAATCGCGGTGCCCGTGGTCTCCTCGCGCGCCCGAATCTCCAGCACGGTGTCCCCGCCGCCCTTCTTTTTGCGTGCCATATTGCCTACTGTTTTGCCTGGGGTTTGCCCTGGGCGGTGAGATAGGCGCTGATGATGGCATCCACCACCGCCCGCTGGCCTTCATGGTAGGGCGGCAGGCGCTCACCGGGGAGATAGCCCGGCGGCACCCAGTGCCAGCACACCCAGGCATCGTCGGTGATGTTCTGGGAGAGATTCTGCCGGCGCTCGCGCGTCATGACGCCGCGGCGGTCGGTGACCGGCACCTCGACCACCATAATCTCGGGCGGGTTCAGCCGACAGACGCGAATCTGTTTCGCATCGGGCCGGAGCGCGGGGCGGTTGGGGTCGGCCACGATGGGCGGGGCGATGGTGAAGGAGCAGCCGCAGTTCGCGCAGCAGCGGGTGTGCTCGGGCGCGTAGGGCGGATCAGGCGAGCGCGGCGGGGGCGACATGGTGGCCTCGCAAGGATTGGGAGAGCAGGTTGATTTGGTCGAAGGGTTCTAACACGCGGCATTCCACCGCATACGTGAAGCCGCGCCCGGCGGTGTTGGGGGCGGCGCGCAGTTGCATGGCAAACATGACGGGAGCCCGGTGTTTCTCCCAGGCCTCTTTCAACATATCCAACACCTGATCGGGCGGGTAGAGCTTGCGCGCCCGGAACATGGGCAAAAACAGATTGCCGCGGGAGCCGGCGAACAGGCCGCGCAGGGTGTGCGCTTCGCCCTTTTTCGAGTCGGTGGTGTCGATGCGTTGCAGCACCCCGAACAATGTATACAGGTCGAGCGGCCGGTCCGTGTTGCGGCGTTCGAGCTCCGCCTTGATCGACCCTGGGGCGCCGGGCCAGAAGGTGAGGGTGTTCAAGGATTTGAGGGGTTGCCCGTCGGGCGGTGGAATCGGCACCGCCGAATAGGTTTTTTTCTTCGCCATCCACCACCCCCGGTTACAGGGGGTCGGACGCTATCAAATGCCGGGTGGCTTGGCAATATGTGAAACGGTGTCGGCGGCCTCGCGCCGTTTGGCCTCGCTCACCCAGTCCATTTTCTGATCGACGAGCGCGAAGAAGTGCGCCGCGTCGGCCCGGTCGGCGCGCACCGATAGCTGATACAGGCCCGGGGTGCGCTTATTCAGAGCCCACCAGATGTCCACATCGAGCGGGTCCCCGAGTGTGATGCGGCGCGGGTTGAGGCAGATAATCATGGGGTCAGTCGAGGAGCGACAGCTGCCCCGGCGGAACAACGGATGAACAGCGCCGCGAGCTGGGGGACAATTGCATTGCCGTAGCCCCGCAGCAGTCCCACACTGCCGGATACCCCATCAGCCACCGGGCATGTGCCGGGTTCAACGGGGCGGCCGCGCCCGTCCGATCCGTAAACAACAATGCCTGACGCCCAAGGAGCCCATTTTCCGGCACATTCTGGCCCGGTCGGTCCTTCGCGTCGCGGGTGGTCGGCGTCGCCCAGGTTGAGATCAGCGCCGCCGCGCGCAACGCCAGGTCCGACGGCCGGCGGCGGCGGGAGCCGTGGGAATCGCTCGCCATCGCGGTGGGCCACCCAGTACAGTCGCTGGCGGATATGCGGCGCGCCGATGCCCGCTGCGCACAAATCCGCCGCCCCGACGGCATAACGTGCTCTTTCCAAATCAGTCGATACCAGGTCGAGCCACTCAAGCCCAGCGCGGCCTGCAACCTGTTCGCCAAAGATGATTGCAGGGCGGCGCTCGGTGATGAGCCAGGCGAAAGCGGGCCAGAGGTGACGGTCGTCAGTAAACCCCGCTCGCTTGCCTGCCGCGGAGAAAGGCTGGCAGGGACAGCTACCCGTCCAAACAGGTGCCTCATCCGGCCAGCCGGCGAGTTTGAGTGCATAGGACCACCCGCCGATGCCGGCGAAAAAATGGCACTGGGTGAAGCCCTCGAGATCGGCGGGCCTCACATCCCAAATGGAGCGTTGATCGACGTGGCCGCGGGCAATGTGCCCTTCGCGGATCAGTTCGCGTAGCCAGCTGGCGGCGCCCGCGTCGTTTTCGTTGTAGTAGGCGGTCACCGCGGCGGGGCCTGACTTGATTCCTGCGGGTTGGTCCAGCTGGCGGGCGCGCCGTCGGCCGGTGCGCCCGTACAGTTATTGCCACGGGTCCAAGGGCGGAACAGATCGAGAGTGAGCGCGGAAAATGCGCTCGGCTTCACGGACCCCGGCGCGGAATCCGAGGCCGGCGCCCGTGAAAAACAGGGTGAACGGGAGAAGCCACCACCAGCCGATATGCGCGCACATCGTTGCACTCTCCAGCGCGTGAGTCGGGTCAACACCCAGGCGGAAGCGTAGCGCAAGCCGATGATGCGCGCCGGCCTCAACTCACCATATTTGTTGACCTCGCCGGTTTCGGTTTTCTCCAGGCGCAGGTGGGTGCGCCGGCCGGCATGAATACCGCCCACCGCGTTCACGAAGCGCGCCCACTCCCCGGCATCGGCTGCCGCGCGGCAGCGCTCCACATCGGGGTCCGGCTGCACCTCGCGCAGCCGGCGCGCCTCGCGGTACAGGCCCACGGCCGGGCCGCCAATCTGTTGAAACTGGCGGATCCCGTGGAGCGTCGCCCAGGTTTTCACCCGACGGGTGTTATCCCGCACCGTGCCGCCTTCATCGCCCGCGTCTGCGCCCGTGAAGCCTTCGCCGTCGATGTTTTTGCTGACGTACTTGGCCAGATATCCCACGGCCTCGCCGCGTGCTGGGTCCATGGAGCGCACAGTTGTTCGGTGCTGCCTGGCGCCCGGTTCATCGGCGTACTCGGATAGCCAGAGTCGGGGAAGGTAGGCACGCAATAGTTCCAGATGCGTTGGCCGTCCGAATAGCGCAAGGTGCCAGTGCGGGGTGCCGTCATGGTGGGGTTCTGCCACGCGGAAGCCATAAACCAACACTCCTTTTCGTTTGCACCAGGCGCGCGCGCGGGCCCAGAGACGCATCAGCCAGCCCTGCGCCTCGCGCGCGGTGAAGCCCTGATAGCGGGGATTAGGGCCGCCCGTGGCGACGTGGGGGTGAAAGGCGGACGGGGCGGTCAGGGTCCAGAAATCGCAGCCGTGGTGGTGTTGCTCGGCCAATTCCTGGAAACCGCGCGCGCGCACCATGAGCTCGCCCCGGCGCAATTTGGGATTCGCCTGGCTTTTTTCCGCCACTGCGAGAAGCGACAGCTGTACGCCCTCATCCGAGACCAGTTCATGGGATTGCAGGAATTGGTGTTGCTTCAATTCCGCGCCGGTGCGCCAGCGCACGGCCTCATCCGACACGTACACTTGGCCCTGGCGGCGGACCACGCCCAGCGCGCGCATGGATTGCTCGGCGGTGCGGGTCCAGGCCTTGCGACAGCCGCGGCGCCACCACTGCGGGTCCGCCAGGCGCAGCAGCTTTCCCGCATCGGTCATGGGCCTTGCGTCGGGCGGCTCGATATGTTGGGAGCGCGCAAAGGCGACGCGTTTTTCGAGCGTCGGGAGGCGCGCGGCGAGGCGTGCGTGATTTTCGGCCGTGTCCCTGATGATCGATTCGTCGAAGGCCTTCCAGATATGGGCGGCGCGCAGGATGTTGGATTGCTCGGCCAGCCACTGGTTGCCGATGTACCAGGGGGAGGTGCTCGCCGGTCCCACCTGGCCCAACCGCGCCTGGTGGCCGCGTCGCAGGATAAAGCCGACTGAGGCCGGGATCAGCGCGAGGCGATCCGACTCCCAACGCGCCTGGCGCGCCGTGCGCATCACGTGCGCGTCACCTTCTGGTAGTCGGCGAGCAACGCCAACAGTTCGCGCGTGATATCGGTCTGGGTCACTTCCCCGATGTCACACCACTTCAGGTGCAACAGGTGATCGGCGAGGCGGCAGACCGTGGGCATGTCGGTGGTGTTCCAACGGAGCCCGAGCCACATCAAGGCCTCGCACTGGTGCTGGTGTGCGCGGTCCCAGAGCTTGCCGACGAAAGCCCGCTGTTGGGCGGTGATGGCCTCAGCCACGGCCAGGCGCCTCGAGGTGGTCGCACATCGCGGCCCACTCGGGTGTCTGGCGTATCTCTTTCAACTTCGATTCTGCGTCATCCAACATGCGCTGGCGGCGCTTGGCCATGTTGGAGAGCTTGGCAATTTCCGCTGTGAGCTCGTCGCGATGATCGGCGAGCCACAGGTAACGATCCAACACGATGCGCTGCGCGGGGGTCAGCGATGCAAAAACGGACTGTTTGGCCATCACACACCTCATTTCGGGTTGACTAGACCCATGACGCGACGGCGACCGTAAGCGAGGCGAGGGGATTACGTCAAGTGTTCCGAAATCGGAACACAAAGCGAGGTGCCCCGGGGGTCAGCCCGGGGCGGGGTCGCGTCGCTCTTGAGGTGTCAGCGCCGGAAAGGATTTCCCGTGGAGATTCCGGGTCCTGGTGCGCTAGCCAGGTTCCGCCCCGGGGCGGGTAGCAGTGGGGATGGTCGCACAAAAAAAGGCCCCGGACAAGCCGGGGCCTCAGAGCTCAAAAGGACGTGGGTCAGGTGAGTATTAAACCGGCGACACACAGCGCGATCAGGATGACCAGGCTGTTGGTGTAGGTCCGGGCCTGCGGACTGACCGGTCCGCGCTCGCGCGCGGGGCGGTCGAGGCGCAATTCATAGGCCAGAGCGCCGACCGCACCGGCGAGCAGTACGAGCAACAGCATGTGCCAGTGGGAATGACTCATTTGGGGTCGGCCTCCTCGTCCTCGTCCATGGCGCCGCCGGACTGAAAACGGCCCGAGCCCCCGGACCCCATCCCCTGCAACGCCTGGAACGGGTCTACCTGAATCACCACCGGCACATCCTGGGCCGGGGAGCCGGTAACCATGGCCCGGCCGGCATCGATGGTGCCGCCGATGGCATCCAGAGTTTCGGGACTGTAGGCCTCGAGCGCATCCGCCACCAGTGTGCCCAGGGTGTAGCCGGCGCCGAAGCCCACCGAGAGGCGCGTGGCCACATACTCGAGCGTGGCTTCCATCGACGACAGCACACTTAAGCCCTGCGCCCCGGTGCGGAACTCCAAGTAAATCTCCTCGATGGTGAAGTCCGGGGTGGGCCCGGTGGCGCGGCGCACGGGGAGCACGGCGGGCCTGGCGAGAAAGCGCGCCAGGGTGACCGCGTTGGTGTGCCGCATCACCACCCCGAGGAGGGGTGCGCCATCGCCGCCGTTTTCCTGCGCGAACAGCGTGCGCAGACGCCAGGCCTCATACGGGGTCAGGTTGGCCAGGCGCACGGCGGCCTGGGGGGTGTTGAGGTTGGCCAGAATGACCGAGGGGAAGGCGGCGCGCACCTGGGCGGGGGTCAGACGCACCTGGGCATCCGCCAGAGCCGACCAGGTGAGCAGGACCGCGAGCAGGATGCCGGCGGCCACCCAGTAGCCCGAGCGGGCCATCATCACACGCAAGAGAGTCATGACGCACCCCCTGCGCGGCCCGGATACTGGCATTCCTGATGCCCGGTGAGCACCCCCACCTCGCCGCAGTCGATGCACATTTTGCGCGGACGCCGTTGCCGGCGCGATTGCACCGCCAATTCCAGAGTCGCTTTCGCGGCGCCGATGGCATAGGCGGCGCCCAGGGGTTCCGGGGGCCCGACGAAATCCGAGCGGTAAAAGAGCGTCCCGGCGCGCACATCAAACACCGGTGAGTGGCTGACGCGCTCGAGGATTCGTAGCGCCGTGTTGACGTGGCGGGTGTTCATACGGCCACCGTCCTGGCCCGCTCGCGGGCCTTCACTTCCTGTTCGAGCTCGCGCACGGCGGTCGCAAGTTTGCGCTGCTGCACCTCGAGGGTGTGTTTGGTGCGTTCGAGGTCCGAGCGACAGGCGAGCACGATTTGCCAGTGCCGCTCCAGAATCGCATCCGGTTCCAGTTGCATGGGATCACTCCCGTTGACGGCTCACCATTTGAGCCGGGGAGCATCCTACCCCTGTCGGATTGTTTTACGGGGGGTCAGTTCACAGAATTCGCTACGGGCCCCAAATCAGCAGTTTGACCAAACATATTCCCAGGAAGGCCGCAAACACCATGCGCCATAACACCCCGCGGGCGATGCGGCGCATGTCGTCATCCACCGGCCAGGTGGCATCGCGCCAGAGCTCGCGCAGCAGGTTCACGGGGTTTCCGGGGCGGTCACGGTGGTGAGCGTGACGCCGGCGGGGATGTGCGGGAACTGCGCGCACACGGTCGGGGTGTCACTGCGGCAGACCGTCATCACCTGGAAGGTGGGCGCCGGTGGGGGCGGCGGGGGCGGCGGTGGGGGCGGAGCCGGCGGTAGGCCTGCATTGAAACCGCCCACGGTGCCCCAGGCGCCGGTCTTGCAGTTGACCGCGGGGGAACTCCCCGTGAGCGCGGCGAACGGCTCAA
>Ga0335069_10003279_pt1 | contig 24545 bp, 23 predicted proteins | sample Lox_Sample_11_FD_206714 | JGI IMG/M metagenome (GOLD analysis project Ga0335069, IMG submission 206714) | Soil microbial communities from Loxahatchee National Wildlife Refuge, Florida, United States - Lox_Sample_1.1 | ecosystem: Environmental > Terrestrial > Soil > Wetlands | place: USA... | reverse complement strand
GATGCATCCGGGCGACTTCATCATCACGCCCAGCTGGACGTGGCACGACCACGGGCACGACGCCGAAGGCCCGGTGGTGTGGCTCGACGGCCTCGACATTCCCCTGATCCGGTTTCTGGACGCGGGCTTCGCGGAGAACCTCGACCAGGCCGTGCAGCCGGTGCTACGCGCCGAGGGCACCACGCAGGCTCGCTGGGCCGCCAACATGGCGCCGCTGCGCCACGACCCGCCGCACGGTCGCACGTCGCCGATCTTCAGCTACCCGTATGCGCGCAGTCGCGAAGCGCTCGAGACGCTGGCGCGCCACGGCCCCGTCGACGCGTGGGACGGCGTGAAGCTGCGCTACGTGAATCCGCAGACCGGCGGCGCACCGATGCCGACGATGGCGACCTTCCTGCAACTGCTGCCGAAGGGCTTCCGCTCCAGGCCGTCGCGCCAGACCGACGGCGCGGTCTACAGCGTCGTCGAAGGCCGCGGTCGCGCGCGCATCGGCAGCGGCGCGGGCCGGCTCGACTTCGAGTTCGCAGCGCGCGACCTGTTCGTGGTGCCGTCCTGGGAGGCGCTCGAGCTGGACGCGGTCGACGCGTGCGTGCTGTTCAGCTTCTCGGATCGACCGGTGCACGAAGCCCTCGGCATCTGGCGCGAGGACCGCCTCGGCGACGGATGAAGATCGGCATCGTCGGCGGCGGCCCGGCCGGGCTGTTCTACGCCTACCTGATGAAACGCGCGGATGCGCGCCTCGAGATCCGCGTCGTGGAGCGCGACCCCGAGGGCGCGACCTACGGCTGGGGCGTGGTGTTCTCCGACGTGGCGCTCGCGTTCGTCCGCGACATGGCACCGGAGCTGTACGCGTCGATGACGGCGCGCCAGGAAGTCCACGACGCCATGGAAGTCGTGCACCGCGGGGTGCACGTGCGCCTCGCGCACAACGTGTTCCACCGCATGGCCCGCATCGACCTGCTCGGCGCGCTCCACGCGCACTGCCGACGGGTGGGCGTCGCGATCGAATTCGGCCAGCGCGCGAACGACATCGACGAATTCGGCGACGCCGATCTCGTCGTCGCGGCCGACGGCGCCAACAGCACCATCCGCACGCGGCATGCGAGCCGCTTCGGGCCGGAACTCGACGTGCGACCGAACTGGTTCGCCTGGTACGGGACCACGCGGCTCTTCGATCCGCTGTCGCTCATCTTCCGGGAGACCGACGACGGCCTCTTCATCGCGCACACCTACCGCTACAGCCGCACGCACAGCACGTTCCTCGTCGAATGCGATCCGCGGACCTTCGAGCGTGCGGGCCTGGCACGCCGGGCGGAGGGCGACAGCGTCGCGTACTGCGAGCGCGTGTTCGCGGACGACCTCCAGGGCCATCCGCTCTTGTCGAACCGCTCGAGCTGGTTCCGCTACACGATCGTCAAGAACCGGCGCTGGTCATGGGGCCACGTGGTGCTGCTGGGCGATGCCCTGCGCACCGGGCATCCGTCGATCGGCTCCGGCACGCGCCTCGCGATGCAGGACTCGATCGCGCTTTTCGAGGCCAGCCGCGCCCACGACGGGGATGTGGCCGCGATCCTCGCCGCGTTCGAGCGCGACCGCCGGCCGGGCTCCGACGCCCTGCAGGCCGCCGCGATCCGCAGCACCGAGTGGTACGAGAACCTCGGACCGAAGCTCGCGCTCGATCCGGTCTCGTTCGCCTACGACTACCTCGTGCGCAACGGGCGCGTGTCGCATGCGCAGGTGCGCGAGCGCGATCCCGAGCTCGCCGCGGCGTACGAGCGCCTGCACCCGGAGATGCGGGCGTGAGCGCGCTGCTGCCGGGCTTCGTGCCGTGGCCCGAAGAGCTCGCGATGCGCTACCGCGCGCTCGGCCTATGGGAGGGACGCACCCTTTTCGAGACGGTTGCCGGCACGGCGGCGCGCTCACCGCTCGCCACGGCCGTCGTCCACGGCGCGATGCGCGTCGACTATGCGACGCTGGTCGGGCAGAGCGAGTGGCTCGCGGCGGGGCTCTTCGACCTCGGGCTGCGCGCGCTCGACCGCGTCGTGCTGCAGCTGCCGAACGGGATCGACTTCGTGCGCGCCTACCTCGCGCTGTGCCGCATCGGCGCCATTCCCGTCATGGCCCTGCGCGCGCACCGGCACACCGAGGTCGAGCACTTCATCCGCGCCTCCGGCGCGGTCGCCTATCTCATCCCCGATGTCGTCGCGCGCTTCGACTACCGGCCGATGGCCCTCGAGATGCAAGGCCGGTTCCCGGACCTTCGGCACGTGGTCGTGGCCGGCGAGGCGGCGCTTGGCCAGTGCTCCCTCGCGTCGCTCCTCGACGGTCGGCGCGACGCGCGGCCGGGCGACATCCCCCGGCCCGATCCCTCGAACGTGGCGACGATGCTGCTCTCCGGCGGCACGACGTCGATGTCCAAGCTCATCCCGCGCACGCACGACGACTATGCGCTCAATGCGCGCCTGTGCGCCGCCGCCGGAGGCTTCGACGCGAGCACGGTGCTCATGTCGATCCTGCCGCTCGGCCACAACTACAACCTCGCGTCGCCCGGCATGCTGGGGGTCTTCCGTGCGGGCGGCACGCTCGTGGTCGCCGAGGGCACCGACACGGAGCACCTGTTCGAGCTCGTGACGCGCGAGCGCGTGAACGTCGTGGCCGCGGTGGTGCCGCTGATCTCGAACTGGCTGCAGGCCGAGGTCTCGCGGCGTCACGACGTGTCGTCGCTGCGCGTCGTGCAGAACGGGGGCGCCCGCCTCGCACCCGGGCTGCGCGCGCGCCTGCGCGAGGCGTTCGGGTGCACGCCGCAGGAGATCTACGGGACCGCGGAAGGCCTGATCAACATGACCCGCCTCGACGACGACGACGAGACGCTGCTGCACAGCTCGGGCCGGCCGGTCTCGGAGCTCGACGAGATCCGCGTCGTGGGCGACGACGACCTCGAAGTGGCCGATGGCGAGGCCGGCGAGCTCGTGACCCGCGGCCCGTACACGATCCGCGGCTATTACGACGCGCCGGCCAAGAACACCGAGGCGTTCATGCCCGGCGGCTGGTACCGGATGGGCGACGTCGTGCGCAAGCGCGGCCGCGTCGTGTATGCGGAGGGCCGCCGCAAGGACCTGATCAACCGCGGCGGCGAGAAGATCAACTGCGACGAGGTCGAGAGCCTGATCTACCGGCACCCGGCGGTGAAGGTGGTGGCGCTGGTGCCGATGCCCGACCCGCTGTTCGGCGAGAAGGCCTGCGCATGCGTGGTGCTGCAGCCCGGCGCGTCACTCGACCTGGCCGCGCTCGTCGCCTTCCTGCGCGAGCAGCGCATCGCGTCCTTCAAGCTCCCGGAGCGGCTCGAGGTGCTCGAGGAATTCCCGCTCAGCCCGGTCGGCAAGATCGTCAAGCGGCAGCTGCGCGAGATCGTCGAGCAGAGGATGGCCGCGGACGCCCGTCATCCCGGGTAATCCCCGGGCTGGCGGCGTGCCCCGACGCGGAGGCATCATGAGCGACACGCGCCTCGGCGCGCGACCACCTCGAAGGAGACTGCCATGAGCGCAAGCAAGCAACGCGTCGTCCTCGTCACGGGCGGCATGGGCGGACTGGGAGAGACCATCTCGACCAAGATGGCCGATGCCGGCTACCGGGTCTGCGTGACCTATTCGCCTTCGAACAAGAACCACGACGAGTGGGTCCGTCACATGAAGGAGCACGGCTACGACATCTTCGCGGTGCCCTGCGACGTGTCGAGCTTCGAGTCGTGCGGGCACGCCGTCGACCTCGTCCAGCAAAAGGTCGGCCCCGTCGACGTCCTGGTGAACAACGCGGGCATCACCCGCGACATGACCTTCAAGAAGATGGACAAGGTCAACTGGGATGCCGTGATGCGGACCAACCTCGACAGCCTCTTCAACATGACCAAGCAGGTTGCCGACGGGATGGTCGAGCGCGGCTGGGGCCGGGTGATCAACGTGTCGTCGGTGAACGGCTCCAAGGGCGCGTTCGGCCAGACGAACTACTCCGCCGCGAAGGCGGGCGTGCACGGGTTCACCAAGGCGCTCGCGCTCGAGGTCGCGAAGAAGGGCGTGACGGTGAACACGATCTCGCCCGGCTACATCGGCACCAAGATGGTGACGGCCATCCCCGAGGAGATCCTGAATTCCAAGATCCTGCCCCAGATTCCCGTCGGCCGGCTCGGAAAGCCCGAGGAGGTCGCCGGCCTCATCATCTACCTCGCCTCGGAGGAAGCCGCGTTCGTCACCGGCGCGAACATCGCCATCAACGGCGGGCAGCACATGCAGTAGCGCCGCGGGCGGGACGCCCCTCAAAAGGACAAACCCCTTCCGGCTTGCGCTGGAAGGGGCGGGTGGCGAGGCCACCGATCGCGCTCGGGCCGGAATGCGGCTCGGGCACGTGGCGCAGGGACTGCGCCAGGAGGGTACCTGCATGCAGGCACCCAGAGGCTAGGCGACGAAGGCCGCGAGTTCAAGCCCGCTGGGTGCCGGATGAAGGTCCGTCCACACCCGGCGCCTGCGCGGCGCCCGCCTGCCCGCGCAGGACTTCCTGAACCAACGCTGCGACGCGTGCCTCCGCACCCGCGTCTCCCGTGATCGGCCGGCCCCAGGTCCGATCCGTCTCCCCCGGCCACTTGTCCGTCGCGTCGAGCCCCATCTTGCCGCCCAGGCCACTGACCGGCGAGGCGAAGTCGAGGTAGTCGATCGGCGTGCGATCCACGAGGAGCGTGTCGCGCACCGGGTCCACGCGCGTCGTGATCGCCCAGATCGCCTCGCGCCAGTCGCGGATGTCCACGTCGGCATCGGTGACGACGATGAACTTCGTGTACATGAACTGCCGCAGGAAGCTCCAGAGCCCGAACATCAGCCGCTTCGCGTGCCCCGGATAGGCCTTGCGGATGCTGACCAGCGCCATCCGGTAGCTGCAGCCTTCCGGCGGCAGGTAGAAGTCGACGATCTCGGGAAACTGCCGCTTCAGGATCGGCACGAACACCTCGTTGAGCGCGACGCCCAGGACGGCGGGCTCGTCGGGCGGCTTGCCGGTGTGCGTCGAGTGGTAGATGGGATCGCGACGATGGGTGAGCCGCTCGACCTCGAACACCGGGAACCACTCCCGCTCGTTGTAGTAGCCGGTGTGATCGCCGAAGGGGCCTTCCAGCGCATGCAGGTAGCCGCCGCTCTCGCGTAGCTCCACGCCGAACTCGCTGCGGCCGGCCCAGCCGGGCGACGCGGTCGGCACGTGGCCCTCCAGCACGATCTCGGCATTCGCCGGGACCTGCAGGCACACGCCCGCGTCGCCCACGCCGGCGTCGGCCACCTCGGTGCGCGCGCCTCGGAGGAGCCCTGCGAACTGATACTCGGACAGCGTGTCGGGCACCGGTGTCACCGCCCCCAGCATCGTCGCCGGATCCGCGCCCAGGGCGACCGCGAGCGGGAATGGCTGGCCCGCACGCACGGCGGCGAAGTCGCGGAAATCGAGCGCGCCGCCTCGGTGCGCCAGCCAGCGCATCACGAGCTGCCGGCGACCGATGAGTTGCTGGCGGTAGATGCCGAGGTTCTGGCGGCGGCGAGCGTTCGGCACGCCCTGCGGCCCGCGGGTCACGACCAGACCCCAGGTGACGAGCGGTCCGGCGTCCCCCGGCCAGCACGTCTGGATCGGCAGCACGGAGAGGTCCACGTCCGGACTCTCCAGCACGACGTCGCGGCAGGCCGGCCGGGACACGCGCGCCGGCTGCATGTCCCAGAGGGACTTGGCGAGCTCCACGAGGCGCCCAGCGTCCCGCCACCCACCCGGCGGCTCAGGCTCCTTCAAGGCGGCCAGCAGCTCGCCGACCTCCCTCAATGCCGACGGATCCGGCTGGCCCATGCCCAGGGCCACCCGTTCGGGGGTGCCAAACAGGTTGGTCAGGACCGGAAATTTGTAACCGGCCGGACTTGTAAACAGGAGCGCGGGGCCGCCGGCCCGCAGGATGAAGTCACTGAACGCTGTCATGTCGAGCCGCACGGAGACTGGCTCCGGCACTCGTCGAAGGCGTCCTGTCTGCTCCAGGCATGCCAGGAACCCTCTCAGGTCCCGATACTTCATATCAATAAGTTTTGGATTACGGTTTTTATAGTGTTGACCGTGTCTGAAGGCGGTTCCTAGAATCCGCACCTCTTCGATTCGACGTTGCCCTCCAGGGTGTGTGGGAGGCCCCTGGGAGACCTGTCGAGATGCGGCGCCGCCGGATTATGGGCGCCGCGACCGACGCCGGCGCGTGTGCGCCGGCCTTTGAAAGGAGCTGCAATGCGACAACTCGCCCGCCTTGCCACCACGGCGCGCGCCATCCGCCAGTCGGCCGCCAGTTCGCTTGGCGTCTTCCTGCGCGACACCGGGCAGGGGCTCCTTGAGGTCAGCCACAACTCTCTTGCCCTTCTCGGGCTGGTGCTGGTCGCGACGGCCCTGTTTATCGGCAGCCGTCAGGACGTTCGGCACGATCTGGAAGTCCGCACCCTCGCCTGGCTGCAGGCCCGCCAAGATGCGCGGCTCCCGCCTCCGGCCCCGGTTGTCGAGCCGGAGCTGGTCGAGCCCGACGCCGTCGTGCGCGCCACGGCAACCGACCCGAAGGAGCTGACCCGGCAGCAGGCCGCCGTGGCGCACTGGCTCGCCAAACGCTACCGCGTCGCGCCGGAGCCCATCAGCCGCCTCGTCCAGGAAGCCTGGCACGTCGGCGCCCGGACCGGCCTCGAGCCGACGCTGATCCTCGCGATCATGGCGGTCGAGTCAAGCTTCAATCCGTTTGCGCAGAGCTCCGTGGGCGCGCAGGGTCTCATGCAGGTGATGACCAAGATCCACGACGCCAAGTACGAGGCGTTCGGCGGGGTGCGCGCCGCCTTCGACCCGGTCACGAACGTGCGAGTCGGCGTGCAGGTGCTGAAGGAGTGCATCGCCCGCGCCGGCAGCCTCGAGGCCGGCCTGCGCTACTACGTCGGCGCCGGCAACGGCCTCGACGATGGCGGCTACGCAGCCAAGGTGCTGGCCGAGCAGGGTCACCTGCAGCTCGTCGCCAGCGGACGCAGTGTCCCGGTCACCACCGGACTGCCCGCGCCGCGTCCGGCGCCCGCACCGGTCACCGTGGAAGCGCCCCCGCAAGCGCCCGCCGCACCGGGCGCGGACAAGTCGGGCGAGCCGCCGGCACCGGAGCGCATCGCCCTCTGGCGCTGAGCGCCGGCGGCGCTCGGCTACACTGCGCACGCCGCGCGACTGGCGATGCGGCCCGTCAAGGGCCGAGGTGGAGCACCACCGTGGAGCGCGGCCGGATCCGGCGCGAGGCCGCTCCGACCGCCGTTCGCCTGGGCAGCCCGGTCGACCTGCGTCCGCACGCGGGCTCCGGGATCCTCAAGAAGGCTGCCGCCGCATGTTCGATCGTTCCACCTCCACCATCGCCGCCGTCGATCCGGAGATCTGGGCGGCCATCCAGGCCGAGAACCGCCGCCAGGAAGACCACATCGAGCTGATCGCGTCGGAGAACTACGCGTCGCCCGCGGTCATGGCCGCGCAAGGCACCCAGCTCACGAACAAGTACGCCGAGGGCTACCCCGGTAAGCGCTACTACGGCGGATGCGAATACGTCGACATCGTCGAGCAGCTCGCGATCGACCGCGTGAAGCGGCTGTTCGGCGCGGCGCACGCGAACGTGCAGCCCAACTCGGGCTCGCAGGCAAACCAGGCGGTGCTGTTCGCCCTGCTGCAGCCCGGCGACACCATCATGGGGATGAGCCTCGCCGAGGGCGGCCACCTGACGCACGGCATGGCGCTCAACATGAGCGGCAAGTGGTTCAAGGTCGTCAGCTACGGGCTCACGCCGCAGGAGGAGATCGACTACGACGCGATGGAGCGACTCGCGCACGAGGCCAAGCCCAAGCTCATCATCGCCGGCGCGTCGGCGTACAGCCTGCGCATCGACTTCGCCCGATTCGCGAAGGTCGCGAAGGACGTGGGCGCCTGGTTCATGGTGGACATCGCGCACTACGCCGGACTCGTGGCGGCAGGCGTCTACCCGAATCCGGTGCCGCACGCCGACGTCGTGACGTCGACGACGCACAAGAGCCTGCGCGGCCCGCGTGGCGGCATCGTGCTGATGAACGACGAGCAGGTCGCGAAGAAGATCAACAGCGCCGTATTCCCCGGCATCCAGGGCGGTCCGCTGATGCACGTGATCGCGGCCAAGGCCGTCGCCTTCCAGGAAGCGCTGCAGCCTTCGTTCAGGACCTACCAGCAGCAGGTGATCGCCAACGCCGCCGCGCTCGCCGATACCCTCACGGCGCGCGGCTTGCGCATCGTGAGCGGCCGCACCGAGAGCCACGTCATGCTCGTCGACCTTCGACCCAAGGGGCTCACGGGCAAGGACGCCGAAGCCGTGCTCGGCACCGCGCACATGACCTGCAACAAGAACGGGATCCCGCACGACCCGCAGAAGCCGATGATCACGAGCGGCATCCGCCTCGGCACGCCGGCGATGACGACGCGCGGCTTCGGCGTCGAGCAGGCCACGCAGACCGCACATCTCATCGCCGACGTCCTCGAGCAGCCGCGCGACGAGGCCAACATCGCGGCGGTGCGCGCCAAGGTCGCAGCGCTGACCCGCGACTTTCCGGTGTACCGATAGCCGGGACGGCGGCGGCGAACGATGCGTTGCCCGTTCTGCGCGCACGAAGACACGCAGGTCGTCGAGACGCGCGACTCCGACGAGGGCGACACCGTCCGGCGTCGGCGCCGCTGCCCGAGCTGCGACAAGCGCTTCACGACCTACGAGCGCGCCGAGATCGCGCTGCCCTCGGTCGTGAAGAAGGACGGTACGCGCGAGGAGTTCGACCTTGCGAAGCTGCGAGGCTCGATGACGCTCGCGCTGCGCAAGCGACCGGTCAGCGTCGAGCAGATCGACGCCGCGACCGAGCGCATCCAGGAGAAGCTGCTCCACAGCGGAGCCCGTGAAGTGCCCTCCTCGCGCCTCGGCGAGCTCGTCATGCGCGAGCTCAAGCGCATCGACAAAGTCGCGTACGTGCGGTTCGCTTCCGTCTACCGCTCGTTCGAGGACGTCGACGAGTTTCGCCAGCTGATCCGCGACATCTAGCCGCGCGCCCCCGCGCGAGGCGCGGCTGGAGCGGCGGCGTCGACGTCTCGACGGTCGCTCTCCGACCCTGAGAGCGCTTAGCATGGGTCGAGATGCCTGCCGACCCGCCGTCTCTCGCCGTGCTCACCATCGAGGCCGCGATGCAGCGCGCGCTCGCCCTCGCCGAGCAGTCGATCGCCCTCTCGGAGCCGAACCCGCGCGTGGGCTGCGTGATCGTCGATGCGCAGGGCCGCTTGCTCGGCGAGGGCCACACGCGCGAAGCGGGCGGCCCGCACGCCGAGATCGTCGCCTTGCGCGACGCCGCGACGCGCGGCGCGCGCGTCGAAGGTTCGACCGTCGTCGTGACGCTCGAACCGTGCTCGCACCACGGGCGCACGCCCCCGTGCGCCGATGCGCTCGTCGCGGCGCGCGTCGGGCGTGTCGTGATGGCCATCGAGGATCCGAATCCGCTGGTCGCGGGAAGCGGCGCCGCGCGTCTGCGCGCGGCCGGGATCGCGGTCGAGACGGCGGGCGAGGCGCTGGCATCGGCTGCACGCGAGCTCAACGTGGGCTTTTTCTCGCGCATGCAGCGCGAGCGACCGTGGGTGCGACTGAAAGCGGCCATCTCGCTCGACGGCCGCACGGCGCTCCCCGACGGCAGGAGCCAGTGGATCACGGGCCTTGAAGCGCGCACCGACGGGCATGCGTGGCGGCGCCGCGCAGGCGCCGTTCTGACCGGCGTGGGCACCGTGCTCGACGACGACCCGCGGCTCGACGTGCGCCTCGTGCCGGCGCCCCGGCAGCCTCTGCGCGTGCTCGTCGACTCGCGGCTCGACGCACCGCTCCACGCGCGCCTCCTGCAGCCGCCCGGACAGGTCCTGGTCTACGCCGCGCGCCCGACCCCCGATCGACGTCAGGCGCTCGAGGCCGCGGGCATCGAAGTCGCCGACCTGGCCTCGTCGACGGGCAAGGTGGACCTTGCGGCCATGCTGACGGACCTCGCCCGGCGGGGGGTCAACGAACTCCACGTGGAGGCGGGACACAAGCTGAACGGCTCGTTCGTGCGCGAGGGACTCGTCGACGAATGGCTCGTCTACGTGGCGCCGAAACTGCTCGGGGTCGGGCGCGATCTCGCCCTGTTCGGGCCCATCGCGGGTCTCGACGCCGCACCGCGCCTTCGCTTCGAGAGCGTGACGCGGATCGGCGAGGACCTGCGGGTATTGGCACGGCCGCTCGCGGCGGAACACGCGACACGTGGGTGACAGGGGCGGACCCCGTCGCGCGCCACAATGGTCCTATGTTCACCGGCATCGTCACGGGCATCGGCTTCATCACCCAGGTCGCACCTCTGGGAGCCGGCACGCACGACAAGCGCCTGGGGATCACCGCGCCTCAAGGCTATCTCGACGACGTGGAGCTCGGCGACAGCATCGCGTTGAACGGCGCGTGCATGACGGTGACGGTGCTCGATCGCGCGGCGAGCCGCTTCTCGATCGACATCTCGGCCGAGAGCCTGTCCCGCACCGCCGGTCTGGACGCACCCGGGCCGGTCAACCTCGAGAAGGCGCTGCGCGCCCACGACCGACTCGGCGGACACCTCGTCACCGGGCATGTCGACGGGATCGGCACCGTCGTCGGCTTCGAACCGGTCGGCGAATCGCGCGAGCTGCGCATCGAGGCGCCCGGTGCACTCGCCCGCTTTCTGGCGTACAAGGGCTCGATCACCGTGAACGGCGTGAGCCTCACGGTCAATCGCGTGGAAGATCTCCCGCACGGCTGCGCGTTCAGCATCAACCTCATCCCCCACACGCTCGAGCACACCACGCTCGGCTCGCTCGCTCCGGGGCGCAGCGTGAACCTCGAGATCGATCTCATCGCGCGCTACGTCGAGCGCATGCTCACGGGTGCGGTGCCGCGGCCATGAAGCGCGATGCCGCACCGGTCGCGGGCGCCGACGCGACGACGACCGCGAAGCCCCCCACCTACAATCCCGCCATGGCCCTCGCCCCCGTTCCGGAGCTCGTGGCCGAGCTCGCCGCCGGCCGCATGGTCATCCTCGTCGACGACGAGGAGCGCGAAAACGAAGGCGACCTCGTGCTGGCGGCCGACCATGTCTCCGCAGCCGCGATCAACTTCATGGCGCGCTGGGGCCGCGGCCTCATCTGCCTCACGCTCACGCGCGAGCGCTGCGAGCGCCTGCGCCTGCCGCCGATGGCCAGCCGCAACGGCACGCGGCACGGCACCGCGTTCACGGTCTCCATCGAGGCCGCGCAGGGGGTGACCACCGGCATCTCCGCCGCCGACCGTGCGCGCACGGTGCAGGCCGCCGTCGCCCCCGACGCCGTCGCGACCGACCTCGTGCAACCCGGCCACATCTTCCCGCTGCAAGCGCAGGACGGCGGGGTGCTCATGCGCGCGGGTCACACGGAGGCCGGGTGCGATCTCGCGGCGATGGCCGGGCTGACGCCGGCGGCGGTGATCTGCGAGGTGATGAACGAGGACGGAACGATGGCGAGGCTGCCCGACCTCGTCGAATTCGCGCGCGTGCACGGTCTCAAGATCGGCACCATCGCGAGCCTGATCGAGCATCGCAGCCGGCACGAATCCCTGATCGAGCGCATCGGCGCGCGGCCGCTCGAGACGGCGCAAGGCCGCTTCGAATGCGTCGTGTTCCGGGATCGCGCCGACGGCGTGCACCTCGCGCTCACGCGCGGCCGCTGGCAGCCCGGCGACGAGGTGCTGGTGCGCGTGCACGAGCCGCTGTCGGTGCTCGATCTGCTCGATGCCGCAGGCGACGGACACTCCTGGCCGCTGCCGAAGGCGCTCGCCGCGATCCAGGCGGCCGAGCGCGGCGTCGCGGTGCTGCTCAACTGCGGCGACGACGCCAAGGCCGTCGTGCGCCAACTGCTGCCCAAGAACGGGCATGCAACGTCGCGCCCGGCGCAGATGGACCTGCGCACCTATGGCATCGGGGCGCAGATCCTGCGCGGGCTCGGCGTCACGAAGATGCGCCTGCTCGGCAGCCCGCGACGCATGCCGAGCATGACCGGTTACGGGCTCGAGGTCACGGGATTCGTGACGACCCACGCCTGAGGGTCCCCGACCTCCACGCCATGCAGCACGCCGATCAAGGTCGCGCGACCCTTCCCGACGGCCGGCGCCTGCGCATCGCGCTCGTGCAGGCGCGGTTCAACGCGGCGATCACGGATCGCCTCGCGGCCGCGTGCCGCGAGGAGCTCGAGCGCCTGGGCGTCCCGCCCGACGCGATCGCGCTCGTCACCGTGCCCGGTGCGCTCGAGATCGCGGTCACGCTGCAGGCGCTGGCCGAAGCCGAGGATCACGACGCGCTCGTCGCGATCGGCTGCGTCATCCGCGGCGAGACGTATCACTTCGAACTGGTCGCGAACGAGAGCGCGGCGGGCATCACGCGCGTCGGACTCGATCACGGCATCCCGGTTGCCAACGCAATCCTGACCGTCGACACGGAAGCGCAGGCCTGGGCGCGTGTCGACGAGAAGGGGCGCGACGCCGCACGCGTCGCGGTGGAGATGGCGAACCTGCTGGACACGCTGGGGTGAGCACCGCCCCGAAGGCCGGCGCGCAGGAACGGCCCGCGCGCCGCCGCACCGGCGCCGCCTCGGCACGGCGGCGCGCACGCGAGCTCGCGCTGCAGGGCCTCTATCAATGGCTGCTGTCGGGCAGCGACGCCAAGGGCATCGGCACCCATCTGCGCGAACAGGAAGACACGAGCGGCGCCGACGACGCGCACTTCCAGCGCCTGCTCGCAGGCTGCATCGACGAGGCGGCTGCACTCGATGCCGTGCTCGAACGCCACCTCGACCGCCCGACACGACAACTGTCGCCCATCGAGCATGCCGCGCTGCTCATCGGTGCGTACGAGCTCACGCACTGCGTCGAGATACCCTACAAGGTCGCCATCAACGAGGCCGTCGAGCTCGCCAAGCGCTATGGGGGAACCGACGGGCACAAGTACGTGAACGGCGTGCTCGACAAGACGGCTGCGCACGTGCGTGCCGCGGAGGTCGAAGCCGATCGCACGGCGCGCGGCGCCTGAGGCACCCGCCGCCACCTCGCGGCGGCCCCAGGGCGGCCTGCCGACGGCCGCGAAGCGTCAGGCTGCGGCGCGCGCCGCTGTCGCGACACGGCGCTCCTGCTGCGAATGGTGAGCTTGTGTTACGACCTGCTGCGGCGAGGTCGTTCTTCACGGGGCCCATGGGGTGGCCTGGTCTAAGCTCCGCCGCGTGACCCCGCCTTCGCACACACCCGCGCCTAGCCCGGACGCGAGCGCGCATTCGGCGCCCGCCGGCGACGTGACCATCACGGTGGCGCAGGCCGATCGACCGCCGCTCGATCCCACGGCCTCGTTCCCCTCGCGCCCCGGACCTGTCATCAGCGAGCAGGCGATCACGATCGGGCACATCGGCCGGTATGCGCTCAAGCACAAGCTCGGTCAGGGCGGCCTCGGCACCGTGTACGCCGCGTACGACCCGCTGCTGTCGCGCCTGATCGCGGTGAAGACGCTGCATGTGGAGGTGGGCGCCGAGCAGCGCACCGCGTTCAACGCGCTCTTCCTGCGCGAAGCGCGCGCCGCTGCACGCCTCAGCCACCCGCAGATCGTGACCGTCTTCGACGCCGGCATCAGCGACGACCGCGCGTACATCGCGATGGAGCTGCTGAAGGGCCGCGACCTGCGACAGCTGCGCCAGGAAGGCTGGCGGCCGACTCCCGCGCAGGCCGCGCTCATCGTGCGCCGCGTCGCCGACGCGCTCGCGTACGCGCACGGCAAGGGAGTGGTGCACCGCGACATCAAGCCCGCGAACATCTTCATGACCGGACGCACGCAGCCGCGCGTGCTCGACTTCGGCATCGCACGCCTCGCGCATGAACGCGACGCCGGCGGGCAGGAGGTCGCGGCCGGATCGCCGCATTACATGGCCCCCGAGCAGGCACGCCACCAGAACGTCGACCGACGCGCCGACGTGTTCTCGCTCGGCGTCGTGCTCTACGAGTTGCTCGCCGACACGAAGCCGTTCCGCGGCGCGACGCTCGCCGAGATCACGAGCGCGGTGCTCGATCACGAGCCTCCGCCCGCCAACGCGATCGATCCCGCCGTCCCGGAAGGCCTCGCGGCCATCGCCGCACGCGCGATGGCCAAGGACCCGGCGCGCCGCTACCGTTCGGCGAGCGCGCTCGGACGTGAGCTGCGCCACTGGCTCGAGGAGCACGCGGCATCCGACGAGACCGAACCGGCGCCCGCACCCTCGCTCGTGCGCCGGGTCGCCGCAGGCGCGGCGCTCGTCGGCGTGGGCGCGGCGCTCGCGTCCGCGGTGTGGTTCTTCGTGCCGGCGCGCGGCCTCGGTGAAAGCGTGTTCGCCCGCGCGGAACCCGTCAACGCAAGCGACAAGCACGTCGTCGCCGCAGGGCCCGCGGCCGCGCTCCCGACGCACGCGTCCGCGCCCGCGGCTTCCGCATCGCCGCCCGGGCCACCGGCGGCAACCTTGCCTCAGGCAAACCCGACGTCGCCGGCGGCCGCGCCGCTGGACGCGGCCACGCCGGCGTCCGAGCTCCCGGCGGCGCGACCCGGCAGCACGGGTGTCGCCGCCGCGCCGTTGTCGTCGGAAGCGCTGCTCGCCGCCACGCTGGGCGCCGTGCCGCTCCCCGCGGCGCAGACGCCGTCGGTCGGCGATGCGCGCGACTCGTCATCCGCGAGTCCCGCGGAGGCGCGGACCGCGCGCACGCGCGAGGCTGCGGCGCGTCGCGCCGAGCCGTCGCGCCGCAGCGACGGCGCCCGCGAGGGCAAGGGCGCCGCCGGCGCGGCGACCGCTCCCGCCAGCACCGACGTCGTCACGGGCGTGGTTCGGCTCGCCGTGAGCCCGTGGGGTCGCATCGAGGTCGACGGCGCACCGGCCGGCATCGCGCCGCCGCTGACCCAGCTGAGCCTGCCGCAGGGCCGCCACCGCATCACGGTGAGCAACGAGGACTTCCCGCCGTTCAACGCCTCGGTCGAAGTGACGGCGGATCAGCCGGTGACGCTCAAGTACCGCTTCGGCTCATGAGCGCGCCGCAGCGGGCACGGGCCGGCGTCGCCTGGCGCGAGCCGGTCCTTGCACGGCACCTGCTCGCGGCCCTGACGGTGTCGCTGGCCGGCTGCGCGCAGCCCACCGTCGGCCTCGTCGACTTGACCGAACGTCCGGGGGAGAAGGCCCTGCTCGCCGGTTGGCGCTCGTATGACGACGGGCAGTACCCGCAGGCGGAGGTGCAGCTCAACACCGCGCTCACGGCGGGGCTCGCCTCGCCCCGGGATCGCGCGGCCGCCCACAAGTACCTCGCCTTCATCGCCTGCACGAGCGATCGCGCCGCCCAGTGCGAAGCGGAGTTCCGGCGCGCACGGGCCGCGGATCCGGCCTTCGTTCTCACCCGCTCCGAAGCCGGTCATCCCGTCTGGGGGCCGGTGTACAAGAGAATCGTCCCCTAGCGCCGCGGCCGAACCGCGGCTGACCGCGGCACCGCCGCGCCCACGCCATGCCTGCCCGCCCCGAACCGGTGTTTCGCCTGCCCGTGAGAATCTACTGGGAAGACACCGACGCCGGGGGCATCGTCTTCTACGCGAACTACCTCAAGTTCTTCGAGCGCGCGCGCACCGAGTGGCTGCGCGCGCGCGGCCACGCGCAGGAGCGGCTGCGCGATCGGGAACGAATCGGCTTCATCGTGACCGAGACGGCCGTGCGCTACCTTCGCCCCGCGCGGCTCGACGACCTGCTCGACGTCACGGTGGCGATCGTGCGCGCCGGCGCGGCGAGCCTCCAGCTCGCGCAGGAGGCCTGGCGAACGCCCGCCTCCGGCGCGCCCGAGCGCGTCGCCGAGGGCACGATCCGCATCGGCTGCGTCGAGCTCGGAACTTATCGTCCCGTGCGCATCCCCAACGCCATCCTCGAATCCATCCGATGAACCAGGACTTCTCGATCCTCACCCTCGTCGTCCACGCGAGCTTCGTCGTCCAGATCGTGATGGCGGGCCTGCTGCTCGCCTCGCTCGCGAGCTGGACGGTCATCTTCGGCAAGCTCTTCGGCCTGAAGCGCGTGCGCGGCGCGAACGAGGAGTTCGAGCGCGAGTTCTGGGCCGGCCGCAACCTCAACGACCTCTACGCCGACGCGCAAAAGCGCCCCGACGGCGCGCCCATGGAGCGCATCTTCGCGGCCGGGATGCGCGAGTTCTTCAAGCTGCGCGAGAAGCGCGTGGCCGACGCGAGCGCGCTGCTCGATGGCGCGCGGCGCGCGATGCGCGCGAGCTTCCAGCGCGAGCTCGACGCGATCGAATCGCATCTCTCGTTCCTCGCGTCGGTCGGATCGGTGTCGCCGTACATCGGCCTGTTCGGCACCGTGTGGGGCATCATGCATGCGTTCGTCGGCCTCTCGAACCTGCAGCAGGTCACGCTGGCCACGGTCGCGCCCGGCATCGCCGAAGCCCTCGTCGCCACCGCGATCGGCCTGTTCGCCGCGATCCCCGCGGTCATCGCCTACAACCGCTTCGCGCGCGACATCGATCGCATCGCGACGCACCTCGAGACCTTCATCGAGGAGTTCTCGAACATCCTCCAGCGCAACGCGGGCGTGACGACCGCACCACCCCCGCCGCAGGCTGCCTCGCACGCCGCCACCGGCTTCTCGCACAGCCGCTAGGAAGCCGCATGCCCGCCGTCCTCGCGCGCGGATCACGTCGCCGCACCATCAGCGAGATCAACATGGTGCCGTTCATCGACGTGATGCTCGTGCTCCTGATCATCTTCATGGTGACCGCTCCGCTCATCAGCGTGGGCACCGTCGACCTGCCGACGGTCGGCGCGAGCCGCCAAAAGCAGGAGCCGCACGTGCTCGAGGTCGTCGTCGCGGCCGACGCGACCCTGCGGCTGCGCGTCGACGGGACCGACCAGGGTCCGGCGACCGCGGCCACGATCGGGACGCGCCTTCGCGAGCTGCTGGCGGGCAACGACCAGACGCCGGTCCTCATCTCGGCCGATCGCGCCGTGCGCTACGAGGAAGTCGTGAAGGTGATGGACGCGGCGCAACGCGCGGGCGTGAAGCGCCTCGGCCTCATGACGAAGAACGCGAATCGCTGAAGGCGCCACCCCCATGAGCACCGCCGCGATCGCGCACGAAACGGGCCGGCCCCGGGCCCCCGATGCGCTCGGGCCGGGCGCGCTGCTCGCGCTGCTCGTGCACGCGCTTTTGATCGTGGCCCTCGCGCTCGGCGTGAGCTGGCGCACGCGAGAGGCCGACGGCGTGGTGGCGGAGCTCTGGTCCTCGGTGCCGCAGATTGCGGCACCGAAGGTGGCGACGCCACCGCCGACGCCTGCGCCGACGCCCAAGGTCGAGCCGCAGGCGGCACCCACGCCCTCACCGACCGCGCCGCCGCAGGCCGATGCGCAGATCGCGATCGAGCGTGCGCGCCGGGAAGCCGAGGCCCGCGAGGCCCAGCGCCGCGAGCTCGAGGCTCAGCGCCAGGCGGCGCGCGAGCAGGCGGAGCGCGATGCCGCGCGCGAGAAGGCCGAGGCCACGAAGCGCGAGCAGCTCGCCGCGCGCGACGCGGCCGCGAAGCGCGAGAAGGAAGCGGCGGAGAAGGCTCACCGCGAGGAGGTCGCGCTCGCCGCACAGCGCGAAGCGTTCCTCAAGCGCATGCAGGGCCAGGCCGCGGGCGAGCCCGAAGGCAGCGGCACGGCGACCCGCACGAGCGGGCCCTCCGCGAGCTATGCGGGCCGGATCCGCGCGCGCATCAAGCCGAACATCGTGTTCCCCGACGACGTGCCGGGCAACCCCACGGCGATCGTCGAGGTGCGCTGCGCGCCCGACGGCACGATCGTGAGCCGCAAGCTCGTGAAGTCGAGCGGCGCCGGCCCTTGGGACGACGCCGTGCTGCGCGCGATCGACAAGACCGAGGTGCTGCCGCGCGACACCGACGGGCGCGTGCCCTCGCCGATGCAGCTCGAGTTCCGCCCGCGCGACTGAGAGAGCGGGCTACGGCGCCAGCTCGAGCCCGCTCACGTAGCCGAGGCTCTTCGAGCGCGTGTTGTCGCTGTCGGCACCGACGGCGATCCCGACGATGGCCGGCACCGACTGCGCCTCGTCGGCGAACAGCTTGAGGAAATCGGCGCCGACGTCGCGCTTCTCGCTCACCCATTGATGCAGCTGCTGCGGGCCGCTGCGCACGACGACGTAGCGCATGCGGCGCGTGAAGGCGTTGTCGAGCATCATCCCGGCAGGCAGGGTCTGGTCCCACACGTAGCAGACCGTGGCCGTGGGCACCGGATCGGTCGTCTTCGAGCGCGCGTACCGCAGCAGCTGGCGGTCGGCGAACGGGACCTTGTCCATCGGCAGGTCGAAGAACACGCACACCTTCAGCGCGGTGTCGTCGCCGGCCTTGGTGCGCAGGTCGGCATCCTTGACCGGCTCGTCGATGCGCCACTGCCACGCGAGGTGCGCCGACGTCGTGCTCCACTGCAGGGGATGGACCAGGTTGCCGTACGAGAGCTCCGACTGCACCTTGAGCGCACGCTTGCCGTCGAGATCGACGACCGCGAAGCGCGTGAACGGTTTCGTCTGCTGAGGCAGCCCCACGACACGCCAGGGGGCCGCAGGCTCTCCGCCGGGAGCACCGAAGGGTTCGAGCGGCGGCGCATCGGCGGCCCGCGCCGAGACCACGACCACGCACGCCACCAGCCACATCCAGCGCATGTAAGGACCCCCAGCGGCTCCGTGCCGCGTTCGCATCGTACGCGAGGCGCCGCGACGACGTCCCGGGCCTCAGCGGCGCCATCGGCGCACGGCCAGGCGCCCGAGCCACGGCATGGCCGCGAGCAGTGCGAGCGACGCGAGCACGCGCGGCGAGAACACGTCACCGAGCGAGGTCAGGCGGCCGAGCTCCGTGCCCGCGTTCGCGTACACGAGCGTCGCCGGAAGCGTGCCCGCCTGCGTGACGATCCAGAACGTGCGCGCGCGCATCGCGGTCAGGCCCATGGCCGGGTTGATGACGACGGCGGGGACGATCGGCACGAGCCGCAGGGTGAACAGATAGGCCGCGCCGTCCCGGAGGATGCCGGCATCGAGGGCGGCGAGCCGCGGGCCGAGACGGCGCCGCAGCGCGTCGCGAAACAGATGGCGTGCGCCGAAGAACGCGAGCGTGGCGCCGAGCGTGGACGCGCACGACGCGGCGAGCGCGCCGGTGGCCAGCCCGAACAGCGCGCCGCCCGCGAGGCTCAAGAGCGCGGCACCTGGGATGCACAGCGCGCAGAGCGCCCCATCGAGCGCCATGAAGGCGGCGAGCATCGACGCCGGGCGTTCCGCAACCAGCCTTTCCAGGTCGGCACGTGCGGCGCGCAGCGCATGGACGTCCAGCCATCGGCCCGGATCGACCAGGTACCACGCGATCGCCGCCGACGCGACCAGCGCGAGAACGAGGAACCGACGCGACGCAGCGCGTGCGAGAGGAGTCGCAGCCGGGTCGATGACGCCCTCAGCCGACGCGCACCGCGCCTTGCAGCCACGATCCGCGCAGCGCCGTCGCGAGCCACGCCGTGAAGTCGAAGCCCGGGCCGGCGGCCGCCAGTGCACGAGCGAGGTCGAGGTCCTCGAGGATCGCCTCGTCGAAGGCGAGCGTGGCCGCGTCGGCGACGATGTGCAAGGCAGCCCGCCAGCCGGCGCGCACGACGAGCACCGATTCGCTTCGCGGCGCGTCGATCGCCGCCCGCATCCTCGCCAGGTCGGGATCGGGGGTCCTGTGCGCGGCGTGCAGCGTCGCGATCGGCCAGCGCGATCGCACGAGCTGGGTGCCCGCCTGGAACCGCAGGCTCGCGCGCTCGGGCGCCACGGAGCCGAGCCACGTCCAGGAACCCGGATCGAACGTTGGATCGGCGGCGCGTTCGCAGCGGTGCACGGCCCAGTCGAGCCGCGCGCTGTCACCGAGCCACGGCCACGGGCGCAGCGCCTCGCGCGTGTCGAGCCACGCCGGAAACGATGCGCCCCACTCGCCCAGATCACCTCGCGCGGGCGGCACTTCGCGCGCGTGGTCCCGCGCGAGCGCGGCGAACGTGGACTCGCCGACCGCCCGGCGCACGGTCGGGAACGCCGCGGCCAGGGCGCGATCGGCCGCCGCCGCGGCGTTCGTGCGGTAGGCCTCGAGGCCCTGCACGAAGCGGGCGCCCTGCTCGGCGACATCCGCGGCGCAGGGACCGGGCACCGGGGCGCGGATGGCAGCGAGCAAGGCTCGCTGGCGCTCCGCCTCGCGCGTCGCCGGCCGCCCGTCGGTCATCGCGCTCACGCGACCGCGGGCGCGGGCGCGCGCGCCAAGACCGCCGCCGCATGCGCCGCCTGTTCGAGCAGCACGGCCAGCGTCGGCAACTCCGTGTCCCATTCGACGAGCACCGGCCGAGGGCCGAGGCGCGCGAGGACATGGTCCAGCAGCGACCACACCTCGTCGCGCATGGCGCTGCCGTGATCGTCGATCGCAAGCGCCGGCGTCTGCGTGTAGCCGGCGACATGGATCTCGCCGACGATGTCGCCGGGCAGCCGGTCGAGCCAACCGCGGCTGTGCGCGAGGGCGAGCGCCCGCGTCTCGGGTCCTCCGGCCGCAGCGGCGGCGCGAGAGGCGTCATCCGTGCCGATCGCGTTGAGCGCGTTGACGAACAGGTTGTTCACGTCGAGCAGCAGCCCGCATCCGGTGCGGCGGCAGAGCCGCTCGAGAAAGGCCGGCTCGTCGATCGCGTCGTCCGCGTACGAGAGGTACGCCGAGATGTTCTCGACGAGGATGGTGCGGCCGAGACGATCCTGCACGCGAGCGACGTTGGCACAGAGGATGTCGAGCGCGGCGGGCGTGCGCGCGACCGGCAGCAGGTCGGCGGCGTGCAGCGCGGCATGGCCTTCGGCAACGCGCGCGTACGACGCATGGTCCGAGACGCGCACCGGGTCGATGCGGCGCACGAGTCGATCGAGTCGATCGAGATGCCAGGGATCGAGGCCCGCCGCCGAGCCGAGCCCGAGTCCCACGCCGTGCAGGCTCACCGCATAGTGCGACCGCGCCTGCTCGAGCACCGCGAGCGCCGCACCGCCGTCGGCAAAGAAGTTCTCGCTGTGCACTTCCACGAAACCGAGCGGAGGCAGCCCTTCGCAGACGGCTTCGTAGTGCGGCTGGCGCAAGCCGATGCCGACGCCGGCGATGCCGCTGTCGGCCGTGGCGCGCACTGCACCGCCGCCCGCGGCCGCGCGCGCCGCGGCCGCCGCCGACATCATTTCTTCTGCTCGAGCAGCGCCATCGCCTCGTCGATGAACATGCCGCCCATCTTCTTGCACATGCCGCCCGGGACGTAAGCCCACTCGTCCGTGCCCTTGTCGACCTTCGCCTGGCCGGCGCACGTGTGCGAGCCCGAGAGGTTCGCGCAATCGTTCTGCCCGGCCTTGGCGATGCCGTAGCACTTCTCCTTCGGCGGCGGTGCGTCGGCCGCGCCGGCGGTCGGGAGAAGGCCCATCGCGAGCACGGACGCGAGGGCCGACGAGATGACGAGACGCTGGTTCATGTCCGTGGAGCTCCGATGGTGTACGTGCGCCCTGGGCGGGTCCGTGCGGCGTTGCGATGAACGTCGCGGCCGGTCGACTCGTTCTTACGTGCGCCAGGCGTGCGCGGATGCGCGAGGTGCGATCTTAGGGCCTTGCCCGGCTCAGCCCGCGCCGTAGCCGCCCCCGCCTGGGGTCTCGATCACGAACACGTCGCCCGGTTGCATCTCGACCGAGCCGATGTGATCGAGCGACACGACCGTCCCGTCGGCGCGCTCGACGCGGTTCACGCCGACGCGTCCCGTTCCGCCGCCCGCCATCCCGAACGCGCCGTGACGACGCCCGTTGGAGAGGATCGAGGCCGTCATCGGCTCGAGGAAGCGCACCCGCCGGACCCCGCCGTCACCGCCGTGCCAGCGCCCCGGGCCGCCCGAACCCGAACGGATCGAATAGTCCTCGAGCCGCACGGGAAAGCGAAACTCGAGCACCTCGGGATCCGTCAGGCGCGAGTTCGTCATGTGCGTCTGCACCACCGACGTGCCATCGAAGCCGTCGCCCGCGCCCGAACCGCCCGAGATCGTCTCGTAGTACTGGTAGCGCTCGTTGCCGAAGGTGAAGTTGTTCATCGTGCACTGGCTCGACGCCATCGTGCCGAGGGCGCCGTACAGCGCATTCGTGATGCACATCGACGTCTCGACGTTGCCGGCGACCACGGATGCGGGCGGCTGCGGATTCAGCATCGAGCCCTCGGGAATGATCACCTTCAGCGGCTTCAGGCACCCTGCGTTGAGCGGGATGTCGTCGGCGACCAGCGTGCGGAACACGTACAGCACGGCCGCCATGCAGACCGCGGTCGGCGCGTTGAAGTTGTTCGTCAGCTGCGGCGACGTGCCGGTGAAGTCGATCTCGGCACCGCGGGCCGCGGCGTCGACGCGGATCGCGACCCGGATCTGCGCGCCGTTGTCGAGCGCGAGCGTGTAGGCACCGTCGTGCAGCTCCGTGATGACGCGACGGACCGACTCCTCCGCGTTGTCCTGCACGTGGCGCATGTACGCCTGCACGACGTCGAGCCCGAACTGGTCGGCCATGCGGCGCAGCTCCTGGACGCCCTTCTCGTTGGCGGCGATCTGCGCCTTCAGGTCGGCGAGGTTCTGGTCCGGGTTTCGTGCGGGGTGCGCGCCGCCCTTCAGGAGCGCGAGGATCTCGCTCTCGAGCAGGCGCCCCGCCTCCACCAGCTTGACGTTGTCAAGCTGCACCCCCTCCTCCTCGATGCGCGTCGAGAACGGCGGCATCGAGCCGGGCGTCGTGCCGCCGATGTCGGCGTGATGGCCGCGCGAGCCGACGTAGAAGGTGGGGCGGGCGCCGCTCTCGAGATAGACGGGCGTCACGACCGTGACGTCCGGAAGGTGCGTGCCGCCGTGGTACGGGTCGTTCAGCACGTAGACGTCGCCGGGCTGCATGCGGCCGTGGTTGCGCGCCACGACCGTCTTGATCGACTCGCTCATGGACCCGAGGTGCACCGGCATGTGCGGTGCGTTCGCGATCAGGTTGCCCTCGCCGTCGAACAGAGCGCACGAGAAATCCAGGCGCTCCTTGATGTTCACGGAGTAGGCCGTGTTCTGCAGCTGCAGCCCCATTTGCTCCGCGATGTTCATGAAGAGGTTGTTGAACACCTCGAGCATCACCGGGTCGACGCGGGTGCCGATGGCACGTCGCGCCTCGCGCGCCACGGCGCGCTCCAGCAGCAGGTGGTCGTGCGCGGTGACGCGCGCCCGCCAGCCCGGCTCGACGACGGTGGTGGCGTTGCGCTCCGCGATGATCGCGGGGCCGTCGACGACATGACCGGGCCGCGCCTGCTCGCGCACGACGAGCGCTGCATCCCACCAGCGCCCGCCGCTCCACAGGCGCACCGTGTCGGCGAGGGGTGCAGGGCCCGCCGAGTCGATCGACAGCCGCGGTTCGCTCGCGGGCTCGCCGCGACCCACGGCCTCCACCGAGACCGCCTCGACGACGAGGCGGCGGCCCCGCATCAGGAAGGCGAAGCGCTGGCGGTACGCCGCTTCGAACGCCGCCACGATGGCCGGCTCGTCGCCGAAGGGCACCACGAGCGCCGCATCGGTGCCTTCGTAGCGCACGTGGACGCGCCGGTGCGTCTCGATGCGTGAGCGCGCCACGCCCTGACGCTCGAGTTCGGCCCCGGCCTGCGCCGCGAGTGTCTCCAGCGTGCGGCTCGCGGCCTGCAGCGCGGCCGCATCGAGCACGCGTTCGACGGCCGCCTCGCGCATCACGATCTGGTCTGCAAGCCCCATGCCGTAGGCCGAGAGCACGCCGGCGAGGGGATGGACGAACACGCGCTGCATGCCGAGCGCGTCGGCGACGCGGCAGGCGTGCTGGCCGGCGGCTCCGCCGAAGCACTGCAGGACGTAGCGCGTCACGTCGTAGCCGCGCGCGACGGAGATCTTCTTCACGGCATTCGCCATCGCGCCGACGGCGATGTCGATGCAGCCTTCGGCCACTGCTTCGGGCGTGCGCGCGTGCCCGGTCGCGGCCTCGATGTCGCGCGCGAGGCGCGTGAAGCGGTCGAGCACGACTTCGCGGTCCAGCGGCTCGTCACCCTGCGGCCCGAACACGGCCGGGAACCAGCGCGGCTGGATCTTGCCGACCATCACGTTCGCATCCGTCACCGTGAGCGGGCCGCCGCGCCGATAGCACGCCGGTCCGGGGTTCGCACCCGCGCTCTCGGGGCCCGCTCGCAGCCGCGCGCCGTCGAACGCGATGATCGAGCCGCCGCCGGCCGCCACCGTGTGGATGCTCATCATCGGCGCGCGCATGCGCACGCCGGCCACGCGCGTCTCGAACGCGCGCTCGAACTCGCCCGCGTAGTGCGAGACGTC
>Ga0335069_10003278_pt1 | contig 24546 bp, 22 predicted proteins | sample Lox_Sample_11_FD_206714 | JGI IMG/M metagenome (GOLD analysis project Ga0335069, IMG submission 206714) | Soil microbial communities from Loxahatchee National Wildlife Refuge, Florida, United States - Lox_Sample_1.1 | ecosystem: Environmental > Terrestrial > Soil > Wetlands | place: USA... | reverse complement strand
CCCTGCGTACTTCGACGAAGCCCAGCGCCAGGCGACCAAGGACGCGGCGCGCCTTGCAGGTTTGAACGTGCTGCGCCTCTTGAGCGAGCCGACGGCCGCCGCCATCGCCTACGGTCTCGAGAACGCATCCGAGGGCCTGTACGCCGTCTACGATCTTGGCGGGGGCACCTTCGACATCTCGCTCCTCAGGCTCTCGAAGGGCGTCTTCGAGGTCGTCGCCACCGGCGGGGACTCGGCGCTCGGCGGCGACGATTTCGACGCAGCGCTTGCGCACTGGGCACTCGAGGAAGCGGGCCTCAAGGCGACGACGCCTCAGGACAAGCGCGCCCTTCTCGTCGCCGCGCGGGCGGCGAAGGAGAAGCTGACGGCCGCCGATCATGCGGAACTCGCGTGCCCGCTCTCGAGCGGCGATCTGCACGTGCGCGTGACGCGCGCGCGCTTCGAACTGCTGGCGCAGCCGCTGCTGGAGCGCACGCTCGCCGCGGTGCGCGCCGTGCTGCGCGACGCACGCACGACCCCGGCGGAAGTGAACGGCGTCGTGCTCGTCGGCGGCGCGACGCGCATGCCGATGGTGCCCGCGGCGGTGGGACGCCTGTTCGGGCGGGCACCGCTCACGAACCTCAATCCCGACGAAGTCGTGGCCCTCGGCGCCGCGATCCAGGCACATGCGCTCGCCGGCAATGCCGGTGCCGAAGAGCTCCTGCTGCTCGACGTCATTCCGCTCTCGCTCGGGCTGGAGACGTTCGGGGGGCTCGTCGAACGGATCATCCCGCGCAATTCCACCATCCCCACGGCGCGCGCCCAGGACTTCACCACCTTCAAGGACGGCCAGACCGCCATGGCCATCCACGTCGTGCAAGGAGAGCGCGAGCTCGTTGCCGATTGCCGGTCGCTCGGGCGTTTCGAGCTGCGCGGTATTCCACCGATGGTCGCGGGCGCCGCGCGTATCCGCGTCACGTTCACAGTCGATGCCGACGGGCTGCTGCAGGTCAGCGCACGCGAGCAGACGTCGGGTGTGGAGGCGTCGATCACGGTGAAGCCGAGCTACGGTCTCAGCGATGAAGCCATCGCACGGATGCTCACCGAAAGCTTCGGGCGCGCGGAGGCGGACATGGAGGCGCGCGCCCTGCGCGAGGCGCAGGTCGAAGCCGAGCGCATGCTGCTCGCCACGCGCTCCGCGCTCGATGCGGACGGGGATCTGCTCGACCCGGCCGAGCGCCGTTCTATCGAAGCGCTGCTCGAGCGACTCGACGCAGTCCGCGGCACGAGCGAGCGCGCCGACATCGACGCCGCCGTCGAGGCGCTGGCGCACGGCACCGAGTCGTTCGCCGCCGAGCGCATGAACCGCGGCATCCGGCGGGCGCTGGCCGGCCGACGCGTCGAGGACGTCTGACCGTGCCGCGCATCACCGTGCTGCCGCACCCCGAGTACTGTCCCGATGGCGCTCAGGTCGATGCGCCCGCGGGCACCTCGATCTGCGAGGCGCTGCTCGAGCACGACATTCCGATCGAGCATGCGTGCGAGCAGAGCTGCGCCTGCACGACATGCCACGTGGTCGTGCGCAAAGGCTACGACTCGCTCGGCGATCTCGACGAAGCCGAGGAAGACCTGCTCGACCGTGCGTGGGGGCTCGAGCCAACTTCGCGGCTGTCGTGCCAGGCGATCCTCGCCAACGCCGACGTGACCATCGAGATCCCGAAGTACTCGATCAACCACGCGAAGGAAAAGCACTGACGACGCCGGACACCGGCGTCGCGGCCGCTGGAAACCGCGCCGGGAGGCGCCGGCTCAGTTGCCGTCGGTGGCGCCGTCGAACGCCCGGCGCAGCCAGCTGCCGAGCGGACGCCACCCGCTGGTGGTCGCTTCCTCAACCTCGCGCGTCGTGACGTGACCCTGCGTCTCGAGCATTTCCACGAAGGCGATCACCTCCACGCGTTTGAGGCCGCTGCACTCCATCAGCTGCGCCACGGACTGGTGACGCTGCGAGATCGCGCTCAGGATGCGCCGATGCGCCGTGCGTTGCGCATGCGCGGGCAATTCGGGCCAGGAGGAGAGTCGGTACTCTTTCATCGATCCGTTCGGGTTCTGCGACCTTTGTCGGCCCCTCAGGAGCGCGGGGAGAGCAGGGTAGACCCGAATGGCGGGAGCGAAAAGGGGTTGAGGTCGGGGCCTTCGTGATTTTTGCGACGGCGGAAACGGCCGGCTGACCGCCGGTTTCCCCGTCGCCGGCTATTGCTGTCCGCTGTGGCCGTGATGAGAATGTGTTTCGCGGGCATCCGCCCCTTGCACGGATGAGTGCAGCGATACACACCGCAGCGTCCCTGATGGAGCCCGATTTCCTGGCGGTGCTGCAGAGCGGCGACCGCTCGGAATATCAGGAGCGTGTGATCGCCTTTACGCGGCGCCTTGGTTTCGACCATGTGAGTGCCGCCCTCATCACCGACACGCCTTCGGGAACAGCCTCGTTCGACACGGTTCACAACACACCAGACGGCTATCTGGAAGCGTTCTTGAAGAACGGAAAAGACGACCCGGTGATGCAGCACTGCAAGAGGAGCAGCCTCCCGATCATCTGGGACCAGTCAACCTATCTGCGTGTAAATCGGACCGATAAATGGGAATCTCAGGCGCAGTTTGGGTATCGGTGCGGGATTGCCGTTGCCATGCACTTGCCAGACGGGCGCCACTATCTGGTAGGAATTGACCGTGACCAACCGATGCCATCAGATTCTTGCGAGGTCACGCGCATAGTAACCGCCCTCCACGCATTCACCGCACACGCGCACGAGGCCGCCGTGCGCGTTCTTCGAGTGGGAAATGCAAGGGCAGAAGAGCCGGTACTGGCTAGGGATCCGGTACTCACGGCCCGCGAACTCGAAGCCCTTCGTTGGACGGTTGATGGGAGAACCGCGCACGAGATCGGCGAGTTGCTGCACATCAGCGAACGAACCGTTGCCATCCACTTGATCCGCGCGACAAGAAAGCTTGGCTGTAGGAACAAGCTACATGCCGCTGTGGTGGCTGTGCGGCGAGGGCTGATCTGAGTTCGGTCCATTCATCGCATTGCAAGTCGACGTCACATACACCCGAAGACCCAACCCGCACACTCTCGGGTGCATCCTGATTGACTGGGTTCTGAGCTACTGCTCTGCTGAGACTATGGGTGTGGTGTCGTCCGCTTTCCTTGCGACCTCGATTCGATGCGATAGTGATGCGGCGAACGCGATACAACAAATCGCTCAGGTCGCGACGCGTGTCATCCCGGTAGGCCTGAGTGCCCTGCGCACCTCGCTCTGCCAAGGCAGCGAGTGCACGATCTGGTGAAGGCGAATGGCAGATTCCCGCTGATCCAGCGGCTCGCCGGTCTCATTGACGAATCGCAGGTTAGAAATAACTCCGAGCGGATCGGCCATGGCGACGATCCCTTCACTGATCTCAACCCAATCCCAAGCCACACCTGCGGCTCGCTCATCGTCCGTTTCCCCCCATAGCGTTTGACCGCTGGGCGGTTCCTCTGAGTCACCGAGGGTCAGAACTCGGGTACCGAGATGGGCTAGACGCACAGGTTCAGCGTTCGTCACTCGGCACAGCAAGGGTGGCCAAGCGATGACGGACCAAGAAGGAGTTTGGTTGGCGGATTCGATGGTGGGCCTCACAATGAAGTCCAAGGGGACCTGATTGTCCCGACGCACGGCCGGCTTGGCATCTGTCAATGTTGTCAGGTAGTGTCTAGCCGAGCGCTGTACTGCTGATGGCCGCCATGCAAGTTCTTGATGCGAACTTCACTTCAGTCCTGCAAAGCAGGACGAGGGATCAGTTCACTCGCGAAGTGATTGCGTTCGCTCGACGACTTGGATTCGACACCGTGTCCGCAACGGTCGTCATTGACCACGTATTGGGTGAACCGGAGTTCATCACAGTCGACAACACCCCGGCGGGCTTCCAGGCGGTTTACAACGATGCGTCGCTCAACAAACGAGACCCGGTCCTGCAGCACTGCAAGAAGAACAGCGTGCCGATAATTTGGGGTCAGTCGACCTACGTCCGGCAAGGTCAGGGTCCGAAGTGGGAGGCCCAGGCACGGTTCGGTTACCGCCACGGCATCGCTATGGCGTTGCACCTGCCCGAGGGCCGCCATTTCATGCTCGGCGTCGACCGCGATCAGCCCCTTCCGGCTGATCCCGTCGAGACGACCCGCCTTGTGGCCGACCTACAGCTATTCGCTGTTCATGCGCAGGATGCTGCGATGCGGATCTTGACTCCGGAGAGTGGGCTGCCGGGCGTTCCGTCCCTTACGCCCCGAGAGCTTGAGTCGCTCAAATGGACCATGGAGGGCAAGACCGCGTGGGAGGTCGGAAATCTGCTTGGGATCACCGAGCGGACTGCAGCCTTGCATGTCAACAACGCCACACACAAGCTTGGATGCGTCAATAAGCATCAGGCGGTCCTCAAGGCGCTCAGGCTTGGGTTGCTGCGATAGCGATCCTGGACCTTCCCCGAGGCGCTACTGTAAGAGTTGACAGTTCCGGGCGAGGGGCTCCACTGCTGGAATCGATGCGCGCCTTGAGGCGCTTACCGACCAGGAGCCAGCCGTGGAGCAAAAGCGCAAAGTCCAGGATCAAAAGCGCGCCAAGAGTGCACCAGCGCAGATCGCGCAGAGAGGCGTCAAGCCTCCCGCAGTCCTTGATGAAAAGGCACTGCGTCACGTCGTTGGCGGCACAACGCCCAATACGCCCGGCAGTAGCTGGTAGCCCCGCGCACCCCCGAGGGATGGTCGGCTTCGCGGATGGCCAGCCTATTCCGCGCCGAAGTCCTCGAAACCCGCCACCGTGAGTGGCTGGGGAGCGTCCAGCTCACGCGGCCGGTCTCGCTGCGTGCGCTGACGCTCGTCGTCAGCGTCGCGGCGGTCGCGGTCGCGGTATTCCTCGTCGTCGGCGAATACACGCGCAAGGCGCGCGTGAGCGGATACCTCGTTCCCGACCGAGGCGTCATCCGGCTCGCGGCGCCGCAGTCCGCCACGATCGTGGAGAGCCGCGCGCGCGAAGGTGCCACCGTGCACAAGGGCGACGTGCTGTTCGTGCTCGGGGTCGGGCAGGCGACGACGAGCGGCGACACGCAGGAGGCGATCCGCTCGACGCTCGTGGCGCGCGAGCGGAGCCTGCAGGGTGCGGCGCGCCGTCAGGCCGACCTTGAGCAGGCACGCGTGTCGGCGATCGATCGCCAGCTCGAGGCGATGCAGCACGAGCTGGCGTCGATGGCAGGCGAGACGGCGTTGCAGGCAGAGCGGTTGCGCCTCGCGCAGCAGTCCCTGGAAGAGCTCGAGGCGCTGCACCGACAGAACTTCGTCTCGTCGGCGCAGATCCAGCGCAAGTCCGAGGAGGTGCTGGGCATCAAGGCGCAGATCCAGGCCGTCGAGCGCCAGCGGGCAGCTCACGCGCGCGAGATGGCCGCGCTGCAGGCCCAGCGGCGTGAGATCCCGCTGCAGGCACAGGCCGCTCAGGGCGAGATCGACCGCGACCTCGCCGCGCTCGCGCAGCAGACGGCCGAGAACGCGGCGCGCGGGCGCATCGTGGTTCAGGCACCGCAGGACGGCGTGCTGACCGGCGTGCTCGCGGAGGCCGGGCAGAGCATCCCGGCAGCGGCGGCGCTCGCGACGCTGGTGCCATCCGACACGCACCTCGAAGCTCAGCTCTTCGCGCCGTCGAGCGCGATCGGCTTCGTGCGTCCGGACCAGCCCGTGCTGTTGCGCTACGACGCCTTTCCGTACCAGAAGTTCGGGCATCAGTCGGGCCGCGTCGTCCGCGTCTCGCCGTCGCCCTTGCCTAGCTCGGAATTGGCGGCGCTGCCGTTCCTGCATGGTACGGCGCAGGAGCCGCTCTACCGCATCACCGTCGCTCTGGAGCGGCAGGCGGTGCCGGCATATGGCAAGGCGCAGCCGCTCGCACCCGGCATGCAGCTGGAAGCCGACGTGCTGCTCGACCGCCGACGCCTCATCGAATGGATCTTCGAGCCCGTGCTGGGCATGGCGGGGCGTGTGTGAAGAACCGGCGCCGCCGACACCGATGACCCTCCACCGGCCTCGCGCGAGGTCGGCCTCTGCATGACCCCTGCTGCCCTCGACGCCCTACGACTCGGTCTCGGCGGACGCCGCCTGCCGATGCTGCTGCAGACCGAGGGCGCCGAATGCGGGCTGGCCTGCCTCGCCATGGTCGCCTCGCACCTCGGCCTGCGCACCGACCTGCCGACGCTGCGCCAGCGCTTTTCGCTGTCGCTCAAGGGTGCCACCCTCGTGGACCTGATCCGGATGGCGGGCGACCTCGGCCTGAACGCGCGCGCGCTGCGCGCCGAGCTCGAGCACCTGCCCGCGCTCGAGACGCCGTGCATTCTCCACTGGGACCTGAACCACTTCGTCGTGCTGAAGGAGGTGCGCCGCGGCAAGGCGGTGATCCACGACCCGGCGCGCGGCATCCGCCATCTGCCGATGGCCGAGGTCTCCAAGCACTTCACGGGCGTGGCGCTCGAGCTCACGCCGCAGGCCGCCTTCCGGCCGCAGGTCGCGCGCCAGACGGTGACCGTTCGCCAGCTGCTCGGTCGCGTGAGCGGGCTCAAGCGGGCACTCCTTCAGGTCTTCGCGCTGGCGCTCGCGCTCGAGGCGTTCATGCTGCTGGCGCCGTTCTACCTGCAATGGGTGGTCGACGGGGTGTTGGTCAGCGCCGACCGCGACCTGCTCGTGACGCTCGGCCTCGGGTTCGCGCTGCTGGTGCTCATCCAGGTGGCCGCGGCGACGATCCGGTCGTGGGCCGTCCTGCACCTCTCGAGCACGCTCAACGTGCAGTGGCTCGCCAACGTGTTCGCGCACCTGATGCGGTTGCCGGTCGCGTGGTTCGAGAAGCGCCACACGGGAGACGTGATGTCGCGCTTCGGCGCGATCGAGAAGATCCAGACCGCGCTGACGACGAGCTTCATCGAAGCGGTCCTCGACGGCCTGCTCGTGGTGGTGACGCTGGCGATGATGTGGATCTACAGCGGCACGCTCACCGCCATAGCTCTTGGCTGCGTGGCTGCCTACGCACTGCTGCGCGGTGCCTTCTTCCGACCGCTGCGCGAAGCGACGGAGGAGGCGATCGTGTTCGACGCCAAGCGCTCGAGCCACTTCCTCGAGTCGCTGCGCGGCGTGCAGTCGATCAAGCTCTTCAACGCGGAGCAGGACCGTCAGGGTCGGTTCATGAACCTCGTGGTCGACGCGATGAACGCGCACATCGCGACCCGCAAGCTCGACCTGCTGTTCAACGTGCTGCACAAGCTCGTGTTCGGCCTCGAACGCGTGGCCGTCGTCTGGGTCGGCGCGCTGCTCGTGCTCGACCACCGCTTCTCGGTGGGCATGCTGTTCGCGTTCCTCGCCTACAAGGAACAGTTCGCCTTGCGCGTCAGCGGCCTGGTCGACAAATCCGTGGAGCTGCGGATGCTCAAGTTGCAGGCCGAGCGGCTGGCCGACATCGTTCTGGCGGAGCCCGAAGCGCGCAACGAGTTGCCGGACCGCGAGCTCGAGGAGCCGGCCGGCATCGAGCTTCTCAACGTGAGCTTCGCGTATTCCGACGCCGAGCCCGACGTGCTGCGGCGCGTGTCGCTCGCCATCGAGCCCGGCGAATCGGTGGCCATCGTGGGCCCCTCGGGATGCGGCAAGACGACGCTGCTGAAGCTGATGCTCGGCATCCATGCGCCGCAGGGCGGCGAGATCCGCATCGGCGGCCGGCCGCTCGCGCGCGTGGGGTTGCGCCACTGGCGCAACCAGATCGGCACCGTCATGCAGGAAGACCACCTGTTCGCCGGATCGATTGCCGACAACATCTGCTTCTTCGACACGCGCCCGGACTTCGGCTTCATGGAGCAGTGCGCGGGCATTGCCGCGGTGCACGACGAGATCGAGGCGATGCCGATGGGCTACCACACGCTGGTCGGCGACCTGACCCAGAGTCTTTCGGGCGGACAGCGTCAGCGCATCCTGCTGGCCCGCGCGCTCTACAAGCGGCCGAAGATCCTGTTCCTCGACGAAGCCACCAGTGCGCTCGACGTGGAGCGTGAGCGTGCGGTCAACCAGGCGATCCGGCGGCTGGACCTCACGCGCATCATCGTGGCCCACCGCCCCGAGACCATCGCGTCGGCGAACCGCGTCGTCGTACTCAGCGAGGGTCGCGTCGCGCAGGACCTGCGGTCGGTACCCGGCGGCACCAACGCCGTGCGGTAATCCGGCCCTACGCCGGGACTTGCGGGCACCATCTCCGAGAGGGCGGCGTCAGGCTCTAGACTCGGTCGGTGCACGTCCTCGGCATCGAATCGTCCTGCGACGAGACCGGCATCGCACTCCTGCGGGTCGGGCAGGGCGCTGCGCCGCGCGTGCTGGCGCAGGCGCTGCACACGCAGGTCGACATGCACGCCGCATATGGGGGCGTCGTCCCCGAGCTCGCTTCGCGCGACCACATCCGGCGCGTGCTGCCCCTCACGCGTCGCGTGCTCGATGACGCCGGCGCGAGACTCGAAGGGCTCGACCTCGTCGCGTACACCCGCGGTCCCGGCCTTGCCGGTGCTCTGCTGGTCGGCGCCGGTATCGCGTGCGCGCTGGCGGCCGCGCTCGCCAAGCCCGTCTTCGGCGTGCACCACCTGGAAGGTCATCTGCTCTCGCCGTTCCTGTCGGCGGACCCGCCCGCGTTCCCGTTCGTTGCGCTGCTCGTCTCGGGGGGGCATACGCAGTTGATGCGGGTGGACGACGTCGGCGCGTACACGCTGCTCGGCGAAACGATCGACGACGCGGCGGGGGAGGCGTTCGACAAGTGCGCAAAGCTGCTGGGGCTCGGCTACCCTGGCGGGCCGGCGCTCGCGCGTCTTGCGGATTTCGGCGACCCGGGCGCATACGAGCTGCCGCGGCCGCTGCTGCATGCGGCGACGCTCGACTTCTCCTTCGCAGGGCTCAAGACCGCCGTGCGCACCGCCGTTCAGAAGGTCGGCACGCGCGTCTGCGAGCAGGAGCGCGCCGACCTGGCCGCGTCGGCGCAGGCCGCGATCGTCGACGTTCTGGTGAAGAAGTCGCTCGACGCGCTGGAGCGCAGCGTACTGGACCGCCTCGTGGTCGCGGGCGGCGTCGGTGCCAACGCGCGCCTGCGCGAGAGCCTAAACGCCGCCTGCGCGCGGCGAGGCTGGCGCGTCCACTACCCCGAGCCCGCGCTGTGCACCGACAACGGCGCGATGATCGCGCTCGCTGCCGGCATGCGCCTCGAGCGCGGCGCGCTGCTCGCGCAGCCGGACTACGGCTTCGAGGTCCGGCCGCGCTGGCCGCTGTCGGAGGTCGGGCAGGCGTGACGCGCGCCGTGGCCGGCGGCTGCGCCCGCCAAGCGCGTCAGGCGACGCGGATCTGCACCTTGCCGGCCGGCTGCTTCTTCGCGAGTGTCAGCGTGAGGACGCCGTTCTCGAGGCGAGCCTCGGCGCTGGCCGCATCGACTTCGGCGGGGAGCACGACGGTGCGCGCATAGCGCGCCGCAGCCCGCTCGCGATAGAGCGTGCGTTCGGCCGCGACGGCTGCGTCGGCCGACGCCGCGGGCTCTGAACTCGCCTCAGCCTTCGGCGCTTCGGCTTGCGGCGCGAGTGTCTCGAGCACGACGCGGCGACCTTCGACGGTGGCCTTCAGGGACTCGCGAGAGGCGCCGGGAACGTCGAACGCGATGCGATAGGCCGCATCCGTCTCGATCACGTCGATCGCCGGCGTGCGCACGTCGCCCCGGGCCGCGGCGAAGCCGTCGTCGAAGAAGCGCTCGAGGACGCGGGAGAAGCTCTGCGCCGCGGCGCGGTGGGCGGCCGCGTGGGCCGCGCGGGTCACGGGATAGACGATCATGTCGACTCCTAGAATGGACCGCGATCGCCCTTGCGATCGCACTGCGACCTGAGGTTGGAGCTTCGGGCCGTTTCTCAAGAGCATGAGATCCGTCATCGAGGAATTGCCGGGATCGAAGATCCGCGAAGTCGCCAACGCTGCAATGGGCCGGGCCGACGTCCTGCCGTTCTGGTTCGGGGAGAGCGACGAGGTCACGCCGGAATTCATCCGCGAGGCCGCGATCGCGTCCCTGCGAGACGGCGAGACGTTCTACGCACACAACCTCGGCCTGCCGGAGTTGCGCGCGGCGCTCGCCGGCTACGTGTCGGTGGCGCACACGGCGACGAGCGCAGACCGCATCGCGGTGACGTCGTCGGGAGTCAGCGCGCTGATGCTCGCGATCCAGGCGCTCGCGGGAGCGGGCGACGAAGTGACCGCCGTCGTGCCTGTGTGGCCCAACCTGACGGCGCAGCCCGCGATCATGGGTGCGCGCGTGAAGCGCGTAGCGCTGGTGCCCAAGGACGGCGCCTGGCGGCTCGACCTCGACGCACTGCTGCATGCGATCACGCCGGCGACGCGCGTTCTGATCCTCAACGCGCCGAACAATCCGACGGGCTGGACGCTGACGAGCGGCGAGCAGGCGGCCATCCTCGAGCACGCGCGCCGCACCGGCACCTGGATCGTCGCCGACGAGGTGTACGAGCGCGTCTACTTCGGCGGCGAAGGCGGCGTGGCACCGAGCTTCCTCGACGTGTCGGAGCCCGAGGATCGACTCGTCGTCATCGGCAGCTTCTCGAAGAGCTTCCTGATGACGGGTTGGCGCCTCGGCTGGATGGTCGCCCCGCCACGCCTCGTCGAGGCGCTCGGCAAGCTCATCGAGTTCAACACCTCGTGTGCACCGGTCTTCGTGCAGCGCGCCGGGCTCGCGGCGCTCGAGCGTGCCGACGAGGTGGTGCCTCAGGTCGTGGCCCACCTGCGAGCCTGTCGCGACACGCTCGTGCCGCGGCTCGCGGCGTTGCCGCGCGTCAGCGTCGCGATGCCCCAAGGCGGGATGTATGCCTTCTTTCGCCTGCATCGCCAGCGCGATTCGCTGGCGCTCGCCAAGCGCCTGGTGGTCGAGGCGGGGCTCGGCCTTGCGCCCGGCGCCGCGTTCGGCGCCGAGAGCGAAGGGTGGCTGCGCTGGTGCTTCGCCTCGCGCGACCTCGGGCGACTGGAGGAGGGCGTCCGTCGCCTGGCCCGCTTCCTCGCGGGCGACCGGTCCTAGCTCGCGAGCGCGTTGCCGCTATAATCCGAAGGTTTTGCCGAGTGCCGACCGCATCCGGCGGAGCGAGCACGGCGTGGGTCGGTTTCACCCGCGGCCGCAAGTGAATGACCGAAACCGCGGCACCCGCCTCGACCTGGGCTCGAGCGGGCTTCCCGGTTTCCGCACCAGGAAGCGCTATGCCCATCGACAAGACCCGCACGGCCGAGATCGTCAAGGCCAACGCCCGCAAGGCTACCGACACCGGCTCGCCCGAAGTCCAGGTGGCCCTGCTGACCGAGCGCATCAACGAGCTCACCCCGCACTTCAAGACGCACCTGAAGGACCACCACGGCCGACGCGGGCTGCTGAAGATGGTGAACCGGCGCAAGAGCCTGCTCACCTACCTGAAGGACACCGACGCGGATCGCTACACCGCGCTGATCCACAAGCTGGGTCTGCGCAAGTAATCCGGCCCAGCGGCCGGCCCGCGTGCGACGGGTCGGCCGCAACGGCCGACAAAGGAACGAAGACGACGGCGCCGATGTGTCATTCCAACGAAGCTTCGCCCCATGCGGCGGAGTCGCGCTGGAATGGCATCACGCCGTGCTTCGTTCCGGGGACTGCGTGCCACCCACCCGGCGCGCGCTACCGGAGTACCGCATGAGCATCTTCAACAAGGTCACCAAGACGTTCCAGTGGGGCGGCCGCACCGTCGTCCTCGAGACCGGCGAGATCGCCCGGCAGGCGAGCGGCGCGGTGGTCGTGAACATCGAGGACACGGTCGTCCTCGCGACCGTCGTCGCGGCGAAGAACGCGAAGCCCGGTCAGGACTTTTTCCCGCTCACCGTCGACTACATCGAGAAGACGTATGCCGCGGGCAAGATCCCGGGCAGCTTCTTCAAGCGCGAAGGGCGCCCGAGCGAGCTCGAGACGCTCACGTCGCGCCTGATCGATCGGCCGCTGCGTCCGCTCTTTCCCGAGGGCTTCTACAACGAGGTGCAGGTGGTGATCCACGTGCTCTCGCTGAACCCGGAGATCGCGGCCGACATCCCGGCCATGATCGGTGCGAGCGCCGCGCTCGCGATCTCGGGCATTCCGTTCAACGGGCCCATAGGCGCCGCGCGCGTCGGCTGGATCGACGGCCGCTACGTGCTGAACCCCACCAAGACCGAGCTCGAGCAGTCGAAGCTCGACCTCGTCGTGGCCGGCACCGAGGCGGCCGTGCTGATGGTCGAGAGCGAGGCGCAGCAGCTGACCGAAGAGGTCATGCTCGGCGGCGTCGTGTTCGGCCACGAGCAGGGCAACATCGCGATCGAGGCCATCCACGAGCTCGTGCGCGACGCAGGCAAGCCGGCGTGGGACTGGACTCCGGCGCCCAAGGACGAGGCGTTCATCTCGCGCGTCGCCGCTCTCGCGGAGCAGCCGCTGCGCGAGGCGTACCAGGTCCGTTCCAAGCAGCAGCGCACGCAGGCGACGCGCGCGGTGAGCGCATCCGCCGCCGCGACGCTCGGCGCCGAAATGCCCGATCTCGACCGTGTCAAGCTCGACAACGTCCTGTTCGACATCGAAGCGCGCATCGTGCGCAGCCAGATCCTGGCGGGCGAGCCGCGCATCGACGGCCGCGACACGCGCACGGTGCGGCCGATCGAGATCCGCACCGGCGCGCTGCCGCGCGTCCACGGCTCGGCGCTCTTCACGCGCGGCGAGACGCAGGCGCTGGTGGCCGCGACGCTCGGCACCGACCGCGACGCGCAGCGCATCGACGCGCTGGCCGGCGAGTTCAGCGAGCGCTTCATGCTCCACTACAACATGCCGCCGTTCGCCACCGGCGAAACCGGTCGCGTGGGGTCGCCCAAGCGCCGCGAGATCGGCCATGGCCGCCTCGCGAAGCGCGCGCTCGTGGCCGTGCTCCCCGACAAGGCCGAGTTCCCCTACTCGATCCGCGTCGTCTCGGAGATCACCGAGTCGAACGGCTCGTCGTCGATGGCGTCCGTGTGCGGCGGCTGCCTCGCGCTGATGGACGCCGGCGTGCCGCTCAAGGCGCACGTGGCCGGGGTGGCGATGGGCCTCATCAAGGAAGGCAACCGCTTCGCGGTGCTGACCGACATCCTCGGCGACGAGGATCACCTCGGTGACATGGACTTCAAGGTCGCCGGCACGACCACCGGCGTGACCGCCCTGCAGATGGACATCAAGATCCAGGGCATCACGAAGGAGATCATGCAGGTGGCGCTGCAGCAGGCGAAGGAAGCGCGCCTGCACATCCTCGGCAAGATGACCGAGGCGGTGGGTGGCGCGAAGACCGAGGTCTCACCGTTCGCGCCGCGCCTCTACACGATGAAGATCAACCCGGAGAAGATCCGCGACGTGATCGGCAAGGGCGGCGCGACGATCCGTGCGCTGACCGAGGAGACCGGCACCACCATCGACATCGCCGAGGACGGCACCATCACCATCGCGTCGACGGACGCGGAGAAGGCTGCGGATGCGCGCCGGCGCATCGAGGAGCTGACCGCGGAAGTCGAGGTCGGCAAGATCTACGAAGGTCCGATCACGAAGATCCTCGACTTCGGCGCGCTCGTGAACCTGCTGCCCGGCAAGGATGGCCTGCTGCACATCAGCCAGATCGCGAACCAGCGCGTCGAGAAGGTCACCGACTACCTGAAGGAAGGCCAGATCGTGCGCGTCAAGGTCCTGGAGACGGACGACAAGGGCCGCGTGAAGCTCTCGATGAAGGCGCTGATCGACCGAGACGCGCCGCGCGAGCAGCCGCAACCGATGCACCAGGAGTGACGATGCGCGCGGCGCCGCAGGGCGCCGGCGCGCCGTCGGGGGCGCAGTCATGAAGGTCATCGAGATCGTCGCGCCCGGTGCGCCGGACGTGCTCAAGCCCGCCCAGCGGCCGGATCCGGTCGCGGGCGCGGGCGAGGTGCTCGTCAAGGTCGCGGCGTCGGGCGTCAACCGGCCGGACGTGCTGCAGCGCAAGGGTCTCTATCCGGTGCCTCCGGGTGCGTCCGACATTCCGGGACTCGAGGTGGCGGGCACGATCGAGAGCGGGGATCGCGCCGCGATGGACGCCGCGGGGCTCAAGATCGGCGATCGCGTGTGCGCGCTCGTCGCGGGCGGCGGCTATGCGGAAAAGTGCGTGGCACCGGTCGGCCAGTGCCTGCCCGCACCGAAGGGACTCGGCGATGTCGAGGCGGCGAGCCTGCCCGAAACGTTCTTCACCGTCTGGTCGAACGTGTTCGACCGCGGACGCCTGCAACCGGGCGAGACGTTGCTCGTGCAAGGCGGCACGAGCGGCATCGGCGTGACGGCCATCCAGCTCGCGAAGGCGGCCGGCGCGCGCGTCATCGCCACCGCGGGCAGCGCCGAGAAGGTCGCCGCGTGCCTGAAGCTCGGCGCCGACCACGGCATCGACTACCGCAACCAGGACTTCGTCGCGGAGACGAAGAGGGCCACGTCCGATCGCGGCGCCGATGTCATCCTCGACATGGTGGCCGGCGACTACATCGCCCGCGAACTGCAGTGCCTGGCCGAAGACGGGCGCCTCGTCATCATCGCCGTCCAGGGCGGCACCAAGTCCGCGATCGACGCGGGCCTCGTGCTGCGCAAGCGCCTGGTCATCACCGGCTCCACGTTGCGGCCGCGACCGGTGGCGTTCAAGAGCGCCATCGCGGCATCGCTGCGCCGGCATGTGTGGCCTTGGCTCGAGAGTGGCACCGTCAAGCCCGTCATCCACCAGGTGTTCCCCGCCGAGCAGGCCGCCGCGGCGCACGCGCTCATGGAGAGCAACGCCCACGTCGGCAAGATCGTGCTGAGCTGGGCCTGAGCACGCCATGGCCCGCCAGCTCGTCGTCGGCAACTGGAAGATGAACGGCAGCCATGCTGCGAATGCGGAGCTGCTCGCGGGGCTCAAGGCGGCCGGCCCGTGGGTGGGCGAGGTCGCGGTGTGCGTTCCGTATCCTTATCTCGCCGAAGTCGCGCTGACGCTGCAGCATGGCTCGATCGGCTGGGGTGCGCAGGACTGCTCCGCGCACGAGGCCGGCGCGTACACGGGCGAGGTCGCGGCTTCGATGCTCGCGGAGTTCGGCTGCCGCTACGTGATCGTCGGGCATTCCGAGCGGCGCGCTTACCACGGCGAAAGCGACCAGCTCGTGGCCGAGAAGGCGAAGGTCGCGCTCGCGCATCGCCTCACGCCGATCGTCTGCGTGGGCGAGACGCTCGCCGATCGCGAGGCCGGGCGCACCGGCGAGATCGTGAAGCGCCAGATGTCGGCGGTGATCCACATGATCGGCCACTGCGTGCCGCAGATCGTCGTCGCGTACGAACCGGTCTGGGCGATCGGCACCGGTCGCACGGCGACACCCGAGCAGGCCCAGGAGGTGCATGCGCTGCTTCGCGCGCAACTGCAGGCCGCGAGCCCGCATGCCGGCGACATGCGCATCCTGTACGGCGGCAGCGTCAAGGCGGAGAGCGCCGTGGCGCTGTTCGCGCAGCCCGATGTCGACGGCGGTCTCATCGGCGGCGCGTCTCTGAAGGCGGCCGAGTTCGCCGCCATCTGCCGTGCCGCGCACTGACCTGCCGCGCCAGCAAGAACACGGAGTCCCGTTCGCATGAACCTGATCGTCAACCTCGTCGTGGTCCTGCAGATCCTCGCTGCGCTCGTCATGATCGGCCTCGTGCTCGTGCAGCACGGAAAGGGCGCCGACATGGGGGCCTCGTTCGGCAGCGGCGCATCCGGCAGCCTGTTCGGTGCCACCGGCAGCGCGAACTTCCTGTCACGGTCGACGGCCGCCTGCGCCGCCATCTTCTTCGCCTGCACGCTGGCGCTGGCGTTCTTCTCGAACGACCGCGCCCGGCCCTCGACGGGCAGCGTGCTCGACCGACCCGCGATCGGGGGCCCCGCGGCGAGCGCTGCGGCCTCGTCCTCGACCGGCGGACTGCCCGCCGTTCCCGGCGCGTTGCCCGCCGGCACGACGTCTCAGTCCTTCGCGACGCCCGCTTCGGCCGCTGCCGTGGCCCCGACCGGCGGCGCCTCCGGCGCACCGCAGCTGCCGAAGTAACGCTCGATGCGCGTGCGGCCATCGGCTGCGCGGTCTCGTCGCGAGACGATCCGGTTAGAATTCCCTGTTGTCCGGCACGCCCATCCTCATGGTGTGGACGGCAGCGTTGCGAACCGCGCCGACGTGGTGAAATTGGTAGACACGCTATCTTGAGGGGGTAGTGGCGAAAGCTGTGCGAGTTCGAGTCTCGCCGTCGGCACCAGCGAACAAACCATGGGTCGCCTCGGCGATACCGACCCGCCGCACGCGGACCGGAGTCGCGCACCGCGCAGCGCCGCTGCGCGACGCGCATCAGCATGAACCTCGAACCGTACCTGCCCGTCATCCTGTTCATCCTGATCGGCGCGGCAGTCGGCATCGCGCCCCAGGCGCTCGGCTTCCTGCTCGGGCCGCGCAGGCCCGACACGGCGAAGAACTCGCCCTACGAGTGCGGCTTCGAGGCGTTCGAGGACGCGCGCATGAAGTTCGACGTGCGCTACTACCTCGTCGCGATCCTGTTCATCCTGTTCGACCTCGAGATCGCGTTCCTCTTCCCGTGGGCCGTCGCGCTGAAGGAGATCGGCATGCCCGGCTTCATCGCGATGATGCTGTTCCTCGCGATCCTCGTGGTCGGGTTCATCTACGAGTGGAAGAAAGGGGCGCTGGACTGGGAATGACGCGCGGCCGATCGTGACCGCGCCGCGTCTGGCGAACGACCCATGAGCATCGAAGGCATCTTCAAGGAGGGCGTCGTCACGACCACCGTCGACGCCGTGGTCAACTGGTCGAAGACCGGTTCCCTGTGGCCGATGACGTTCGGGCTCGCGTGCTGCGCGGTCGAGATGATGCACGCCGGCGCGGCGCGCTACGACATCGATCGCTTCGGCATGCTGTTCCGACCGAGCCCGCGCCAGAGCGACCTGATGATCGTCGCGGGCACGCTGTGCAACAAGATGGCCCCGGCCTTGCGCAAGGTCTACGACCAGATGGCCGAGCCGCGCTGGGTGATCTCGATGGGCTCGTGCGCGAACGGCGGGGGCTACTACCACTACAGCTACTCGGTGGTGCGCGGCTGCGACCGCATCGTGCCCGTCGACGTGTACGTGCCCGGCTGCCCGCCGACCGCCGAAGCGCTGCTCTATGGCGTGCTGCAACTGCAGGCCAAGATCCGGCGCGAGAACACCATCGCGCGCTGAACCGCATGGGCAAGCTCGACACCCTCCAGGCCGCGCTCGATGCAGCGCTCGGCGACGACGCGAAGGCGCTGGTCCGCGATCGCGAGGAGCTCACGCTCACGGTGGCCGCCGCGCGGTGGGCCGACGTGGCGCTGCGCCTGCGCGACGACCCGGCGCTCAAGTTCGAGCAGCTGATGGACCTGTGCGGGGTCGACTACTGGAGCTATCGCGACGAGCCTCGCGAAGGCCCACGCTTCTGCGTGGTGGTGCACCTGCTCTCGCTCACGCACAACTGGCGGCTGCGGATCAAGACGTTCTGCCCCGACGACGACGTCCCCATGGTGGCGACGCTCACCGACGTGTGGAGCTCGGCCAACTGGTTCGAGCGCGAGGCGTTCGACCTCTTCGGCATCGTCTTCGACGGCCACCTCGACCTGCGGCGCATCCTCACCGACTACGGCTTCATCGGCCACCCGTTCCGCAAGGACTTTCCCATCATGGGCGACGTCGAGATGCGCTACGACCCCGAGCAGAAGCGCGTCATCTACCAGCCGGTGACGATCGAACCGCGCGAGATCGTGCCGCGCGTGATCCGCGAGGACAACTACGGCGGGCTGCGATAGACACGGGGATGCGTCGTGGCTGACATCAAGAACTACACGCTCAACTTCGGCCCGCAGCATCCGGCGGCGCACGGCGTGCTGCGGCTCGTGCTGGAGCTCGACGGCGAGGTGATCCAGCGCGCCGACCCGCACATCGGGCTGCTGCACCGTGCGACCGAGAAGCTCGCCGAGACGCGCACCTACCTGCAGTCGCTGCCCTACATGGACCGTCTCGACTACGTGTCCATGATGTGCAACGAGCACGCTTACTGCCTCGCGATCGAGAAGCTGCTCGGCATCGAGGTGCCGATCCGTGCGCAGTACATCCGGGTCATGTTCGCGGAGCTCACGCGGCTCATGAACCACCTGCTGTGGCTGGGCGCGCACGGACTCGACTGCGGCGCGATGAACGTGCTCATCTACACGTTCCGCGAGCGCGAGGACCTGTTCGACATGTACGAGGCCGTGTCGGGCGCGCGCATGCACGCCGCGTACTTCCGGCCGGGCGGCGTCTACCGCGACCTGCCCGACTCCATGCCGCAGTACCGGCAGTCGAAGATCCGCACGGGCAAGGAACTGGCGGCGCTGAACGAGAACCGCCAGGGCTCGCTGCTCGATTTCATCGAGGACTTCTCCAACCGCTTCCCCCGCTACGTCGACGAGTACGAGACGCTGCTCACCGACAACCGGATCTGGAAGCAGCGCACCGTCGGCATCGGCGTCGTCTCGCCGGAGCGTGCGCTCAACCTGGGGTTCACCGGCCCGATGCTGCGCGGTTCCGGAATCCTGTGGGATCTGCGCAAGCACCAGCCCTACGAGGTCTACGACCGGATGGACTTCGACATCCCGCTGGGCACCAACGGCGACACCTACGACCGCTATCTCGTGCGGGTCGAGGAGATGCGCCAGGCCAATCGCATCGTCAAGCAATGCATCGCCTGGCTGCGCGACAACCCCGGCCCGGTCATCACCGACAACCACAAGGTGGCGCCCCCGTCGCGTCTCGACATGAAGTCGGGGATGGAGGACCTCATCCACCACTTCAAGCTGTTCTCCGAAGGCATGCGGGTGCCCGAGGGCGAGGCGTATGCGGCGGTGGAGCACCCCAAGGGCGAGTTCGGCATCTACATCGTGAGCGACGGCGCCAACAAGCCCTATCGCATCAAGATCCGCGCGCCCGGTTTCGCGCACCTCTCGGCACTCGACGAGATGAGCCGCGGGCACATGCTCGCCGACGCGGTCGCGATCATCGGCACGATGGACATCGTCTTCGGGGAGATCGACCGATGAGCGAGCCGACGCTGCCGGGCAGCGACGCCGCGCAGACGCCGGGCGGGTCCGCGCCCGGCACGCCTGCCGGGACGCCGCGCGCCGCCGCGCCGGCGACGGTCGCGGCGCCGTCCTCCGTCTCCGAGGCCGGCCTGAAGGTGATGCACCGCGAGATCGCGAAATACCCGCCCGAGCAGAAGGCATCGGCGGTGATCGCGTGCCTCGCGGTTGTGCAGCAGGAGCGTGGCTGGATCTCCGACGAGAGCGAGGCCTTCGTGGCGAAGCTCCTCGAGATGCCCGAGATCGCGGTGCACGAAGTGACGACGTTCTACAACATGTTCAACCAGCAGCCGGTCGGGCGCTTCAAGCTCAACGTCTGCACCAACCTCCCGTGCCAGCTGCGCGGCGGCCAGGACGCACTCGAGCACCTGTGCTCGCGCCTCGGCGTCGCGGAAGGCGGCACGAGCGCCGACGGTGCCTTCACGGTGCAGAAGGCGGAATGCCTCGGCGCCTGCGCCGATGCGCCCGTGATGCTGGTGAACGACCGCCAGATGGTGAGCTTCATGACGCCCGAGCGCCTCGACGAGCTCGTCGCCATGCTGGCGTCGCGCGCGGTGATCGAAAGGGCCGCCTGATGCTCGACCTGTCGCAATTCCAGTCCACCGGCCGCGAGACCTGCTTCCACGGCCGGCACATCGGCGCGCAGATCTACGCCGGGCTCGACGGCCACAACTGGCGCCTCGAGGACTACGAGGCGCGCGGCGGTTACCGCGCCTTGAAGAAGATCCTGACCGGCGACGCGACCATGACGCCAGACCAGGTGGTCGCGGAGGTCAAGGCGTCGGGCCTGCGCGGCCGGGGCGGCGCGGGCTTCCCGACCGGCCTGAAGTGGAGCTTCATGCCACGACAGTTCCCGGGGCCGAAGTACCTCGTCTGCAACTCCGACGAAGGCGAGCCGGGGACGTGCAAGGACCGCGACCTCCTGATGTTCAATCCGCACATCGTCATCGAAGGCATGGCGATCGCGGCGTACGCGATGGGCGTGAAGGTCGCGTACAACTACATCCACGGCGAGATCTTCGAGGTCTACCAGCGCTTCGAAGAGGCACTCGAAGAGGCGCGCGCGGCCGGCTATCTCGGCGAGAAGATCCTCGGCTCCGAGTTCAGCTTCCAACTGCACGCCTGCCACGGCTTCGGTGCCTACATCTGCGGCGAGGAGACGGCGCTGCTCGAATCGCTCGAGGGCAAGAAGGGGCAGCCGCGCTTCAAGCCGCCGTTCCCGGCGAGCTACGGCCTGTACGGCAAGCCGACCACGATCAACAACACCGAGACGTTCGCGGCGGTGCCGTGGATCATCGTCAACGGCGGCCAGAAGTACCTCGAGGTCGGCAAGCCGAACAACGGCGGCACGAAGATCTTCTCCGTCGTGGGCGACGTCGAGCTGCCGGGCAACTACGAGGTGCCGCTGGGCACGCCGTTCCCGAAGCTGCTCGAGCTCGCCGGCGGCGTGCGCGGCGGCCGCGCACTCAAGGCGGTGATCCCGGGCGGCTCGTCGGCGCCGGTGCTGACCGCGGCGACGATGATGGACACGACGATGGACTACGACGCCATCGCCAAGGCCGGCTCGATGCTCGGCTCCGGCGCGGTCATCGTCATGGACGACACGCGCTGCATGGTGAAGAGCCTGCTGCGCCTGTCGTACTTCTACATGCACGAGAGCTGCGGCCAGTGCACGCCGTGCCGCGAGGGCACGGGCTGGCTCTGGCGCATGGTCGACCGGATCGAGCGCGGCGAGGGCCGCATGAGCGACATCGAGCTGCTCAACTCGGTCTGCGACAACATCCAGGGCCGCACGATCTGCGCCCTCGGCGACGCGGCCGCGATGCCGGTGCGCGCCATGATCAAGAACTTCCGCGACGAGTTCGTGTACCACATCGAGCACAAGCACTGCATGGTCGGTGCGCACGCCACGTCTGCGGCCGCCTGAACCATGATCGAAGTCGACATCGACGGCAAGAAGGTCTCGGTGCCCGAAGGCAGCATGGTGATGCATGCGGCCGACCGGGCCGGCACCTACATCCCGCACTTCTGCTACCACAAGAAGCTCTCGATCGCGGCCAACTGCCGCATGTGCCTCGTCGACATCGAGAAGGCGCCCAAGCCGATGCCCGCGTGCGCGACGCCGGTGACGCAGGGGATGATCGTTCGCACGAAGAGCGACAAGGCGATCAACGCGCAGCAGGGCGTCATGGAGTTCCTGCTCATCAACCATCCGCTCGACTGCCCGATCTGCGACCAGGGCGGCGAGTGCCAGCTGCAGGACCTCGCGGTCGGCTACGGCGCGTCGTCGTCGCGCTACGCGGAGGAGAAGCGCGTCGTCTTCCCGAAGGACTTCGGGCCGCTGATCTCGGCGCGCGAGATGAACCGCTGCATCCACTGCACGCGCTGCGTGCGCTTCGGCCAAGAGATCGCCGGGGTGATGGAGCTCGGCATGATCCACCGGGGCGAGCACTCGGAGATCACGACGGTCGACGGCGACACCGTCGACTCCGAGGTGTCGGGCAACGTGATCGACCTGTGCCCGGTCGGCGCGCTCACGAGCAAGCCGTTTCGCTACAGCGCACGCCCCTGGGAACTCTCGCGGCGCAAGAGCGTGAGCCCGCACGACTCGACCGGCACGAACCTGATCGTGCAGGTGAAGGGCGGCTACGTGATGCGCGTCCTGCCCCTCGAGAACGAGGCGGTCAACGAATGCTGGCTCGCCGACCGCGACCGCTTCTCGTACGAGGCGCTCAACGGCGACGACCGGCTCAGCGCGCCGATGATCAAGCAGGGCGGCGCGTGGCGCAGCGTCGACTGGACCACCGCGCTCGAGTACGTGGCGCGCGGGCTGACGCAGATCTCGGTCGACCACGGCGCCGCGTCGATCGGCGCCCTTGCCCATGCCGGCGCACCGGTCGAGGAGCTCTACCTGCTCGGCAAGCTGGTTCGCGGTCTCGGAAGCGAGAACATCGACGTGCGGACGCGCCACGCCGACTTCGGCAACGTCGCGCCGGTCGGCGCCGACGGTCGTCCGAAGGCGCGCTGGCTCGGGACTTCCGTCGCGTCGCTGTCGACGCTCGAGCGCGCTTTCGTGATCGGCTCGTTCCTGCGCAAGGACCATCCGTTGTTCGCCTTGCGCCTGCGCGCCGCGACGAAGAAGGGCTGCCGCGTGCACTCGCTGCACGCGCTCGACGACGATTGGCTGATGCCCATGGGCGCCTCCATCGTCGCGGCCCCGAGCCGCTGGGTGCAGGCGCTGATGGACGTCGCCGCGGCCGTCGGCGAGGCGCAGGGCGTCGAGCCGCCGATCGGCACCGGCGCGCCCGACTCCGACGCTCGAATGGCGCAGCCCGAATCGGCCCGCGCGATCGCCCAGTCGCTCGCGTCCGGCGAGCGCAAGGCGATCCTGCTCGGCAACGCCGCCGCACAGCATCCGCAGGCGAGCGAGCTGCTGCGCCTCGCCAGCTGGATCGGCGAGCGCACCGGCGCGACCGTGGGCTATCTCGGCGAAGCCGCGAACAGCGTCGGCGCCCAGCTCGTGAACGCGCTGCCCGGCCCGGGGGGCCTGCACGCCGCACAGATGCTCGGTGCGTCCGGCGAGCCCACGCTCAAGGCCTGCCTGCTGGTGCACACGGAGCCCTCGCTCGACGCGGCCAACGCCGCGGCCGCGGTGGCCGCATGCGCGTCGGCCGAGATGGTCGTGGCGCTCACGCCCTTCAAGAGCGCGGGTCAGGATGTGGCCGATGTGATGCTGCCCGTCGCGCCGTTCACCGAGACCTCCGGTACCTACATCAGTGCGGAAGGGCGCGTGCAGAGCGTGCACGGCGTCGTGCGGCCGCTCGGCGAGACGCGCCCGGCGTGGAAGGTGCTGCGCGTGCTCGGCAACCTGCTGGGCCTGGAAGGCTTCGAATTCCAGACGTCGGACGAGATCCGCGCCGAGGCGCTCGGCGACGTGGCGACGGTGGCCTCGCGCCTCGACAACCGCCCGCCGACGGGCGGCGGCGCCAGTCCGACGGGCACCGCCCTCTCGGCACGCGGCGGGGGCGATCGCCCGGTCGCGGCCAGCCTCGAGCGCATCGCCGACGTGCCGATCTACCAGTCCGATGCCATCGTGCGACGCGCGTCGTCGCTCCAGCTCACGGCCGATGCTCGGCCGCCGCTGGCGCACCTGCCGCGCGAGCTGTGGCAACGCCTCGGCCTCGCGCCCGGCGATCGCGTGCGGGTCGCGCAGGGCGAGGCGAGCGTCGTGCTGCCGGCGCGGCTCGATGCGACGCTGGCCGCCGATGTCGTGCGTGTCCCGGCAGGCCATCCGGACACCGCCGGCCTCGGCCCGATGTTCGGGCCCGTCGAGGTGATCCGCACCGCCGACCCGCCCGTCGATCCGCGCGCCGCGCAGCTGCGCGGGGCGGCCGCCTGACCGCCATGAGCTGGTCCGATTTCAACGCTCAAGGCGCGGCCTGGCTGGGCGCCGCGTGGCCGGTCGTGTGGAGCGTGATCAAGATCGTGCTGCTGATGGTGCCGCTGCTGCTGCTCGTCGCCTACTTGACGCTGTGGGAGCGCAAAGCCATCGGCTGGAGCCAGATCCGACCGGGTCCCAACCGCGTGGGTCCGGCGGGGTTGCTTCAGCCCATCGCGGATGCCGTCAAGCTGATCTTCAAGGAGATCATCTTGCCCACGGCGGCCAATCGCGGCCTTTTCCTGCTCGGGCCGGTGATGACCATCATGCCGGCGCTCGCGGCGTGGGCGGTGGTGCCGTTCGGGCCCGATGCCGCGGTCTCGAACATCAATGCGGGGCTGCTCTACCTCATGGCGATCACCTCGATGGAGGTGTACGGCGTCATCATCGCCGGCTGGGCTTCGAACTCGAAGTACGCCTTCCTCGGCGCGCTGCGCGCCTCGGCGCAGATGGTGAGCTACGAGATCGCGATGGGTTTCGCGCTCGTCGTCGTCCTGATGGTGGCGGGCAGCCTCAACCTGACCGACATCGTCATGGGTCAGGGTCGCGGCTGGTTCGCGTCGCGCGGCCTCACCTTCTTGTCGTGGAACTGGCTGCCGCTGCTGCCGATCTTCGGCGTCTACCTCATCGCCGGCATCGCCGAGACGAACCGCGCGCCGTTCGACGTGGTGGAGGGCGAGTCGGAGATCGTCGCCGGCCACATGGTCGAGTACTCGGGCATGGCGTTCGCCATGTTCTTCCTCGCCGAGTACGCCAACATCATCCTCGTCTCGACGCTCGCCTCGGTGATGTTCCTCGGCGGGTGGATGGCGCCGATCTCGTGGTCGCTGTTCGGAACCCGCGGCGAGCCCG
>Ga0335069_10003277_pt1 | contig 24548 bp, 28 predicted proteins | sample Lox_Sample_11_FD_206714 | JGI IMG/M metagenome (GOLD analysis project Ga0335069, IMG submission 206714) | Soil microbial communities from Loxahatchee National Wildlife Refuge, Florida, United States - Lox_Sample_1.1 | ecosystem: Environmental > Terrestrial > Soil > Wetlands | place: USA... | reverse complement strand
GAACTCGATCCGCAGAACGCGATGACGCTCAACTACCTGGGCTACATGCTCGCGGACAAGGGCATCCGGCTACCGGAGGCGCTGAAGCTGATCCGCAAAGCCGTTGACCTTGAGCCGATGAACGGCGCGTATCTTGATTCCCTGGGATGGGCATACTTCAAGCTCGGCGAGTACGAACTGGCGGAGCAAAACCTGCGTCAGGCGGTTGAGCGGGACCAGACCGACCCGACCGTGCACGACCATCTGGGCGACCTGTACGAGAAGACCGGGCGCATTCGCCTCGCGGCAGCGCAGTGGGAACTCTCGTTGAGTGAGTATTCAAAATCGTCGGCGACCGACTACGAGCCCGGCGATGTGGCCAAGGTACAGCACAAGCTGGAAACCGCGCGCGTGAAACTCGCCAAGCAGGAAAGCGTCGCAGGTCAGGCCAAGCCGGAATAAGCCTGGATCTCAAAACGGAGACAGGGACGAGGCTCTTGCTTCGTCCCTTTTAATTTTTGGCGACAGATTCACGATTCCCTTCATTGATCAGGTCTCCCTCAGCCTGCTGCAATGACGGATCGCCGGTCAGTTGCCTGAAATCCGTCTTTACATCGTCTTCCTGCTCGGAGATCGTCTTGAAGATGAGCGCGTGGCCCTGGATGTGGACATGCGTTTCCGCGATCTGCCAGATATGCTTGCCCGTCTCGCGCCGCTCGACATTGAATGTTCCGCCCGCATACAGCCTCCCCAGCCAGCCACCGCCGATCAATACATCGCGAATGAGGCGGCCCTTGATGCTGGCGATGCGAAGCTGTTCCGTATTCACGGCCATATCACCTTCCATCGCAGCAAATACCCTCGCCTCCAGATCTGGCGGGCGGAAGTTCGTGTCCGGCTTGAAGTGGAGGATCCTGAGATCGCCGCTTGTTCCCCGGTCAGTCCAGACGAATGCCTGGGGAAGCAGGTTCAGCATCTCCCTGGCCTGCTGGTCATCGTGCTGCTCGCTTTTGCGCTGCCTAGAACGCGCCGACCCGTCGCGCAGATAGTTGTCCATTTTGAGGCGCTGCTCGGCCTCCGGAACCGGCTGGCCGTTGATCTCGATTACCCGTCGCAAAGAACCTTCGCGCGTCTCGGCCACCCACTGCTTGACGCTGTGACCATCTTTACGATCCGTTTCCAGATAGATCCAGTGCGAGTGGTCATCGCGGTCTATGGCCAGCTCGTTTTGTACGATCTTCTGAACAAATTGCCGGGCATCGTCTCCATGACAGCTTGCAGGCACAACAAGGGCGATGGCCCATAACAGGACATGCCCCGGCCTGAACACCATTGGATCTCCACTCCGAACTGGTCAATCGGGAACGCTGGACAGTTCCCGCATTCCATTGGATGCAGCCACAACGGCGCGCGCAGTCTGGCGGGAGTTGGTATCTCGACAACTCCCTCCAACGAAGTTATCCGGCTGCGGGGCAACACAAGGTTCGGCATGGTCGGCTCCGCGGGCTTTACAATCGAAGCGCGCGGTTTCGAATCGAACGCTAAAACCGCCACTCCATCCCCAGGAGTAGAGTCATGCCGGCATTGTCGCAGTCAGAAGCCGAAGCCCGCCTTCGTTCCCTTCCCGCGTGGAAGATTGAAGGCGGAGAATTGACGCGCACCTTCACTCACAAGGATTTCCGCGGCGCGCTCGCATTCGTGAATAAGGTCGGAGAACTCGCGGAGCAGGCCGGTCATCATCCCGACATCGACATTCGCTATAACAAGGTATGCTTGGGCCTGGTCACGCACGACGCCGGTGGGTTGACGACCAAGGATTTTGATTTGGCCGCGGCCGTAGACAAGCTTGCTTAATTCATCGGACACTGCAAATTCAGCATCGCTGCCAGGCGGTCCACGAAGCACGGCCCGAAACGCTGCTGGAGGTCCCTTCGGGTACGGCGGAAAACGTGCCACGAGAGCCAGGGCATGCCCAGCTCATGGCCGATGCTTTTCAGGCGCCGCGAGGCGATATTCGTCTCGTTCACCGGCGTACCGGCTTCCGAGACCAGGACAAAATCCTCCGGCCCGGTGAACCGGGTCCTTTGGTTCAGGGCAGTCAGGACCGGGAAGATGAGGTCGGGTATAGATACGTTTCTGGTGCGCCCGATCTTGACGCTGTTCAATTCGCCTCGGTACCACTGCTTCCTCACAGCGATGCTGCGCGGAGGAATCCGCTCGCCATCGCTATCCACGTCCAAGCCCGTAAGGTTAATGTATTTCCACTGCAGGCCGCAGATCTCCGCAACGTTCATCCCGGTCACGATCGCCAGGAGGGTCATTTCTCTTTCGGGATAACGCATGAGTTCCAGCGCCGCTTTCAGTTGCGGGAGCGAAAGCATATGCGCCTCTTTACGGCTCATGCCGGGGACAGCCACCTGGCTGGCGGGATTCGGGCCGTGGAAGTACTTACCTTTCTTCGCGTGCGAGAAGATGGCGCTGACCACGTTGCGGATGTGGGTGACGGTCTGCATCGAGTAGCCGCGCGCCTGCGCTGCCAGCATCAGGCGTTCGATGTGTTCCGGCTGCATTTGCGCGAGTTCGAGGTGTGAAAGGTACGGCCAGTCTGGAATCGCCTTCAACCGGGGTCTCGACCTTTCGGAGTCGAGTTTGAAGACCCGATGGACTTCCTCCGGAGTTATGACGTGCTTCAGGATGGCGCGGTAATGCGTGCGGCCTGCCAGGCCCTTGATGGACACGTGCTCCGGAACAAAAGCCTTCTCGACGAATTCCGCGATGGTCATTCGTACATTGGGGAGCACGAGCCTGGGCTGCGGCCTGAGAGGAAGTCTCTCCCAGACCACGCTCTGCGCCTGTTTACGCGTCAACCTGTCTGGGCCGATGGCGGGACCGATGTCCACCGGCTCGCGCCAGCTGTGCTCTCTGAATCCGCGCACATTGAAGAGGTTCTCGTTTACCCGGAATTTCCAGGCGCCGCCGTCCCGGTACAGATCAACGTGATATGGAAGCCTCCCGAAATTCATTTCATCTCCCAGAGAGCTGACGCGTTATCAGCTATGCCACTGAACGCCGGTACGCCCATCCGTAGATCTACCGCAACAACAGGACTTTCCGTTTGACCTGTGACAATCTCAAATCACGCAGCGTCAAAAGAGCCCGTCACCTGCGCCAATCTGATTCTGCAGAGCGCGGCTTCTCTTTCCGGATTCCGAAATGGTCTGCACCGCGCACCAGGCTTTGAGGCCGCCCCCGGGCGGCAACATTCTTGTTCACGATCTGAGCTGCGGCCAGCCGGGCGTTCCCTGCCACCAGGAAGAAGCCCGCAAAACCGAAAACCGCCCCCAAGACGAGCAATTCACGTAGCATAGTCTTTCTCCGCGTTCAAAATCTGAGTCGAGGGTCGATGTGCCCAGGCAGACTATCTCTCTTTTCTCACCGGCAGAACTTGCGCTGGCACAAATTGAGGGCCTACTGAGCCGCCAGCCCCTCCGATCTGGTGTTCGACGATCACCACCGCGGCACGATCTTCGCGCCTGACGACTCTGCCGTATTGGAGAACGCTATTCAGTGGTTTTCCGGCCTCGGGGGTTCGGCCCTGGCGAAGCTGATCTACCTTCTCCGTGGTGGGGATTAGGAAAGGGGCGAGAATGGCCGACCGTACAGGACGGGCTGGACATCCGTCAGGGTTTGTGGACCTCGCTCAAGTGAAGCGAACATTTAGAAAATGGATCGGTAACTCCGCCAGCGGCAATCGGTACACCAGAACGTGGTTCGCGCCAGGGGCGGCAGGAACCAACTTTGCGGCATTTGATCCCGGACAAACTCGGCCTGTGGACCAGGATCTAAGCTATCCTGGACCGCAGCTTGCCATATCCCATGTAACCGCGCCATGCGCAACGGTAACTCCCGCTCGTAGGTCATTGGAAGATAAAGACCTGATCCCAAGCAAATCATCCATCTTCCAGATGGTTTCCTTCCAGTACGCGGGGATTTTCCATGCTTGATTCCCCGATAGGGGTTGACTTTGAAATGTAACAGATGCCACACTCACGGCCAGTTCAGGTTCCGCTGAAGTCCGATACGTATCTTGGGTTCTTTCCTGGGTCCTGTCAACCCAAACATGTGGGGACTTCACAACCGGGGGCGGAGCCCTCAGCCTAGCATTGACTCACTTTCGAGAACTTCGGGGACTGTGCCGGTTCCCCGGGGATCCCGATTCTGCGCTCCAGATAGACAAGAAGATTGAGCGCTATTACGTTGCTTCTGGTCCTGGTTGTCATGGGGGAAGTGCATGGCGACAGTTAGTTCGCGGGGAGTGCATCATGGTCCCCAATCGGGGGAGCCATCTACAATCGAATCCAACGTCGCAGAGCGTATCGTGCTGATGTGCGCCTCTGCGCTCTTCACCGGCTTGACTCCAAGGGAATGCAAGGAGATCGCCTCCTGCGCGCATATTCGTACCTACGCGCGAGATGAGTTCCTCTTCATGCAGGGACAGCCGGTCCGCAGCATGGTGCTCATTCAGAGCGGAAGCGTGAAGCTCACGCAGCTCAGCACCAACGGAAACGAAGTCATTCTGTGGATGAACGGATCGGGTGATGCCATGGGTGTGCAAGCCGATTCCCCATCCTGCAGTCACACCTGCTCGGCGCGAGCCATGGAGCATTGCAAGGCACTCGTTTGGGAATACACCCGGCTGCAGATGTTGGTGGCCCAGTATCCCCAGTTACGAAGGAACATCAGCCAGATTCTCGCCAGCCGCCTCCAGGAACTGGAGGAGCGGTTTCGCGAAATCGCCACCGAGAAAGTCGCAAAGCGAGTGGCCCTGGCCCTGAGCCGCCTCCTGAAGCAAGTCGGAAAGAAAACACCTGAGGGAACCGAGATATCGCTTTCCCGGGAGGAACTGGCCCAGCTTACGGGTACCACCCTGTTCACTATCAGCCGCATTCTGTCGAAGTGGGCCGATGCCGGCGTAGTCATACCGCGCCGCGAGGCGGTCCTGATCCGCGATCCGCGACGCCTGGAGTCCGTGGGCTGCGAAGAAAACTAGCCCACGGGCAATCCACCGGGAGATCCCGCACCCGGACAATTCCGGTACGGGATTCTCTTTGTGCGAAATGTGTGAGAGTCTTTCCCAGGCGGTCCCTTGTTAGCAATTCCGCCGCAATCGAAATGGCCGAGCCTCTTGGTGACTCTTAATTGATTCCTTTAAAAGGAATGTCCTCCATTGTCGGAGAACAACTACCGCGGATCCTTCGACTCCACCGCGCTTCGCGCGGTTCCACTCCGGATGAAAACAGGAAATTACTTCTGCAACACTCAATAGCCAGAAGCCGAGAGACGGGCGCGCATTATAATCACGCCGATGGCCAGTGACTCTTCCCTTTCGTGGACGAGCCGAAGCGTGCTTCGCCCCGGCCGCGAAGAACCCTACCTGTGCATCCAGGACGTCATCATTTTCGTCCGCGACCTGGAAGTCAGCCTGCGCTTCTACGTGGACAAGTTGGGCTTCGAACTGATTGCGGACCGTCGCGTTCCGGCGGGGTCCGCGGACCATGACCTTCACTCCGACAGAGGCTGGATTGAGGTGGCGCCTCCCGACGGCAGCGCCAATCTTACGCTGATTGCACCCAAGCCCGAACGGCCTGAATACCAGCTGATCGGCGGCAATCGCTGGATTCTTTTCATGACCGAAGACGTCCACGCCAAGTACAAGGAGTGGAGTGAGCGAGGGGTTCATTTCCTGTCCGCGCCCGAGAACCCGGTATGGGGCGGGACGTTTGCGCGTTTCGAAGATCCGGACGGGAACCAGTTTGGGCTTGAAGGCTTTGATGAGGTGAGGCGCAGCCTGGAGTTGCGCCGGCAGGAGCACGCCGAAAGACTTGAAGCAGAACGCCGCGTCGCGCAGGAACTGGAAATAGCCAGGCAAGTGCAGGCACGGCTGTTTCCGCAGATTCGGCCGGAATTGAAAACCCTGGAGTACGCGGGCGTATGCATGCAGGCGCGGCAGGTTGGCGGGGATTACTTCGATTTCCTGAATCTCGGGCCGCAGCGCCTGGGGCTGATCATCGGCGATGTTTCCGGCAAGGGGATCGCCGCCGCCCTGCTGATGGCGCATTTGCAGGCAAGCCTGCGGAGCCAGTCGGCGTTGGCCATCGATCAGCCCGAGGCATTGCTCAGATCGGTCAACCGCGTGTTCTACGACAACACGGGCGACAATGCCTTTGCATCGCTATTGTTTGCCGAGTACGACGATGCGACGCGGCGAATGCGCTACGTCAATTGCGGACACCTGTCGGGCCTGTTACTGAGAAGTGATGGCAACGTGGAGAGACTTGAGTCGACCAGCACGCTCCTGGGACTGTTCCGGGAATGGAACTGCTCCATGCGAGAGCAAGAACTGTGTCCCGGCGACATGCTCGCGCTTTACACCGACGGAATCACCGAAGCCGGTAACGAACTGGGAGAAGAATTTGGCGAATGCCGCCTGATTGAATCCCTGCGTCAACACCGGGAACTACCCTGCCAGGCCTTGCTGACCGCAATCGTGGACACCGTGCGGGGATTCAGCCCACAGGAACAGCACGACGACATCACCGCCATCGTTGCGAAGTTCAGAGCGAATCGATAACCCGTCGGCGTCCGGCGGGCTGAAAACGTTACCGCCATCCTGAATTCCCCAGAATCTCCTTCAATACGGTGCAAGACTCTGTCCATCCAGTTTCTCCTTGACATGTGCTTTGGTCGGCTCACGTCTGGAGTTTCTTGGATGGACTACCGGAAATGTCAAACGGCTACTGCCACCCCGCCAAAGGCGGGGGATCTCCTGTTGCCTTTAGCGCCTTGCGAGTGGATAGTCGGCATACGGCACCAAACTGTAAACACCCGTTCGGGTCTCTCGCTTCGCTCGCGGGCATGCGCGCTTGGGAAGATGCCAATCGCCGGCAATTCGGGATGCACAGCCGATCACCTCGAATTCGAGCCACCAACGTTCCCGCTTCCCTCCGGCACGAATTCGGCAATCGAATTCGTCAAGGAGCGAAAGGGCTCGAAAATCGACTACGAACTAAGGAACAGCGTCAGCCCGCCGCGGCGAGCAAAAGAAAAGCCGCGGCCAGAACGGGAAATCTTGAGATCCGGGATTCTACTGCCACATGTGCCCCCTTTGAGCATTTACATCAGCGGAGCCAGCGCCGGGCACTGGCCCCGAGAGAGCGCTTTTCGGCCTAGAACAACAATTTCAGGGCCAGTTGCATTTGTCGCGGGTTCTGATTCGCTGTGGTGGACGAGGTTATGCCGAACGTCGCCGTTTCAAAGGCTCCGGACGGTGCTGAGAAATTGGGTGTATTGGTAATATTGAAGGTCTCCGCCCGGAACTGTAGTTTCACTTTTTCGAATGCGTCGAATTCCTTGAACACCGAGAGATCCACGCGGCGCTGGTGCGGGCCATATTCCGAGAATTGGCGCGCATTACCGGCGGTGCCAAATGCCTGGGGAGCAAAGCAGACGCCCGTGTTGTTCGGACCCAGGCACTGCACTTTCCCGCCAGCTATCACACTGGAAGGAATCTGGGTGTACTTTGCATACCGGTCGGGCCGATCCGAGGTGACGCCGGGAAGGTTCATTTGCGGCGCGACTCCATTCGATATTCCATAGGCCGACCCTGTTTGCCAGCACTTCCATCGCGAGCGCGACGTCATTCATTTCAGAGATGGAAGGCGGCTTTTCCATCGTGTAGGCGCGGAGGCTCTTCGCCAAGCCGGCAATGAAGCGATGTGTTGCGGTGCTCGCATCGGGAGTACGTTTAGAGACGATTGCGGCCTCTCGGTCAGCGGTCGGGTGTTCAATGACGAGATACAGACTGCGGCGGCGAAGAGGATCACCTAACCGGCGCTCCTGATTTGAGGTGAGAAAAACGTGGGGAATCGAGGCCGCATTGAACGTCCCAAGCTTCGGGATCGAGAGCGTCCAGGCAGACAGGAGTTCGAGGAGCATTGCTTCGAACGCATAGTCAACCTTATCGATTTCATCGATGAGGAGCACGCACGGCTGTTCCTGCTCGATTGCCTCGAGCAGCGGGCCCGCCATGAAGAACGTCCTGCTCGTGATTTGACGCTCGATTTCCCCCAGTCCGGTGTCTGCGAACTCTTGCTCATCAGGAGCACATAGAGTTCCTGAAGGCTCTTGTCGAATTGTCCGATGGCCTTTTCTTCGCTGATCCCCTGATAGCATTGCAGACGCAATAAGGGCGCACCGTAGGCCTGCGCTACGGATTGGGCGAGTTGTGTTTTACCAGCGCCGGCTGGACCCTCAAGCATGACCGGCCGATGGATTCGGCCGGCGAGGAAAACCGTGGTCGCGGTCTTCCGGTCCGTAAAGTAACCAACGCGCTCTAGATTGACGAGCGTTTCCTCTGGGGAGCCAAACATGTGGGCCGTCCTCCTGCGGCTCTCAAGTGGGGAGAGCGTGGGACGGACCGGCATTTCAGTCAAGTTTGTCGCACTGGCTACGTCGAGTGACTCAGAGTGATCGAACCCGAGTTTTGCGCCACGCCGACTAAGGTGTCCATTTTCAGCGTGACGTTCCCGGAGAGTTGCCCCGACGCAAGTTGTCCAGCGAAGGTTAAATGGACATTGCTGAAGCCTGAACGGTCGGCTTCGAAGGACACCTTACCTTCCCCATCAACCACACCGGCAGTTTTCACTGTCGGCGAAGTCGTCCCCTATTCCGGTGTCTACCGCATCACGCATTACCCGCCCCATACCGGCGAAGAAGCCCTTACGCTGACAAAAGGAAGCACGTTTCCGCAGTGCGTTCACTGCTCACACGTATCCTACATGCTCATCAGGCTGGAGTTCTGTCTCGGCGCTGAAAACTCGGGGTTGTCGGTCAGACCGACTTTTAGAGAAGACTTCTTACTGGAGCACTCTCGTTTCGGCAAGCAAGCAGATTCGGTAGACAGCTTCCAATCCGCCGATGTACCAGCCGATAGTTAGGGGCGTGCCTTATGAATTGCCCAACTTGTCGAGACCTCGAACGAGCTTACGAACGAAGTTGCGTTCAGTGAATACATAGAGGCTTGTTCCTCGGCGTCGTTCAGTGTAAGTTCGAAGGCTGCGGCAAGCAAAAATGTTGATATGCAGCGCACGAGGGACGAGCTTGAAGAGCACAGGCGTGTGTGCGCCACTGTTGGCAACGCGGATGCACCCCTCGCCATGGAGGAGCAGGTCTACGAAGACGAAACATTAGTGGCATAGCCACTTTGCCGGATGGCAGGGTACCAGAGGATTCCGCCTTTTCAGTTCCCGCAGGACCGGGCACAGCAGGGCGTAATTGGGTGAGTCGGCGAGGAATGCGGCTACAGCTATCGCGTGAAGGAAACTCGGGGCTTCGCCGCTGTTAGCCGCCCACCGGAGCCAGTCTCTGAGTTCGGGGTCGGTGGAGGCGTAGTAAGCAGTTCGCGGCCTCTCGACAGGTCTGGACTGCCGAAATCTGCACAGGTGTTTCGCAGACCAAATTCCCCAACGTGGCAGGAATTCGCGGAACCTCGATATACCGGCGCGGGTGGCATAGTGCTCGGGCACGCCAATGGGAAAGTCGAAACCGGCAAACACAATTCCGGTCCCTCCCGGCTTCCTGAGTTCCTCTACAAACTTCGTCAGGTCGCCTACTGGTTCGATGCGGTGTACCCGCCATCCGCGCCAAGGGTCGCCTTCGCACACCAACGATGGGCGGCGTGGCTGCGCCAGTCGGCATGAAGAGCAGCTTCGTTTGGCCGCCGCTCGGGAGGAACTAGCCCATATTCTGCGCGAGTTAACGCTTGGCGCACTCATCCGTGGAAGCAAATAGGTCAATATCGAGCAGCGTCTTCAATTAAGGCATTTGCAAGTTAGGCCATTTGCACCACTTTCTGAACATCACTCATCATCTTGCTGATCGGCTAAACGAAAATCGCAATCGCTTTGGTTCGCGGGAACTCTCCTCTGGAGGCTCGGGGTCTTCAGGTCCAGCCAGAATACCGGACGGAAAGCGATTCGCAGCGGCTTGAGCCGATCGACCTTCGCTTGCGACTTGGGAATTCCGACGAAGCAGACCACATCCGAATGAGCTTCCCTTTGCCCTTTGACCTTGGGATGACGAATTGAGGCCGGAAGCGATGGCGTACTGATGAATAGGACGAGCTTTCGGCTTGAATGGAGGAAACTCGAATGAACTCGCAATATCTTTCGCGGATCGCAGTACTTATCGAGGCCGCTTTTGTCGTAACAATGACATTTACTGCGTCGTTAGCCGCCTCACAGCAGCCGGGCTTAAGCTTCGCACCCGCAGTGACCTATGACACCGCTGGCATCATACCCAGTTCAGTCGCATTAGCGGACGTGAACGGAGACGGCAAGCCAGACCTTATCGTGGCCCAAACGGCTGGAACGGTTGCAGTGCTGCTCGGCAACGGTGACGGGACTTTCCAGAAGGCTGTCACTTATAACACCCTCGGAGGGTATTATCCTCTCTCGGTAGCGGTCGCGGACGTGAACGCGGACGGCAAGCCCGATATTATCATAGCCAATTACTGCAGTTATTCGGATTGCTTTCAGTTTGGATCGGTGGACGTACTGTTGGGTAACGGTGACGGGACTTTCAGGAGGGCGGTCACGTATGACACCGGTGGCGATGGTCCCCTCTCGGTAGCGGTCGCGGACGTGAACGGGGACGGCAAGCCCGATATTATCGTGTCCAACTCCTGCAGCAATGAAGAGAATTGCACGAATGGATCGGTGGACGTACTGTTGGGCAACGGTGACGGGACCTTCCAGAAGGCGGTCACGTTCAACACCAGCGGGTATCATCCCACTTCGGTAGCGGTCGCGGACGTGAACGGAGACGGCAAGCCCGATATCATCGTGGCAAACCAATGCAAGGACGAGTTCTGCTACACACTGGGAGTCGTTGCCGTGCTGTTGGGTAACGGTGACGGGACTTTCCAGAAGGCGGTCACGTATGTCACCGGAACGTATACTTCCACCTCGGTAGTGGTCGCGGACGTGAACGGAGACGGCAAGCCCGATATTATATTGGCAGGCGAAGACCCTGCAGGGAACGGAGTTGTGACTGTGCGGCTGGGCAATGGTAACGGTGCTTTCCAGAAGCCTGTTACATACAACTCAGGTGGGTATTTCATCTTCTTTTTCCATACACTGGCGGTCGGGGACGTGAACGGAGATGGGAAGCCCGACATTGTGGTGTCCAACGCATGCGGCAACGACCACGATTATTGCTCAGATGAAACGCCCGGGGTGGTTGGTGTTCTCATCAATACTTCGCCTTGGCCACCCGACGTAACGATCTCAGCTAACCCAACCATACTGTGGCCTCCAAATGGCAAATTGGTACCTGTGACTGTTTCAGGTGCGATAACCGACAGGGGAGGCGGCGTGAATGCGAGCAGTGCGGAGTACACCGTTGTGGACGAGTACAGGGAGGTGCAGCCGAGCGGTCCCATCATCCTCGGTTTGGAAGGGAAATACTCGACCACCGTGTGGCTGCAAGCCTCTCGCAATGGGAGCGACATGGACGGACGGAAGTACACCATTATAGTGAGTGCTAAGAACAACCTTGGCGAACTCGGCTCCGCTTCGACGGTTGTGACAGTTCCCCATGATCAGGGGCGCTAAACCCTCATTGTGCCGCACGATCAGGGGAAATAGCCAACCAGCCACCATTTCTCGGGGAATGCAGCGGATCGCACTCCCGTTTTCTTTATGTTCGGTGCGGACACGGCCCACATTTGACCGTACACGAAACTGACGATGTTATCTTGGTGCCCTGTGTGCCAGCGGCCTCACAGCGGTCAAATCTACGCGATAGCGGGGCATTCTGACGCAACGGATCAACCGGCCGGAGGATTCGTAACGCCCCTAACCAACCCTCTCTGCTGCTAGGGCCGGGGGAGTCCCCCGGGGTGTATGCGCATCTGATCCGCTCGGCGCGGCCAAATGGAGAGTCGAACCGAAAAGATGGTCAGCAGTCGCGCCCGGAACAGGGGATCAGTTTCTGATCTGGTTCCGTCTGGTCGCGTATCGAGTACGGAGATCAATCAGAAACCTGCCGATATTTCGCTGAGCTAATTGGCGGCGGCTGAACCTGTGCCGGTTCGCTGGAGCCCTCGGCCATGAACACACGAATGCCCTTACAACGGGAGTCTGCGGTCTCCGCGCCGGAATAGTCGACGCCGATGTAGCAGTTCGAACTGCGTCACCTTCGAAAGGTTCCTTCACTCGCCCGGCTCTAAGGCCAGGCCGGATTGCCGGAGGAGATCGGGCACCGACGGTGGGCGTCATGGCTGCTCCGATCAGCATGGTGGACAAGCGGGGGCTTATTCCTCGATGACATTGTACCGAATGACACCAGACGACCCGAACCGCCAATCACACAGGCAACAGAAGGTATTTGTATTTATATTGCTAAGCCCTGCATGGGACTGCCTGCCTCTGGCTGCAGGAGGGTGCCAGCGCCTTCTTGGCTCGACCCCCGTTCCGGTTTTCGAGGTAGCGAGTTGGTATTGGCAGCAATACCAGCCCGAAAAATCCCTTTCAGTTGAGAGGTGGAATAATCCAACGTTTCCTCGGACGCGGCGTATTAAATCATAGGCGGGGAAAATGCCGATGCGGATCGAGTGATCCACGTCACCAGGAGGGGCAAGATCGGATGCCCGAGCAGTCGGGAGATGGACAGGAACGTAAGATTGACTACCAACGTTTCCACCCACTTTGAGGGGTACAACCGCAAAGAGCGGAGTCCAGTGGATAATCATCAAAATGCCGACAGTACCGGCCAGCGCGTCGACGGGATATGTGCCGAGGGAATCCGATACGCGGTTTGGTCGTCAAAAGGTCCGACTGGCGTAGCGGCTTACCGCGATCGTAGTCAGGGCAAGAAGGAGAAGTTGCGCCTCTTCAAGACGTATGCGGCGCGTTGCGCAAGTTCCGTTAAATCCATGTACTCGGACATGAGGGATTGTCACTCGGCGTCGGCGGGCTTGGTGGAAGCCCTCCGGGGAGACGGCTTTGAGGATGCCAGGGTTGTGGGCTGCACCGTGTTCGCCGGGAACTCATCGGGTCCAAAGTTGCTGATGGGTGAACTCGACATCGTCGACAAGCCCCGCCATTCGATCGTGCTGGTGGATGGCTACATTATCGACGCGACGACCGGGCAGTTCCGTGTCCGTGGGATCGGAATACCTGATTACCTGGTGCTTCCACCCGGGATTGCCGTGCCGTTGCTGGAACTCAATCGGCAGTGGATTGAAAACAAAGTGGGCGAAGTGTACATGCAATCCGCGAAGAACGGCGGAACAGATTACACGCTCGCCTATCTTCCCACCGATCCCGACTTCCGGCACGTTGGCCACGCGAATTGCATGAGGTCACCGCGCGGGTCGCCGCCCTCTCCTCCAGATCGCCCTGACCTGGGATGAATCCACGGAGAAAGCGGAACCGCCCAGGCAGACCCCGATTGTGGATGGTGACGTTCCGACGCCTGGCGTGGATCAGGGCTCCGCCGGGTTCGTACTTTGCCATTTCACAATCGGTGATGTGAGCCAGAACACATTCCAGAGGAAGTCACATGTCCAAGGACCTCATGCCATGACTCTGGCCCCCCCCCCATAAATAAAATCCCATCAAAAAAGGCTGAAGTTTTCCGGCTCAGGGTATTAGTCCTCATGGGCGAAAAAGGCCTTTACCGCAGAACCGGGATGGATTCCGAAAGTAAATGAATACTTCGGAGAGTTTCTCGGCAGCGGGTATTAACCAATAGGCAGCAGAAAAACTCGGATGGTGGCCACCTCCAATGTCCTGCCTCACAAGGAGCAGTAATGAAAGACGCAAAGGCAGTGTCGACGTTGGGGGCCGGTGAGCCGGTAGCTGCGGAGGAAGTCTCCGTACCCTCTTTGAATGTGGCGGATGCAATTGCCACTGACCTTCACACAGAATCGCGCATTGGGTCCGGACAAGAGTCCGCGAACACACGGAAATCCTCAAAGATTCGCTCGGCGCAGGTTGAGCAGCACTCATCCTGTTCAACCGGGAAGATTCGTTCTGTTTCCCCGGCGCTGTTGCAGGCCCGCTCAGCAAAACGCGAGTGCTCGGCACCCGTGGGCAAGCGCATGCAAAGCCTGTATCCGACGGAACGGCCAAAACAGAAGTTCCTGCGGGTCCATCCCAGCCGGGAATACCGGCAAATGGGCGTCCTGACCTACAGTGACCCCGATACTAACGAACTGTATTACGTTGCTCCGGAGCTTGAAGTGCCGGAATCGTATGGGATGCCGATCAAGGTGACCGACATGTACGCCGCGCAGGCTCACGACGGAACGTTCTTCATCTGGTGCGTGAATCGGTCGGAGAGTACATGGTACCGTTCCGCCCTGAAGGCGATTGAGATGTGCACCCACAAATGGTTTAAGGTCGTGTCGAGACGCGGCCCAAATATTTACGACCTGTACCCATCGGAGAAGGAAATTCCTGAACCGGACTGGTCCAACTTACCGGCATTTGGCGACATGCTGGAGTCCGCATTTGATGGGAAAAGGATCGAATCCCTGGAGCATCCCGTAGTTCGCAAGGCCAGGGGGTACCCCGATGAGGAATAGCCTGACTGACCGGTTTAGCGCCATTTGGGTGCTGGACACGGAATTTCGGGCACGTCCCGGCGACCAGAATGAGCCAGTTTGCCTCTGTGCCCGCGAACTGGTCACTGGTCGCCGGGTTGAACTCTTTTTTGACCAGCCTGTCGAGAATCCCTTCACCTACACCGAGGCCCTATTCGTCGGTTTTGAGGCTGCGGCAGAGTGGAAGACTCTCTTGGCTCTTGGATGGGCATTGCCCCGGAACATCGTAGACCTTCGATACGAGTATCTTCTCTATGCGAACGGAGTATGGCGCGGCAACCAAAACCTCCGGAGAGTAGGGACTGGCTTGGTCGATGCCATGCAGGAGTTCAACCTGGACGGGATATCGCACGATGAGAAAGACACAGAGCGCGACTACATACTTGCTCACCAGTGTTATCCACCCGAGGGGAAGAGGCGCATCCTCGATTACTGCTGGCTGGACGTAGATGGCACAGAACTGCTGCTGGAGGCCATGCTTCCCTTCATCGACCTTGACCAGGCCCTTCTCCGCGGAAGCTATAGCCGAGCCGTGGCCTGGACGGAGCACAATGGGCTACCAATTAGCCCTCAATACGCGCAGATCGAAAGTCATGCAGGAGACCTACAGGTAGTCCTGGCGCGGGAAGTCGAAGAGGTCCATGGCTACGGTGTGTACGACATCATCGGTAAGAAGCACCCGCGACCGGTGTTTCGCCAGAGAGGTTTTGACGAACTAGTAAGACGCCTGGGTCTATGGGATTCATGGCCCAAAACGCCAAGACAGCACTGCTGCACGGCGGATGACAAAGCATTCCGTGCCATGGCTCGATTGCACCCGGAATTACAGGCCCTGAGGGAGACAAGGAAGGTGATTCGAAGCCTGAGCCTCCTCAGTAGCGCCATTGGTGCCGATGGAAGAAACCGCTGTTCAGTGTTCCCATTCGGTACCCTTACGGGACGAAACAATCCCAAAGCCAGAGAGTTCATCCTCAGTCGCCCCCATTCAGTACGGAACCTTATCGCGCCAACAAAAGATCGGGCGATCGTTGGTGCGGACATCGTGGCGGCGGAGACGGCAATCGCTGCTGATTCAAGCGGGGACCCCGAACTCCTCCGCATCTATAACGGAGGGCTTGACCAGTACCTGGAGTTCGCCAAGGCTTCTGGAGTCGTACCCAAGACTGCGGTGCGGAATGAACGTGATCCCCGGCTTGAAGCGATCAGGGATCGTTACAAGATCGCGAGCCTAGCAATCCAGTATGGCATCGGACCACAAAAATTGGCTACAAATCTGGGCATACCGTTCTGGGAGGCTGATCGCATAATCGGCAGCCACAAACGGAAGTATGCGACCTATTGGTGCTGGGCTCAGGCACAAGTGGAGAAAGCGTACCAGGACGGATTCATCTGCACGACATTCGGGTGGAGGATGGCAGTTGATCCCCAGACCTCCTTCACTACCTTACTGAATTTCCCTCAGCAGGCGGTATGTGCTGAATTGTTACGTCTAACCTGCATCTTGGTCGAAGAACGAGGAATGGGCCCCATGCTTTGCGCACCCCACCATGATGCGCTTTACTTGGAATGCCGTGATGATGAGGCCCAAGACGTATCTCAGGAATTGCAGGAATGTTTTCTCGATGCCGCTGGTGAGGTACTGAGTGGGCGCGTGAAGTTGAGATTGGAGCCAAGGATCATTAAGTACCCAGACCACTACGAGGACAAAAAGGGTGCGGAAATCTGGAAAAGAATTCAGGGTGCTCTAAAGACGCTGAAGGATACGACGTCGGCAGTCGCCGTTATCTGAGAGCATACCGGCATCTCGACTCCAGGGAGCCACCCGTAACGCGGCCCGATGGTTTCTGTTGCGGCCCAGGATGCATCGTGCCAAGAACCCTTTCAGACGTCAACAGCCCTGCTCGTCCACCCGCCCGAGTTCTGCCCGCGTTCGGTGTGTGCTAAGTGTGATGTGTAGTCCCGTTCCACTGAATCTCTAACGGGGTTGGCCGCGTGGCTGGTGTCGACACAATGCCGCAGGGCGTCTATGACCGTGATCCATACTTAATGCCGCACAACCGCGCTATTTTGCTCGTCAACGGCACAATTCTCCGGCGGCTCCCTAGTTGGACAGGCTGGTCGCGGAAGCTACCCGTCGTCGCCACAGTGGCCTGTCTTGGAACCTCGATGCGAACCCCGATCGTGATCTGCAGGCCGAAACTGAAACGCGCCCTCATCGAGTTCAATAGCCGCCCAGTTCGGGAATCCGCATCCTGCTCTCCCGAGCCTGGGCCGTCTCCGCTCCGGAACTACACGTTCGGCTCCGGCGATCCTAGGATAGGAAGTATGAGCGCACCGCGCATAGGCAAGCTGATCCGGGACGGCAGGTGGGTTTATTACTCGTACGTGAACGGCAAGTACTTTGAGCATCCGAGCAGACGTCAGGTCCGCGCCCACCTTGAGGCCGCGCGGCAATTGGCCCAAAGGTACAAGGGCATAGAGGTTGATGCCGAGCACAAATACCTCCAGCAGCACATTTTCGCTGATCTTCCCGATCTGAATACCGGCATAGATTCTCCCTTGATCCCCCATTTCAGCCCCACGGTCTTTGCTACCGTATTGGATCGTTGCGCCGCGAATAATGTGAAGGTGACCGGCATCGAAATGTTCGACGTCACCCGCTTTCCAACGGAGTTTCTCGGTACGCGCGACGCTGAACATCTTCGGAGCCTCGTCATCATGTATCGCAATGTGCCGGGGATCACATTTGCTGGGTATTATGATGCCAGTAGCAATCTTTCTGAGAAGGATCGCCTGGAGCTAGAAAAGCGTGATGCCGAGCTGACGGAAGCTCTTGGATTATCTCGCAATTTGTGATCGCTTCCCTGAAGAGCCGCGTGGGTGAGATCACTCGAATAGACTCCTCCGTTCATCCCTTCCAATCACTATTTATCTCAACTACACACTCTCCCGGCGGCTCCCTAGGTTGTGTTTGAGGGGCAGGTTGGGCAATAAGCCACCCATGATCAGCCCTTCAATCTCAATAGGGAGCATGTGTCATGCCAGAAATCAAGCCAACAATTTGCCTAATTGCCCGGTGGAGAAGGGGTCAGAATCCGTATCTCGACAACCCGGTCGAAATTGTTTGGGACGGTCAAGGCCCGGCGACCCTGGACGATTACATCGAGCACCAGGGCTGCAGCCACCAATATCTCAGGGATCAAAAAACCGGAGCCGTCGAAATCCGCCTTTGGCCGGAAATCGTCGCCGATGTGCGTTGGGATGCGACGGTTGGTGCATGGGTGGTGAGTGGTCCCTGCGTCAATCCGGCCACTCTGCCCTACCTTAATCGCCATGCGAAGGATGACCAGATCATCGGGGCGTTGTTCAGGTTCCCCATCGTGTACCGGGCACGAATCTTCCGGGGCAATGAAACCAATCCGCCGGTATGTGAGGTTGGTCGCAGGATCAGAATCAGACCACCGAAGGGGAACGATTGCCGTCGACGAAGTCATCCTGCGGTTTATTACCGATTATGTCGACCCGATTCCATCACGAGCTGATCCGGAATACTACATCCGAGGCTCTGATGTTGAGATTCTGGGCGAAGTGGAGCGCGAAACTCGCCCGATCTCGCCTAGTGAGATGGAACTGTACCTTTTAACCACGAACTTGTCCTCTCCGATCCGCGATGTCGGCGGACCAGGTCTCGCATGAACTCTCCGCGCTGGTCTCTTCGGGGACGAGTGGCTCTCTCCCGAACTCAAAGAAGCCTAACTTGGCAGCGATGCCAGCGAGTGCTGCTGGGTAGGAAATCACCGCAATCAGTCCCAGCATGAAAGGTAGAACCCGAGCCCCCGAGACCCAGGCGAGCACCAACGCCGCTGTGGCGAGCACCAACGTGCATGGCGATACCAGCAGGCAGGCCTTCAGGTATCCGTTCGCTGGCAGAGACTGGCCCCGAACAAATCCGACCGCGACGAACAGCAGCGTCTCGATTACAGACCCTAGCCGCGAGTCGGTGAAGACCGGTGTCCACACTGCCGCAATGCCGATGGCAACGAGAGCAACGAGACCAGCGAGCAAGTCGAAACAAATTCCCATCGCCAGCGCTTTGTTTCTCACAGCGGCACCTCCTTTAGGACTTTGTCCATCGAGCCTTGGCCGCCTGCCTTGCGATGCTCCTAGGCTTTTGAGGGGTTAGGCAGACGGCTCTGGCACGTCCACCGCTGGCTGCCACCGAGCCTTGACATGATCTTCCGGCTGTGCCATGTCAAAGATTCCACTTGGCGTACGCGCCAGCGGATTTGAATCACCCGCGCACTCCATTTTGGCGAAGATGATCTTCCGCTCAAAACAAAAACCGAACGACTTCACGGTTTTTCGGAACCAGCGGCAACTCGGTTCTCCGGTTATGCTCTTGGCCCCGACTGTGCTTGGAGCCCCGGTGCCTTTCCGTCCCTCACTTGCGTGAGGTTTAGCTTGACGTAATCTGGAGGAAACGAACCTAAATCGTCAGTGATGGCGAATACTCTTCTGCCTTCTGGCCCGCCGCGATCCTAGCCCGCGCTTGTGGTGATAACCGGCGGTGGCTCGGAGCCGAGCTAAGGGCCTTCGTTCCAACGCGTGCATTCGTTGCGGTCAGGATGGCCTGGACGTGTTCAAGTCGCTGATCTCCGCACCTGACCCTTCAGTGAATTCCGCGCTTCAGACCTGATGGGCTTCCGCATCGGGCGAAATAATACACGCCACGGAATATGTCCTTCGGCAGGTACGCCCGGTGTTCCCGCACAATGGACATTCGGCAATGATCCAGGCATCAGGCAGGATCATCACGGGCACGGGAATCATCTCCCGCCACCGTTTGGACCTGACGGCAAAGTCACAAAGGCCGGTGAGTACCTGGTCCCGGTTCTGGATGAGCCCGTGGGGTGTTTGGATTCTCCGCCTTCAGTTGGCTCTTGGTGATCCCGGTAAATCATTTTCAAACAGCTTTGGTTGATTGTGCCGCACGTGCTCGACTTCAATCACTCGCGGAATAGTTCGCTCGACTTTCAGCTTTCCGTTTGCTGTACGGCTGGCGGTAATTCGGAGATGAACTCTCAATCGATCCCCCTCAGCGAAGGCTTCGCCCGCATCGATGCGTTTCCAGAAGTCCTCGTCTTCGATCCGCGAGTGGGTGTTCACGCGTCGGGAAAAGCCGGTGTCTTGTTCCCTCCGCAACATTGAGTCACTCAGAAGGCCAATCCCGTAAAATCATCGAGCGAACACGGAGCAAGTGGGATAATAGCGGCGGGCCCGGAAATCAAAATCGAAATCTCGGCGGAAAGAAGGGCGGCATGACCGATAGCGTTTACAAAGTAATCGAATTGGTTGGCTCCAGCACTGAGTCATGGGAAAAAGCGGCTGCTGTGGCCTTGCAGACGGCGGCCAAGTCGCTGCGCGATTTGCGCGTGGCCGAAGTCATGCGATTCGACATACACCTTGAGGACGGGAAGCCGGTCTATCGTACAAAGTTGAGCGTATCGTTTAAGTATCATCTCGAGCAACAGTGAGAGGGGACGAATGCACCGACATTCCGTGGTCGCTTCTGAACTCAGGGTGGCTTTCCACACGGCGACCGTGAGAGGTGTCGAACCGGAATCGTCGGAATCGTCGTAGGTGAAACCGACGATATTCTCCTGCCCGGAGTTGCAGCGACGCCACAGCGGTCAATTCTGTGCGATTGCGGAGCATCCTGACGCATCGATGCGTTGATCCCCTTAAACCGCTTGGTATCAGAAAGGCGCGAAAGTAACTTCGTTTTCTTTCAGGTAATCTTTCTTGAACGTTTTTGACGTGGTACGATTTCGGCCAAATTGGCATCTTCCTTCGGAGGACGCGTGTTCCCGATACCGAAAGGTCGCCGGAGCGATCATATACCCGCATAGAGATCGGTAACGTGGGAGAATACTGATGCGCTTGCTGACTGCCATAGCATTAGTCATTTTCTGCACAATCTTGTTCTTGCTCAGGTCGGAACTGCCTCGAATCCCTCTGTCGATGATCAACAACAAAAAACTCCTGCCGCTCAACGCCACCCCTGCCGCTCAAACAATTCCAGCATCAGAGGCATCCCAGCATGCAGGAAAGCGAATGACGGTGTGCGGTCGGATCGCCAGTGAGCACATCGCTACCAGCAGTCGGGCCACACCTACATTCATTTATCTCGACAAGCCGTACCCGGATCGGGTATTCGCGGTTCTTGTTTGGGAAAGTGATCGGGCAAGCGTCGGAGCGATACCGTCCAGCGGAATGCTGTGCGCGACTGGGGTAATCGCGTCCTACCGGGGTACGCCGGAAATCGTGGTTAAGGACGCCAAGAGTTGGTACGTTCCGAAATAGCTCTGTGTACCGGTGACACACAGGGGCAGAAGTGGCTGAACGCATTGTTGCGAAGGGCGTGATTTACCGCACACTGGAAACTCTCGTTCCAGAGCACAATCGATGGTATGCAAGAAGTGGCCCGGTTCCATCCGGTCACGTACCCGGTAGTCAGCCGACGAACTCATAACGGGCGTGCGCCCCGCCCGTGCCGGGATCACCGGACGCATACTTACCAGCAAGAATGAGACACACATGCGCTGCGAGGTGCGGGGCGCTGCCCGACCGCGCCCACCGGGCAGACCCGGATCGTTTGTGCCTGATGACGAAAAGCCTTAGTCCCGCCGCCGCCGCGCCTGCGAAATACAACCGGGGCACGATCCAGTTCATAGACCCCTGATCCGGCTGCAGAGGTCGCGCAGGTTTTGCATGACCAATTCAGCCCGTTTTCCCGAATACTCCCGAAACACTGACCTCGTGATGGAAGTTTCGCCGAAACCCGGCTGAGAGCCGTCGTGATGTGGTAGAAGCTTCCCGTTAGCTCGTCGGTGGGTATCGGTAGGGACTTGATATAGGCATCGAACTCGTGAAGGCACTGGTCTACCTGCACGATAAGTTGAGGCTGAATGCACATGGCGTCTTTCCGACATTATGGCACGCACAGTTTTGGTGACGCAGCCGCTACGGGTGGACAAACGTAAATGGGAACTTGAAGACAGTACCACCTACGGGGATGGAGAGCATCACATTCTTAACCTTCTTGTCCGCCTCAAAAAAAACATACCCCCTGACGTTTTGATTCGGAACAACCGTATTTGCTTTCAGGGCTGTTCGAGACAACTGTTCATTGAGGGCAGCGACTTGCTGGTTTCGCTGTTGAATGACTTGGTTTGCCCGTGCTTGTGCTGCATAGTCGGGGGAGGATGTTTTGGAGACGGCAGACCCGTTATAGGTGCCACTCGCATAAGAACCATCGGAGCCTGTGGCATTGACCGTTCCCGTGCTGGTTGTGGTGGTAGTGCTTTGTTGCTGCTGCATACCAGCACCCATCGCGGTCATAGCATTGCCCCATGCAACACGTTTCTGAATCGAACGCATGATTTTCTCAGCGTCCACATATGCAAGGGTCTTCTCCTTCGGCTCTACCTCCTCAAGGTCGAAGCTTGCTGGAAGAACATCCACGTTGGCGGTGGAACTGTTGAGGACGGACACATCCGCTCGGAAATATTTCTTGTTTCCCCAAAGCGATACGGTAACCGTGAATCCATTACCGGTCAGCGTTTTGAACTTGGCACCGTTCACGAACTGATGGGTACATCCAGCAGATTCATCGCAAATCAGTACGGTTTGGTTGCTGCTCTGTGTCTGGATGGCCTGTTGGGCTAAAGTTGGGACGGCGGAACACACGAGGACAACGCAAGGCACGAAGAGGCGGTTCATCTGTTCACCCCCGATACGACGATCAGGCATGATTGCGAGGTGTGGATTTATGGTCAATATGGTACACCCGTCAGACGCAAGCGACCAGACCCGAAGTCGTTCGACCTCTCGTACCGTGCCCCCATTGCGGGTTCAAGATTCAGCCGCATGAACTCATGCACCCGGACGGGGAGCACGTCCGCTGTCCGAAGTGGGGAAGGAAACCGTCTATTCGAAGAAAGTCGCCCGCCTCATGAGCTGCTGCAGGAAGGGCACCCGCCGCGCAAGCTGTGCCTGTCAGCACATCGCGCTAATCCCTGAATCGGCTACGCTCCAACCAATGTATTGGGAGTCCATGAAGCATTTTTCAGCGGTATTGGCTTTGGTGTCGTCTTTTGGAATTCTAGGCTGTCAGTCGCAAGCTGATAAAGAGGCTCTTCAACGGGCTGAAAACGACCTTAAGTTGACGGAGATTAAGACTTTTCGCGATTTGAATGACAGGAAGCACGTGGCCTACGTGGAAGGGGCCGAGAAGCTTTACGGTGAACAGGCCGGGAGAACCCTTGAGCAGTGCTACGAAGATGGGTATGACTCGGTGCAGAATGATGACCACACGTTCAGGAATGCCTCGAACTTGGGTCCGAAATACGTAGCACGATGCGACAAAATCAGAAGGGCACTGGACAACTACTACGACAAAGCTGAGAAGGCTCACCAAAAGGAAATCGGCCAATAGTGGCCACCCACCCGCCCACCACCTCTTGGCGGCTATTCTTCGCTTGGGTAGGGCGGAGGTTCGGAGCCGTTCGGAACCGGGGTAATTGAGGGCGCACATGGAAAAATCCCATGGAGATGTTCCGATGCGATGTCCGAAATGTGGGACATGTTCTCTCGGCATGAAGGAACACACACGCCGTTGCAGCAAGCGTGTGAGAAAGTGCCCTGAATGTGGGAAAAGTTCAGCCGGAATGAAGCGGCACGAACCCGGCTGCAAAATGAAACGGCGCGTGGAGCATCGCAAGCTTCCGCCTCCAGAGCCGAGGTGCAACCCTCGTGAGGTTCAAGGTGGGCTCCCTGATTCGAATAGACGGCGACATTGATGGCAAATTCTGAACAAGGCGTGACTAGAACGAGATGGCTGAAAGTCCACGTCTCACCGATGATGTTTTGCGACAGGTTGCGTGGGATTTTAGAAAAGGTGCGAACCGAGTTGCATGTGATTACGAACGGAGATACGAACACGCTTCATCATGCACGAAGGTACCTGATGAACCGATTGGAGTTCGGTGAGCGACGTACGCCATCGGACAGGAACAAGCTAAAGCTGACGTTGATCGCGATTCAGCAGGGAAAATGTTTTACGTGCGGTTCCGCACCGCTCCATCCCGCCTGACTTGCCGCCATGCACTCTGCGACCAAGGCTCCGATTGCAACAGGGGTCTCCCAAAGAATGCTGGTGATGAACGGCATGACTCAAATCCTCTCAACTCCGTTTTACCGGTGAGATTATGCAAACAAGCGTAACGCACCCTTGCCACAATCCTGCCGGAGAAAACGGACGAACATAAATCCTCTCCAGCCACCAAAAGCTGAATTACAGCGTCTCGCAGCCTAGTGAGTAATCTTGCCCTAGCTCAAACGTGCTCCCGCGTTTCAACTTGACCGTTCGAAATCCAACTTTGCACAAGTCCTTTTTCCAGCTAGGCAAGACACCGTTTATAAACTGTACCCGCGTGGCGGTATCCTTAAACATCTCGGAGTCCAGAACCAACTCACTTCCTTGTTCGTTCCCTTCGCCGTGCGCCCAAACAGTGATGTCGTACCCCATTGCAGTCAGCCTTTGTTGCAGTTTTTGAGCGAAGTCCTCGCGTACATTTTGTTCTAACTTTGATTGCTGCTCAATGCTGGCGCTGACTTCTGGAGCTACTTGCCATCCGTCGTGATAGTCAAAAACCACCACGTCGTTTCCTTTGGTGACTATGCTTGCTGCATCTTTGCTCTGGTCTCCGTCGATGCCCCACTGGTAATAAGCATCATCGTGTTCCCCGTACCCGCACGGCCCTGTGGTTTCAACGAACGGTTCATTGGCACATTTCTCTCCGCGATAGACCGAAATCATCCCCGATAAATACCCGACGTT
>Ga0335069_10003276_pt1 | contig 24555 bp, 21 predicted proteins | sample Lox_Sample_11_FD_206714 | JGI IMG/M metagenome (GOLD analysis project Ga0335069, IMG submission 206714) | Soil microbial communities from Loxahatchee National Wildlife Refuge, Florida, United States - Lox_Sample_1.1 | ecosystem: Environmental > Terrestrial > Soil > Wetlands | place: USA... | reverse complement strand
GAGGAGGCCACCAATGCCGCGCATCCCCTGCTCGAGCGGCTGAAGTTCCTGTCGATATCGGCCAACAATCTCGACGAATTCTACATGGTGCGCGTCGCCGGCCTGAAGGGCCAGGTCGCGGCCGGCGTGACGACGCCCAGCCAGGACGGCCTGACGCCGGCGCAGCAGCTCACGGCGATCAACAGCCGGTCGGGCGAACTCATGCACAAGCAGCAGGCCTGCTGGCGCAACCTGCGCGACGAGTTGCGGGCGTCCGGAATCGCCGTGATCGATCCGACGGAGATGACAGCCGAGGAGCGGCAGTGGCTCGACGGCTACTTCCTCGATCAGATCTTTCCCGTGCTGACCCCGATGGCGATCGATCCGGCGCACCCGTTCCCGTTCATTCCCAATCTCGGTTTCTCGCTGGCGCTTGAACTCAAGGCGCGGGTCGGCGAGCGCAGCCTGAAGGCCCTGTTGCCGCTGCCCAGCCAGCTGCCGCGCTTCGTGCGGATGCCCGGTGCCGCCGTTCGCTTCCTGCCGCTCGAGGCCATCGCCAGCCTCTATCTCGACCGGCTGTTTCCCGGTTTCGACGTCGTCGCCATGGGCTATTTCCGGATCATCCGGGACAGCGAAATGGAAATCGAGGAGGAAGCCGAGGACCTGGTGCGTCTGTTCGAGTCGGCGCTGAAGCGGCGGCGGCGCGGCAACGTGATCCGCCTCAAGGTGAATGCCGCGATGCCCGAAGACCTGTTGGCCTTTGTGCGCGAAGAGCTCAACGTTCAGCAGAGCGACGTCTTCGTCCTCGATGGCCTGCTGGGTCTCGCCAGCACCTCCAAGCTCATCCTCGACGATCGGCTCGACCTGAAGTTCCAGCCCTTCAACGCCCGCTTCCCCGAGCGCATCCGCGACATGGGCGGCGACTGCTTTGCCGCAATCCGGCAGAAGGACATCATCGTCCACCACCCCTATGAGAGCTTCGACGTCGTTGTCCAGTTTATCCGCCAGGCGGCCGGCGATCCGTCGGTCGTCGCCATCAAGCAGACGCTCTATCGCACGAGCGACGATTCGCCGGTCGTAAAGGCGCTGATCGAGGCGGCGGAAGCGGGCAAGTCGGTAACGGCCCTCGTCGAACTCAAGGCGCGTTTCGACGAGGAGCGCAATATCCGCTGGGCGCGCGACCTGGAGCGTGCCGGCGTGCAGGTGATCTATGGATTTCTCGAGCTGAAGACCCACGCCAAGGTGTCGATGGTGATCCGTCGCGAAAGCGGCAGCCTGCGCACCTACGTGCATTTCGGCACCGGCAACTATCATCCGGTCAGCGCCAAGATCTACACCGACCTCTCGTTCTTCACCTGCGACCAGGGGCTCTGCCACGACGCCGCGCGGCTGTTCAATTACATGACCGGCTATGCCAAGCCGGACAAGCTGGAGAAGATCGCCATCGCGCCGTTGACCCTGCGGCAGACGCTGTTGCGTCTGATCGACGACGAGATCGCCCACGTCAAGGCCGGCCGCCCCGGCAACATTTGGGTGAAGCTCAATCAGCTCGTCGATCGGCAGCTGATCGATGCGCTCTATCGCGCCGGGCAGGCCGGCGTCCAGATCGACCTGATTGTGCGCGGCATATGCTGTCTGCGACCCGGCATCCCCGGTTTCTCCGACAATATCCGCGTCAAGAGCATCGTCGGCCGGTTCCTCGAGCATTCACGCATCGTCTGTTTCGGCGGCGGGGCGCGGCTGCCCTCGCGCAGTGCCAAGGTGTTCATCTCGTCGGCCGACTGGATGCAGCGCAACTGCGACTATCGCGTCGAGAGCCTGGTGCCGATCGAGAACGCCACCGTGCATCAGCAGGTCCTCGATCAGATCATGATCGCCAACCTGAAGGACGACGTGCAAAGCTGGACACTCGAGCCCGAGGGGCGCTATACCCGCCTGCAACCGGGGCCGGAACCGTTCAGCGCGCATACATATTTCATGACCAATCCCAGCCTTTCCGGGCGCGGCAGTGCCCTCAAGCGTGCGAAGAAGGCGCCGCACCTGACCCTGCGGAAATCCTGAGCCTTGCGGGCAAGCACTGCGAAACGCCCAGCAACGGCCGCGGCGGCAGCGGCCGGCCGCGTGGCGGTCGTCGACATCGGCTCCAACTCGATCCGCCTGGTCGTCTTCAGCCGCACGTCGCGGGCGCCATTCACGCTGTTCAACGAAAAGGTGCTGTGCGGTCTCGGCCGCGGCCTGGATGCCACCGGGCGGCTGAGCGAATCCGGCACCAAGCTTGCCCTCGATAATCTCAGCCGGTTCGTGCGCCTGGCGCAGGCGATGGGCGTCGTGCGCCTCGATCTGCTGGCAACGGCGGCCGTGCGCGACGCGAAGAACGGCGCCGAGTTCGTCGCCCAGGTCGAGCGGCGCTGTCGGGTTCCGGTCCGCGTCATCTCCGGCGAGGAGGAGGCGCGGCTCTCGGCGCTCGGCGTCGTCTCCGGCATTCCCGGTGCCGACGGCCTCACGGGCGATCTCGGCGGCGGCAGCCTAGAGCTCGTCGCGCTCGATCGCGGCAAGCTGGGCGCCCATACCACCTTGCCGCTCGGCCCGATCCGGCTGATGGACAACATGATCGACGATCTCGATGCGGCGCGCGACGTCATCGATCGCCATCTCGGTTCGGTCGCCTGGCTCGAGCCGCTGCGGGGCCGGACGTTCTATCCGGTAGGCGGCGCCTGGCGGACGCTGGCCCGCATTCACATGGATCACACGGGCTACCCCCTGCATGTCATCCATCACTACGACATCAGCCGGCGGCAGGCGGACGACGTGGCGCGCGTCCTCGGGCATCTCGGCCGGCGGTCGCTGGCATCGATGCCCGGACTGTCGAAACGCCGCGTCGAGACCCTGCCGTTCGCGGCGCTGCTGCTGGAGCGTCTGCTCCGCCTGACGCGGCCCGATCGTGTCGTGTTCTCGGCCTTTGGGCTGCGCGAAGGCCATCTGTTCGCCGGCCTGACGGCGGCCGAGAAGGCGAAGGATCCGCTGATCAACGCCTGCGCCGAGCTGGCCGAAGCCGAGGCGCGCTTCGGCGATCAGGGGCGGCTGTTGCAGGATTGGATCGAGGCGCTGTTCCGCGACGAGAACGCGGAAGCGCGGCGCCTGCGAATGGCCGCCTGCGTCCTCAGCGACATCGGCTGGCGCGAGCATCCCGACTATCGCGCCGAACAGGTATTCACGCGCATCCTGCGGTTGCCGGTCTCCGGCATCGACCATCCTGGCCGCGTCGCCCTCGCGCTCGCCGTCTATGTCCGCTATGGCGGCGATCCCGAGGCGGACGAGATCCGTTCCGTCCTCGGTATGCTGCGCGAGGAGGACCGCGCGCGCTGGCAGCTTGTGGGGCTCGCTCTGCGTCTGGCCTATTCGTTGAGCGGGGCCACGCCCGGCGTGCTCCGGCAGACCAGCCTTTCGGTCGGCAGCGCGCAGGTCAAACTGCAACTGCCCAAGGGCAACGAGATGTTGTTCGGCGAGGCGGTGGAGCGGCGCCTGGAGTCGCTGGCAAAGGCGCTCGGCAAGCAGGCGGCGGTCGCCATCGGCAACGGCCGGCGGTCGGCCTCGTAGCCGGTCGGTCGCGGACTCAGCGGATCTCGAGGTCGCGCTTGATGGCGATGACGATCTGGGGCTGACCGCCGACATCGCGCGTCAGCGTGTAGTCGCCGCGATAGCGGCCGATTGGCCAGCCGACATCGGGCCGCTTCTTGCCGATGAACTGGAACCATTGGACGTGCGCGTCCTGCACGGTGTCGGTCTTCTCGGCGATGACGACGCCGTCGGGGCCAGTCAGGCGCATCGTCTGGCGATCGCCAGGACGATGGCCGAGGACGTCGATCCAGAATACCAGCGCCGGGCTGTCGGTGGTCGGAGTCGCCGTCGCGTAGGCGCCGGAACGCGCGGCCCATTGGTCCGGCTTGTCCGTCGCAAAGCCGGCATCGAAGGCTGCGTCGTCCCGGTAGGTCAGGCGCGCCAGCGCGGCGTCGGTCCACAGCGGTTGGCCGGCCTTGCCACAGCCACTGCCCATGGCTTGGCCGGTATAGGGATCGACCGGCGAGCCGTCATGGCGTATCTCGAAGTGCAGGTGCGTGAACTCGGTATTCCCGGACAGGCCAACGACTCCGATGGGCTGGCCGGCGGCGACGATGTCGCCGGGCTTCACGCTGATGCTGCCGTTGCGCAGGTGGCCGTACTGGGTTTCCCAGCCGTCCCCGTGGTCGATGATGACGGAGTTGCCCGCCTCGCGATCCTTGATGGCGTCGGCACCGGTGACGCGGATGCTGACGTCGGCCATCCCATCGCGCAAGCGCAGCACCTTGCCGGGCGCGGCGGCGAGTACGGCGATGCCTTTGGCCAAGGCGGCGCCATCGGGGACGCGAATGTCCGTGCCTTTGTGTCCGTCATAGGTGAGCGCGCCGCAGTGAAAATCCCGGGCTCCCGGCCCCGGATCTTCGTCGACGAAATTGCGCACGACGCAGCCGGCCTCGGTCGGACAGGCGAGGGGGACGGCGAACTTCGGGGCCGTGTCGTCGGCGCTCGAATCGGCGATTGTCAGTAAGAAGGCAAAGAGCAGGGCCAGGACTGCGCTCGCGCGCTGCATCGGGCTCAGTCCCGAACTTCCCGACTTGCGGTAGCGGGACCGTCGAGCGGGACGATCTTCACCTTCCTGCCCGCTACCGTCAGGCCGATGCGGCCGCGCTTGAGGGCGAGGGCGTCTTCGCCGAACATCTCGCGCCGCCAGCCGGTCAGGGCTGGCACGGGCGCATCGTCAGTGGCAGCCATATGCTCGAGATCGTCGGCGCTTGCGACCAGCTTCTGCGCCACCTCATGCGCCTCGCACTTGGTCTTCAGCAGGACGCGCAGCAGCTCGACGATCGGCGCCAGGCCGCCCGGCAGGTCCGGACGGGGGTCGGGCTTCGGACACTGGCCCTCGGGCAGTGCCAGTCCGGTTTGCACGGCGGCAAGGATCGCACTGCCCTGCCGGCCCTCGAGCTGGCCGCGCGACACGCCGCGGCTGCGGCCGAGTTCCTCGAGCGTCGTCGGCGCGTGGGCCGCGATCTCGATGACCGTTTCGTCCTTGATGATGCGGTTGCGCGGCAGGTTGCGGCGCTGCGCCTCTTCTTCGCGCCAGGCGGCGACCTCGCGCAAGACTGCGAGGAAGCGCGGCTTCTCGCTGCGCACCTTCAACCGCCGCCACGACTGGCGCGGGTCCTGGCGGTAGGTGTCGGGACTCGTCAGCAGGGCCATTTCCTCGTCGACCCAGCTGCCGCGGCCGGTCTTGGCGATGCGCCGCATCAGCTTTTCATAGGTCGGTCGCAGATGCGTCACGTCGGAGAGCGCATAGGTGACCTGCCGTTCGGTCAGCGGACGGCGTGCCCAATCGGTGAAGCGCGACGACTTGTCGATGCGGGCGCCAGCGAGCTTGGCCGTCAAGTTCTCGTAGCTGACGGCGTCGCCGAAGCCGCAGACCATGGCGGCGACCTGGGTATCGACCAGCGGTGCTGGAATCCTGCCCGTGATGTGGAACAGCATCTCCACATCCTGCCGCGCGGCGTGGAACACCTTGATCACCTGCGGATCGACCAGCAGGTCGAACAGCGACTTGAGGTCGATCCCCGGGGCCAGGGCGTCGATGGCGGCGGCTTCCTCCGGCCCCGCCACTTGGACGACGCAGAGCTGGGGATAATAGGTCTTGTCGCGCATGAACTCCGTGTCCACGGCGACATATTCGGCTTTGGCCTGGCGGTTGCAGAACGCCGCCAGCTCGGCGCTATCGGCAATGACGGTCATGGATGACCTCTTATAAGAATTCGGGGCGGGCCGAAAGCGATTGGTCGGCGGACCGGCCATTCGCCTTTCGCCAGCCTGGCGGCGCGAACATGCTGGATCTGCAAAGCAACCCCATGCATTGAAAAATAGTCACGATATATCAATCGGTTGACTGGGATCGCTTTGGATCGGTTTCAACGGCTTCGGCGCGGGCAAAGACAGGATCGCTTGACAGGCGAGACGCGTCGAGGCGTGTTGCGCGGAGCTTTCGGGTAGCGGAGGTCTTGATGCTGAAGCTGCTCTACGCCGCCAATAGCTGTGCCCTGGCCTCGCATATCGCCCTGGAGGAATCAGGCGCCGACTATGAGACCATGCGGCTCGATTTCCGCGCCAACGAGCAGCGCAAACCCGAATATCTCGCGGTCAATCCCAAGGGCCGCGTGCCGGCGCTGGTGACCGACCAGGGCATCCTGACGGAAACTCCGGCCATCCTCGCGTTCGTCGCCCAGAGCTTTCCGAAATCGCGGCTGGCGCCGGTGGACGATCCCTTCGCCTTCGCGCGCGCGCAAGCCTTCAACAGCTATCTCTGCTCGACCGTCCATGTCGCCCACGCCCATCGCATGCGCGGCTATCGCTGGGTCGATGCCGATGATGCCGGCGCCATCGCGGCGATGCAGAGGAAGGTGCCGCAGTCCGTCGGCGAATGCTTCGACCTGATCGAGCAAGAGATGTTCGTCGGGCCGTGGGTGATGGGCGAACGTTATACGATCTGCGATCCCTACCTCTTCACGCTGGCCCGCTGGCTGGAGGCGGACGGCGTCGATCCCGCGCGGTTCCCGAAAGTCCGCGATCACCGGGAACGCATGTCCGAACGCCCGGCGGTCAAGGCGGTCCTGACGGCCGAACTCGGCTAGAGGCGGCGCCGGCGTATTCCTCGGCACCGCCGCGTGTCGCGTCGGCTTGACAAGCGCCGCCCGTCCATGCCTCTTGCGCGGCGCTTCCTGCCGCCCCGGGGGTCCCGATGCACGCCTACCGAACGCACACCTGCAATGCCCTGACCGTGGCCGACGTCGGCCGCGATGCACGGCTGTCGGGCTGGGTGCATCGCAAGCGCGACTTCGGCAACCTGCTCTTCGTCGACCTGCGCGACCACTACGGCATCACGCAATGCGTGATCGATACATCGAGCCCGTTGTTCAAGACGGTCGAAGCGCTGCGTCCGGAGAGCGTCGTCACCGTGACCGGCAAGGTGATCAAGCGGGAGCCGGAAACCGTCAATCCGAAGCTGGCGACCGGCGCGATCGAACTGAAGGTAACGGACATCACGCTGCAGTCGGCCGCCGAGCTGCTGCCGCTGCAGGTGAACAGCGACGAGGATGCCGGCGAGGACATCCGCCTGCGCTATCGCTTCCTCGATCTGCGACGCGACAAGATCCACCGCAACATCGTGCTGCGCTCACGCGTGATCCAGAGCATCCGGCGCCGCATGGTCGAACAGGGCTTCACCGAATTCCAGACGCCGATCCTGACCTCGAGCTCGCCCGAGGGCGCGCGCGACTTCCTCGTGCCGAGCCGGCTGCACCCCGGCAAGTTCTATGCGTTGCCGCAGGCGCCGCAGCAGTTCAAGCAGCTTTTGATGGTCTCCGGCTTCGATCGCTATTTCCAGATCGCGCCCTGTTTTCGCGACGAGGACAGCCGGGCTGACCGCAGCCCCGGCGAATTCTATCAGCTTGATTTCGAGATGTCGTATGTGACGCAGGAAGACGTCTTCGCCGCCATCGAGCCGGTGTTGCACGGCGTATTCGAGGAGTTCGCCGGCGGCCGGACGGTGACGCCGGCGCCGTTTCCGCGCATCGCCTTCGCCGACGCGATGCTGCGTTACGGCTCCGACAAGCCCGACCTGCGCAACCCGCTCGTCATCGCCGATGTCACCGAGATCTTCCGCGGTTCCGGCTTCGGTATTTTCGCGCGTCAGGTCGAGCAGGGCGCCGTGGTGCGTGCCGTTCCGGCGCCTGGGGCCGCGGGCCGGCCGCGCAGCTTTTTCGACAGGCTCAATGAGTGGGCGCGGGAGCAGGGCGCCGCCGGTCTCGGCTACATCGGCTTTGCCGCCGACGGCGCCAAGGGGCCGATCGCCAAGAATCTTGACCAGGCGCGCGTCGTCGCGATTCGCCAGGCGGCCGGCGTGAAGGACGGCGACGCCGTCTTCTTCGCCTGCGACAAGAATCCGGCGGCGGCGAAGTTCTCCGGCGTCGTGCGCAACCGGATCGGCGAGGAGCTCGGTCTCGTCGAGAAGAACGCGTTCCGCTTCTGCTGGATCGTCGATTTCCCGATGTACGAACTCAACACCGATACCGGCAAGATCGAGTTCAGCCACAACCCCTTCTCGATGCCGCAGGGCGGGCTCGAAGCGCTGGAGACGAAGGACCCGCTGGAGATCAACGCCTATCAGTACGACATCGTCTGCAACGGCGTGGAGCTGTCCAGCGGCGCCATCCGCAACCATCTGCCGGACATCATGTACAAGGCGTTCGCCATCGCCGGCTATGCCCGGGAGGAAGTGGAGAGCCGTTTCGGCGGCATGCTCAACGCCTTCAAGTTCGGCGCTCCGCCCCACGGCGGCTCGGCGCCGGGCATCGATCGCATCGTCATGCTGCTGGCCGACGAGCCGAACATCCGCGAGGTCATCGCCTTTCCCCTGAACCAGCGGGCCGAGGACCTGCTCATGCAGGCGCCGTCGGAAGTGCCGCCGGCGCGCCTGAAGGAATTGTCGATCCGGCTCGATCTTCCGCCGAAGAAATAAATCCTATCCATCGGGAAATCCGCGCGGCTGCATTGCCTCCGCTGCGCACTTCCAGACGCATCTTTCGGGCGCCTCCCAGGATGAGGTGGATCGCAGAGACGGAGAGATCGCCGTGAGGGAACCGCGCACCGGCCATCGTGATGGAGGTGCGATTGCAAAATCGGAAATACGTCTCTAGAGTTTGCGCAACGTCAATGACCGCAGGGGGACTCCGTGGCGCGTCCGGCCGATGACGGTTTCTATATGCCCGCGGAGTCGATGCCGCACAGCCGCTGCTGGATGGAGTGGCCGTGCCGCGCCGAACTGTGGGGCGATCGTCTCGAGGCGGCGCGCGAGGCCTATACCGAGGTGGCGAACGCCATCGCCCGCTTTGAGCCGGTGACGATGATCGCCAAGCCGAAGAACTTCGTCGAGGCGTCGCTGAAGGTCGGCAAGGACGTCAACACGTTCTCGCTGCCGCATGACGATTCATGGATGCGCGACAACGGTCCGACCTTCGTGGTCAACGCGACGGGCGAGGTGGCCGGCGTCGATTGGCGCTGGAACGCCTGGGGCAACAAATACGCCGACTACGAGCGCGACGCAGCGGTGGCCGAGGAAGTGCTGAAGCATCTGGAGATGCGCCGCTACGAGGCGCCGTTCGTGCTCGAAGGCGGCGCCGTTCACACCGATGGCGAGGGCACGCTGCTGACCACGGAGAGCGTCCTCCTTAACCCCAATCGCAACCCCGGCATCGCCCGTGCCGACATGGAGGAACTGCTCGCCGCCTATCTCGGAGCGCGCAAGGTCGTGTGGTTGGGTGACGGGCTCAAGGACGACGACACCGACGGGCATGTCGATAATCTCGTCTGCTTCGCCAAACCCGGACTGGTGCTGGCGCTATCGTCCGCGGATAGCGAGGATGCGAATCATGCGGCGCTGAAGGACAACATTGCGCGCCTCCGGGGTGTCGTGGATGCGCAGGGGCGCGCGCTCGAGGTCGTGGAGATCGAGCAGCCGCGCGCCCGCTACATGCCGGATGGGCGTCGTCTGGCGCTCTCCTATATCAATTTCTACATTGCCAATGGCGCCATCATCCTGCCGGCGTTCGAGGATCCGCAGGACGCCCGCGCGTTCGAGGCGGTAGCGCGCGCCTTTCCCGACCGCAAGGTCGTCCAGGTGCCGGGTACCGATATCGTCTATGGCGGTGGCGGCATTCACTGCATCACGCAGCAACAGCCGGCCGGTCCGGCGGCGCCGATCGCCTAGATCCGCCACCAACAACTACGCGGCGGCGTCGGCCGGTATCGGGGCTTCCTCCGGCTCCAGCGAGATGAGGCCGGCCGCGGAGAGCGCCTTGGCCAGGAGCACGATCTCCTTCTGCGCGGCCTCGACCTCCGCCTTCTTGGGCGTGCCGCCGGTCTCCAGTTCCTCGCGGAACATCTTGGCCTGACGCTCGGACATATTCTGCAGGAAGATCTGCCGCGTCGCGTCGTCGGAGAGCTTGAGCCCCATCGCCAGGCGTGCCTTGTCGCACTCCTGTAGCAGGGCCTGGATCGCCGCCTTGCTGATCTTCACGAGGTCGGCGAAGGTGAACATGTTCTTGCGGACCTGCGCGGCATGTTCCGGCGCCGTCGATTCAAGCGAACCCAGGAGCCTCGCCTCGGTGTCGCCGTCGACGCGCGCGATGAGATCGGCCATGTAGCTGTGCGGGTTCTTCTTCTTGTCCTGGCTGAGGTCCATGCCGAGGTCGTTGCGCAGCGCCCGCTCGACATCGTCGAGGACGTCGCGATTGACGGTCCCGAGCTCGAGCAGCCGCACCATGATGTCGGAGGCAGGCTCCGCGGGCAGCGCGGCGAGGACCTGCGCGGCATAGTCGGCGAACAGCTGCGAAAGGACGACGGCGGCGACTTGCGGATGCTCGTTGGCGAGATACTCGGCCAGCACCTTGGCGTCGACCGTCGTCACCCGTTCCCAGGTGCCTGTCGTCGTCGGGCCGCGGACTTCCTGCATGATCGAATCGACGAGCTCGTCGCGGCCGATAAGGGCGGCGCGCAGCAGCCGTTCGGTGGTCTCGTGCGAGCCGATGATCGCGCTGCCGCCGGCCAGGCGGGTCGTGAAGTCGGTGCAGACCGCCTCGATCACCGCGGGGTCGACCTTGCCGAGACGGGACATCGTCCGCGAGATCGAGCGGATCTCGTCTTCGTTGAGCAGTTCCATCACCCGTCCCATCTGCTCCGGCGGCAGGCCGAGCAGCAGGATGGCCGCACGCTCGACGCCGCTCAGCCGCGGCGGGCTCGGGGTACTCGTCGTGCTCAAGGGTCCTCCACGCAAGCGGGGCCGAGGGAGCGCCTCGGCGAAGCACAGAGCGAGCGTGGCGCCGGCATCGCGGGCACGCTGCTTTCCGTTCCTACACTTCTATGGTCGGCGGATTAAGGCGGGCTTACCAACGGTCAAGGCGGGCGGCTCGGTCGAATCGCCTCTGGCCGTCCATCATGACAAGCACAGGCGCAGCGCTACCGGTCATCGTACAAGAACTATCGGGTCTCATATCAATATCCTTAGGGCGATGCGAATCGTCGAGCTCAACTCATCTTGGTCAGCAATTGCATGGTATTTTGTCGAGATCACAGTGAAATCTATGGGAAATCTTTCACGGTAGGGCCTTGTTCAATATTGCGGCATAGAGAAGAGGGTGGCCGGATTGCGGCCGCGCGGACGAGTGGATATCAATCGGATCGACCGCCGTCATGACAATGCAGCAGCAGGGGATCGAGGCGCGCGCCGTCATCGACCGGGCGCATGGTCTCAGGGTCAGCGTCATCGCGTCGCCGTCGCGCAACTATTCCTTCCTGCTGCACGATCGGATCAGCGGGGAGTCGGCGGTCGTCGATCCGGTCGACGCCGATACCGTCCTCGGTCTTGCCCACGCGCTCGGCTGGAAGATCCAGCATGTGCTGAACACGCATCATCACAACTGCGCCGGAAATCTCGCGATCAAGCGGGCGACGGGTTGCACGGTCCACGGGCCGCGGGCGGAAGCCAGTCGCATACCCGGAATCGATGTGACCCATGGCGGCGGCGATGCCTTTCGCTTCGGCAACCTGCAGGCCGACGTGCTGGCGGTGCCGGGCCATACGATCGGCCACGTCGCCTATTGGTTCTCCAGTGCGAGCGCGCTGTTCTGCGGCGACACACTGTCGCCGCTCGGCTGCGGCCGTCTGGTCGAGGGAACCCCGCGAAAGATGTGGTGGTCGCTTTCGCTGATCCGTGAGTTGCCGTCGGATACCCTGATCTATTCGGGTTTCGAATGCGCGCAGGCCAATGCCCGCTTTGCGCTGCTCGTCGAACCAACCAATCTTTGGTTGCGGGCGCGGGCCCGGCGCATCGACCAGGCGTGCAAGGAAGGCCGCGCCACCGTGCCATCGCTGCTCGAGGACGAGCAGGTGACGAATCCGTTCATGCGCGCCGACGATCCGCGGATAGCGGCGGCGATGGGACTGCGCGGCGCCGCGCCGGCGGACGTCTTTGCCGAGTTGCGCAAGCGTCGCGACGAGTTCCTGCTGCAACCGCGCTAGCCGGGCCCGGCGCTACACTAGGCGGTCCGGCGGCTCGCGGCCGGCGAAGAATGCGTCGAGATTGTCGAGGCACTTGAAGCCCATGGCATTGCGCGTCTCGACGGTGGCGCTGCCCAGGTGCGGCAGGAGGAAGGTGTTCTTGATCTGCCGATATCCCGGATGGATCTTCGGTTCGTTCTCATACACGTCGAGACCGGCAGCCCACAGCTTTCCTGAATTGAGGGCGGCGATCAGCGCTTCATCGTCGACAACCGCGCCGCGCGCGGTATTGACGACGATGGCGCCGTCGGGCAGGCGGGCGATGCGCTCGGCGTTGAGGAAATGATAGGTCTCCGGGCTAGCCGGGGAGTTGATCGACAGGAAGTCGCAATGTGGCAGCATGTCGTCGGGATTTGCGTGATAGATCGCGCCGGCCTCCAGTTCCGGCGGCAACCGGCGGCGGTTCGAATAGTGGATCGTCATGTCGAATCCGCGCGCGCGCTTGGCCACGGCCTGACCGATGCGGCCCATGCCGAAGATACCGAGCCGCTTGCCGGTGAGATGCACGCCGAGCATGTAGGTCGTGCCCCAGGCGTTCCAGGCGTCCTGGCGGATGATCTGCTCGCCCTCATGGGCCCGGCGCGCGGCGCCGAGCAGGAGAAGCATGGCGATATCGGCCGTGGCGTCGGTCAACACATCCGGCGTGTTGGTGACGACGAGGCCGCGCTCCTTCGCCGCACCAAGGTTGATATGCTCGAAGCCGACGGAAAAGGTGGCGACGATGCGGATCGATCGCGGTAACACCTCGATCGCCTCGGCCGTGAGCTTGTCGGTCGGACAGACCAGAAGCGCATCGGCGCCGCTTGCCCCGGCGATGACCTCGGGAATGCTGTGAACGCGATCCTCCGGGTTGAGACGGGCGGCGTAGGAGCGTGACAGCCGCGCCGTTACGGCGTCCGGCAGCTTGCGGGTGACGAAAACGGCAGGTCGGGCGGTCATGCGCGGCGCGCTCCCTTGTTAACACTGTCGGACGGCAAAGATCGTCGATCCCGCAGTTCGCTGTTGTCTCCCGCCGACCCATGCCATAGTTTCAGCGACGCTCCAACCCGGATTCCCTGAACGGTTCGCCACGCATGATCGCGACGTCCTTGACCGCCAGGCTGCGTCTGGCAGCGGTGTTGGTATGCCTTAGCGGTGCCGCCGCCGCCGAGGTGGCGCCGCATCGGGCGGTTTACGATCTGTCCCTCAATCACAGCAGCGCTCATGGCGACGTCGTCGACGTCACCGGGACAATGCTGTTTGAATGGGCTGACTCCTGCGACGGCTGGAGCGTGACGCAGCGGACGGCAATGTCGCTTTCCTATCAGACCGGCGAGAATATCGATCTCGGCTGGAACGTGGTGACCTGGGAATCCAAGGACGGACTGCGCTATCGCTTCTTCATCCGCGAACTCCAGAACGGCGACGTGAAGGATGAATATCGCGGCGAGGCCCATCTCGATGGCCACGGGAAGGGTGGCGTCGCCGAATATTCGCTGCCGGACAAGCGCACGGTGACGCTGCCGCCCGGAGTCCTGTTTCCGACCGCGCATACGGTCGAATTGATGAAGCATGTCGAGGCCGGCGACCGGTTCTTCTGGGCCACTGTCTTTGACGGCTTCGACAATGACGGCATGTCCGACATCAGCGCCGCCGTCGCAACGCGACTGAAGACCGAGGCCGGGGCCGGCAGTCGCTTTCCGCTGCTGGCGGCCGGGCCGTCGAGCCGCGTCAGTCTGGCCTTCTATGGCCGCAACAGCCAGTCGGCCGAGCCCGAGCATGAGCAGGTCCTGCGCCTGCATCAAAACGGTGTCGTCGAGGCGATCACCCTCGATTTCGGCGATTTCAGCGTCGACGGCCAGCTCACCGAACTGAAGGCGCTGCCGCCGCCCTGCTGAGGCCTAGCTCGGCCGCTTGCGGTCTCGTGGAGGCGAGGGCAGGCCGCGGCCCAGGCGGATGGCGCCGGCGCCGAGCCGCTGTCGGACGGCCTCAACGGCCCGTTCGACATCGGCCGCGCGACTGGATTCGGAGGCAAGCAGGTCGGCTGGATCGGCGGCGCGCGCATCGCTCAGGTCGGTAGCACCGATGCCGATCAGGCGAAACCGGCGGCCGTCGGCCTCGCGCGTCAGCATGGGAAGCGCCGTCTGATAGAGCAGCTCCGCCAGCTGGGTCGGGGCGGGTAGGGCGTGGCGGCGGGTGATGATCTGGAAGTCGGCGGTCTTGAGCTTGAGGACCACGCCACGCCCGGCGAGGGCGGCCTCGCGAAGGCGGGTGGCCACGCGCTCGCAGAGCGGCCACAGGGTGGCGGCGAGATCGGTCGCGGCCGCAATGTCGGTTGCGAAGGTCGTCTCGGCCGACACGCTCTTGGCCGGGCCGTTGGGATCGACGCGCCGGTCGTCCTCGCCGCGGGCGAATCGGGCCAATCGTTGGCCGATGCTGCCGTAGCGGCCGATCAGCTCACGTTCGGAAAGGGCGCGCAGCTGGCCGATGGTGGAGATGCCGTCCTTGGCCAGGCGCTGCTGCAGGACCCGGCCGACGCCCCAGATCAGGGCCACCGGCCGCGGCGCCAGGAAGCTTTCCGCTTCGGCCCGACCGATGACGGCAAAGCCGCGCGGCTTGTCCAGGTCGGATGCGACCTTGGCCAGAAACTTGTTGTAACTCAAGCCGATAGAGACGGTGACGCCGATCTCCCGCTCAATGCGCAGAGCGAGCAGGGCCAGCGTCCGCGCCGGGCAGCCATGGTGCAGCCGCTCGGTGCCGCCGAGGTCGAGAAAGGCCTCGTCGATCGATAGCGGCTCGACCAGCGGCGTGGTCGCCAGCATGGCCTGGCGGACCCGCGCGCCGACGGACAGGTATTTGTCCATGTCCGGGGGCATGACCACGGCCTCGGGACAGAGCCGGCGTGCCCTAAACATGGGCATGGCCGAGCGCACGCCGTAGATGCGGGCGATGTAGCAGGCGGCGGAGACGACGCCACGCTCGCCGCCGCCGATGATCAGCGGTCGGTCCCGAAGGGCCGGATTGTCGCGTTTTTCGACGCTGGCATAGAAGGCGTCGCAGTCGATATGGGCGATGGCGAGGGTGGCCAGCTCGGGGTGCTGCAGGACGCGGGGCGAACCGCATTCGGGGCACCGGGCCGGCGCGCCCACGGGGGCCCCGGTTACCCCGCATTCCCGACACAGCCGTAGGACCGATGTCATGGCGCCAGCCGCCGCTGGCGGAGCCGCGAATCCAGGATTACGCTTTCCCCTGCGGCCACCTGTCGCCTCGCCGAATCGGCCGGGGCGGCCGGTTCCGCGCCCGGCAACGGGGCATGTGAACCAAAATCCTTACTAATTGTTAACGATGGGCTGGTAGTTCTGGAGGTGTGGCGACAGGGCTCGGCGGAATCGGTCTCCGTCGGCCGTGGAAGGATTGCGGGGAAGATGCGACCGTTGAGGGCTCGAGAGGACATATGACACAGAACAATGCACTTGCCGCGGCAGCGCGCCCTTTGCCGGCCGCGGAGTCAGCGCCGGTGCCGCAGACGGCGCCGCCCAAGACGATCCTCGTGGTCGAGGACAACGAGCTCAACATGAAGCTCTTCCACGATCTGCTGGAGGCGCATGGCTATAATATCCTGCAGACCCGCGACGGCATGGAAGCCCTCAAGCTGGCGCGACAGCACCGACCCGACCTGATCCTGATGGACATCCAGCTGCCCGAAGTGTCCGGCCTGGAAGTCACGAAGTGGATCAAGGAGGACGACGCGCTGCGGGCCATCCCGATCATCGCCGTCACCGCTTTCGCGATGAAGGGCGACGAGGAGAAGATCCGGGAAGGTGGCTGCGAGGCCTATATCGCCAAGCCGATCTCCGTCACCAAGTTTCTGAAGACCGTCGAACAGTTCCTGAGCTAGTCTGTTCGGCCTTGATGGGTTGGTCTGGGGATGTCTGCACGCGTCCTTGTGGTTGACGATATACCGGCGAACGTAAGGCTGCTCGAGGCCAAGCTTTCGGCCGAGTACTTCGACGTCGTCACCGCCGACAGCGGTGCCGCGGCGCTCGAGGTCATCAATGCCAATGCGCCCGATATCGTCCTGCTCGACGTGATGATGCCGGGCATGGACGGCTTCGAGGTCTGCGAGCGAATCAAGGCCGACCCGAAGACCATGCACATTCCGGTGGTCATGGTGACCGCCCTCTCCGAGCCCAAGGACCGCGTGCGCGGACTGGAGGCCGGAGCCGACGACTTCCTCACCAAGCCGGTCAATGAACTGGCGCTGTTCGCCCGCGTGCGCTCGCTCGTCCGCCTGAAGATGATGATGGACGAATGGCGGTTGCGCGAGGAGACCTGTGGCCAGTTCGAGCTGCTGGCCGCCGCCGCGGCCGCGGAGACGGACACCGGCGCCGGCGGCAAGGTGCTGCTCGCGGAGAGCAGCGCTTCGTCCAGCGCCAAGATTTCCGGCACGCTGGCCACCCAGGGACACGAGACGACGGTCGCCACCTCCGGCGCCGAGGCGCTGGCGCTCAGCAAGCAGAATCGCTTCGATCTCATCATCCTCAGCCTCAAGGTCGGCAACGACGACGGCCTGCGCCTCGTCTCCCAACTGCGCTCGCAGGACGAGACGCGCCAGGTCCCGATCCTCCTCGTCGTCGACGAGTTCGATACGCCGCGCCTGATCAAGGGCCTCGACATCGGCGCCAGCGACTATCTGGTGAAGCCGATCGACCGCAACGAGCTGATCGCCCGCGTCCGCACCCAGGTCCGCCGCCGCCGCTACCAGGACCGTTTGCGCGCCAACTACGAGCGCAGCCTGTCGCTCGCCCTCACCGATCCGCTGACCGGCGTTTACAACCGCCGCTATCTCGACAATCACCTGGACAAGTCGCTCGAGCGGGCGCGCGAGACCGGCAAGGCCGTGTCGGTCGTGCTGTTCGACATCGACCACTTCAAGTCCGTGAACGATACCCACGGCCATGACGTCGGCGACGAGGTCCTGCGCAGCGTGGCGCAGCGGGTGAACGGCAACCTGCGCAACTTCGACATGGTGTCGCGCTACGGCGGCGAGGAGTTCGTCATCGTCATGCCGGACACGCCGGGCGATATCGCGGTCATGGTGGCCGAGCGTTTGCGCGACCGCGTCGCCCGCGACCCCATCACCGTCAGCGGTCCGGCCGGGCAGCTGAGCGTCACCATCAGCATGGGGGTGGCGGCCTGCAACACGCCGTCCGATGCGCCGGAGGAGGTCCTGAAGCGGGCCGACGAGGCGATGTACCAGGCCAAGCGCGCCGGCCGCAATCGCGTGGTGGCGCACCAGTCGATCCCGATGATGCCGGCCAAGGACGCCGTCCCGGCCCGCTCGGTGGCCTGATCCACCCAACGACCGCCCGGCGATACGCCCGCCAGACACGGAAAAGGCCGCCATGGGGCGGCCTTTCGCATTCCTGCGCCGCTGTTGCGGCCGCTGCTACTTGATCTTCGATTCCTTGAAGACGACGTGCTTGCGGGCGACCGGGTCGTACTTCTTCAGCTCGAGCTTTTCGGTCGAGGTGCGCGGATTCTTGCGCGTGACGTAGTAGTAGCCGGTGTCGGCCGTACTCACGAGCTTGATCATGATCGTCGCCTGCTTGGCCATCGCGCGCCTCGCTGCCCGCCCGAGAAATGAGAGGCCGGGAAGATACAGCCCGAGCGCCCCCTGTCAAGCGCGGCGCCCCGAAAATGAACGATGGACCCCATGCCCAGCGGGAGTCGATTCACGCGGAGGCGCGGAGGTGCGGAAGTGGCTGATCGCGAATCCGAGCGATGGACCCCATGTCCAGCGGAACGACCCAGTTCGCGGTCGCCAGATGCGGCCCGGGAATCGCGATTTGCCCGAATCGTGCAAATTAAACTTACGCAAAGCCGTCCGGGGCCGAGCGGCGGCAACCATCCTCCTCCGGCGGTGCCGAGCGGCGCGACATGCCGATTCTGAGAGCTGTTCACGATGTCCAACAACGATCTCCGAGCGCCCTTGCGACCACGGACGAATGCACAGAACATAATAGGAACATCGGCAAAGAAAATCAAGCCGCGGCCATCTCGCTCTCTCATGGCGCTTGATTGACAATCTACCAACTAGTTGGTAGATAAGCGCATGAGCCCGGACACGCGAGGCCTCATTCTTCGGGAGGCCGAATTCCTCATCCGCACCCGCGGCTACTCGGCCTTCAGCTATGCCGACCTGTCCGAGCGCGTCGCGATCACCAAGGCCAGCGTCCACTACTACTTCCCGACCAAGGAGGACCTGATCGTCGTCCTGGTCGAGGAATACATCGTGCGCTTTCGCGCGACGCTGGCGAGCATCAAGCGTCAGCACGCCCATCCCGGCGATCGGCTGCGCGCCTACGCGAACCTGTTCCTCGACGGATTCGAAAAAGGCATGTTGCCGCTCTGCGGCGCCCTCTCGGCCGAGCGCTCGGCCCTGCCGGAAAGCATGCGGCCGCAGGTGCAGGATTTCTTCCAGATCCATCTCGACTGGCTGGGAGGCGTGCTCGAGGAAGGGCTGGCGGCCGGCGCGCTGCGCCCGAGCGTGGCACCCGCCCAGGTGGCGCTGCTTCTGCTCAGCACGCTCGAGGGCGGCACCTTCGTCGGCTGGGCCCTGGCGCAGAAAGCCCCGGTCCTCGCGGCCTTCGAGGCGGCGCTGCACAACATCGAAGTACCGGATCCGGAGCAACTGCGGAGGAATCGAACCGGCGTGACGGAGTGAAACGCGGTGTGTTGTCGTCTGAGCGACGACCGAATTCAGGCATGACCACGAGTGACGATGGAGTGCCCTCCGGCTGCTGCGAGAGCGGGGAGGGATGCGATGATAGACATATATGGAGGAAGGACATGACCGATAAACACAAGGGAACCTGCTTCTGCGGCGCCGTCGAGATCGAGGTCACGGGCGAGCCCGCGGCGATGGGCTATTGCCATTGCGCCTCCTGCCGCTCCTGGTCGGCAGGGCCGGTGAACGCCTTCACGCTCTGGAAGCCTGAGAACGTGAAGGTCACGAAGGGCGCGCAGTTCATCGGCCGCTTCAAGAAGACGGAAAAGAGCGACCGGCAGTGGTGCACAAAATGCGGCGGCCATCTCATGACCGGCCATCCGACGTTCGGCCTGACCGACGTCTACGCCGCGACGATCCCGAGCGTCGCCTTCAAGCCGGGCGTCCATGTGAACTATGCCGAGACGGTGCTGCGGATGAAGGACGGGCTGCCCAAGCTCAAGGACTTTCCGGCCGAGCTGGGCGGCTCCGGCCAGGCCGTGCCGGAATAGGCGGCCACGCATAGTAGAGACGGGGTCAGAGTAGGCTGCTCTTCGCCGGCCGTGGCGTGCGTGCGGGCAGGCCAGGCGATCATAGATTCACTCTGACCCCGATTCTTTTGCGCCAGGTCTACCTGGTCGCGGTTGCCTTCGGGGGCGCCATCACGAGGCCGTAGCGGGTCATCACAGCGGCCATCTTCGCCGGGTTCGGGCCGCCTGGCGCGCCGACTACTTCCGCGATGTCGCGGAAATACTGCACGCCGATGTCCGGGGTCAGGATAATGAGGGCGCGGGCCGGGCCGTCGTGCGGATTGCTGAAGGCGTGGACGGATCCGCGTGGCGTATACATGCGCTCGCCCGGCTTGAGGTCCCGCATCTCGTCATCGACCGTATAGCGCAGCGTGCCCTCGAGGACATAGACGATCTCTTCATTGTCGCGATGGCTGTGCGCCGGGGGAACGCGCGCGCCCGGCGGCACCAGCAGCTCGAACATGCCGAGGCCGGCGCCGGTCACGGTGCCGTCCATCAGGTAGCGGATCTGGAGTCCGCCGATCGTCACGACCGGCTGTTCTTGTGGCTGCATCTCTCTGCCTGCTCCTTGAAGCCTGTATGGCCGATCGACATATGCCGATCTGGTGTTCAAGACGGTATCCCCCGAGTACAGGAAAGGGCAAGCGCAGCCATGGGAAGAGGCGTGATGGGATTGCTGGCGGCCGTAGTCGCCATGATCGTTGCCGCGGGCATGGCCAGGGCCGACGACCTGGCTTGCGTCAGCACGACGTTCAATCTGCTGTCGCCGAACGACAAGGTATGCGTCAGCGCGTTCGACGACCCCAAGGTCCCGGGCGTCGTCTGTTTCGTGTCGCAGGCGCGCAAGGGCGGCTGGGGCCAGCCGCTCGGCCTCAACGAGGATCCGTCGAATTTCTCGGTCGCCTGCCGGCAGATGGGGCCCATCACCGTGGACCTCGCAAAGCTGCCGGACAGCGAGGAGGCGTTCAGCCAGAAGACAAGCATCTTCTTCAAGGCGACGCGCATCTACCGGCTGCCCGACAGGAAGCGCAACACGCTCGTCTATCTCGCCATCAGCTCGAAGATCGTGAACGGGTCGCCGGCCAACGCGATCAGCACCGTGCCGATCATGCCCTGGGTCGCACCGTGAGGAGCCGCGGACTCGTTCTTCGCGCGCGCCCGGGAACCGCTTGACAGTCTTCCATGCGCGGTGTTTGAGTGTCGCCGATTGGAACGTTCCAATGCGGCAAAAGCGATGAAAAAACTGCGAGTAGGTCTGGTCGGGGCGGGCCTGGTGGGACAGGCCGAGCATGCCTTCTATCTGTGGGAGGAACGCGAGCGATTTGCCTTTGTCGCGCTTGCCGACGCGTCGGCGTCCGTGCGCGCGGCGCTGCAGGCGCGCTACGGCCTTACCGAGGTGCATGCCGACATCGGCAAGCTGTTGTCCATCGGACTCGACGCCATCGTCATCGCGGCTCCCGATCCGTTCCATCCCGACCTGGCGGTCGCGGCGCTGGAGGCCGGGTTGCATGTGATGTGCGAGAAGCCGCTGGCGCTCACCGTCGCCGGCTGCGATCGCATCGCCGCCGCGCGCGACCGCGCCGGCCGCGTCCTCCAGGTCGCCTACATGAAGCGGCACGATCCCGCCTACAAACGCGCGCTCGAGCTGCTGCCCGGCCGCATCGAGGACGTGAAGCTGATCTCGGTCGAGGTCAACGACCCCGATCACGAGCCCTTCGTGGCCCACCTGCCGATGACTTGGCCCAACGACCTGCCGGCGGCGTTGCGCGAGCAGAGTCGCGCCGCCAACGCGACGCAGCTGCGCGAGGCAGCCGGGGGCGCGCTGACCGAGGCCGGCACGCGGGCACTGAGCGGCGGGTTCCTCTCGGCGCTCGTGCATGACGTGGCCGTCGTCCATGGCATGCTGCGCCATCTGGGCAGCGAACTGCCGGCGGCGGCGGCGCACGGGGCGCTCTTCGATGACGGCCGCGGCGTTCAACTGGCCTTCGGCCTGCCCGGCGGCGGGCGCGTCTGCATGACCCATCTGAACCTGCCGGGCGTGCCCGACTACAGCGAGCGCATCGCGGTCTACGGCGCCGATCGGATCGTCGAGCTGACGTTCCCGTCGCCCTATCTGCGCCATCTGCCGACGCGGCTGACGATCCGTCGCGGCGGTGACAATCGATCGCTCCAGACCCAGGAGTATCGCGTCAGCTACGAGGAGGCGTTCCGCGAGCAATTGCGCGCCTTCCATGCGGCGGCGTGTGGCGAGGCGCCCGTGCTGACGACGGTCGAGCAGGCACGTCGCGATATCGAGCTTCTCACCTCCGCATTCAGAAAGGCCGTAGCATGAGGATTGGGGTTTATTCGGATTCGCTTCCGCATCTCGACCGGCGCGCCCTGTTCGCCTGGTGCGCGGCGCGCGGCATCGTCGATATCGAGCTAGGCGTCGGCGCCTGGGGACCCTGGCCGCGCCCGCACCTCGACATCGCCACCATCGGCGAGCGCCGGGAGCGGGACCGCCTGGCCGGCGAATTGCGCGAATTCGGCATCAGGATGTCGGCCGTCAATGCCGCGGGCAACCTGCTGCATCCCGATCCCGCCAAGCGGAAGGATGCCCAGAACCGGTTCCGCGCGGCGGTCGATCTGGCGGTGGCATTTGACGTGAAGCGTGTCATCACCATGAGCGGCTGTCCGGCCGGTGCCGGCGGCGGGGCGCTCAGCATTTTTCCGAGCTGGGCGACATCGGCCGACGACGAGAAGATATTCGCGTGGCAGATGGAGCATGAGGTGATCCCGTTCTGGCGCACGACCAGCGATTGGCTGGCCAAGGAAGCGCCCGAGGTCATGGTCTGCTTCGAGCTGCATCCGGGAGTGACGATCTTCAGCACCGCGGGGTTCCAGGCGCTCGCCCCCCATGTCCGGCGGAACATCGGCATCAACCTCGATCCCAGCCATTTCTGGTGGCAGGGCATCGATCCTGTGACCGTGGTCGAAGCGCTCGGTGACCGTATCGGCCACATGCATGGCAAGGACACGCTGCTCTATCCGGACCGGATCCGGAAGCACGGGGTCCTGCATTTCGCGCCGCCTGCCGATCCGACCCAGGCGCCCTGGCATTTCGTTTCGGTGGGCGAGGGGCATGACGATGCGACCTGGGCCCGCCTCCTGCGCGCGGCGCGCGCGGCCGGCTATGACGGCGTGATCTCGATCGAGCATGAGGATCCGCGCTATGGCGGGGAGGAGGGGACGACGCGCTCCATGGCCGGACTGAACCGCGCGCTCGCGCAACTGGCGGCGGCGGCGTGACGACGCTGATGGACGTTGCCGGGCGGGCCGGCGTCTCGAAATCGACGGTGTCGAACGTCATTCGAGGTACGGCCCTGGTCGCGCAGGCGACACGCGAACGGGTCGAACGTGCCATCGCCGAGACCGGCTATCATCCCAACGCCATCGCGCGCTCGCTGAAGGCGCGCACGAGCACGGCGATCGGCTTCGTCGTGCCGGACCTCACGAACCCCTTCTATGCGCAGCTCGCCGTCGGCGTGGAGCGTGCCGCCAGCACCCACGGCTATGCCGTGCTGACCGCCCATACCGAATGTCTGCCGACGATCGAGAGCGAGGTCGGGCGCGCCCTGATCGAGCGCCGTGTCGACGGCGTCATCATCGGCGGCATTTCCCTGGGGTCGACGCTGCCGAAGATGCTGCTGGACCGCGGCACGCCGGTGGTGCTGGCGTCGTTGAGCGAGATCGAGGATCCCCGGCTCGGCGTGGTCGATCACGACGATCCGGCCGCCATGGAGGCCATCGTCGAACACCTCTATGGACTGGGTCACCGCCGTTTCGCGTTCGTCTCCGACCAGCTGCGCGAACATGCCGGCGAGCGGCGCCGCCTGGGCCTCGAGAAGGCGCTGGCGCGACGCCGCCTGAAGCCGGTGGGGATCGACGAGGGCGCCACCGCCGTGGTGGCGCACAACGACATGCAGGCGATTGCCGTCATCGACCGGCTCGAACGCGGAGGCCGCCGCGTGCCGCAGGACGTTTCCGTGGTCGGCTATGACGACGTGCCGCTGGCGGCGCATGCGCGTATTCAGCTGACAACCGTGCGGTCGGACGCCGTGGAGATGAGCCGGCGCGCGGTCGAGCAGGTGGTCGCGGCAACGCGCGACGGCCGCCACGTCTCGCATCGCGAGATCCTGCCCAATCCGCTCGTGGTCCGCAAGACCACCGGAAGGCCGCCGCCGTGAGTGCCGTGCGCTGAAGCTGCGCTGCTTCTGCCGCCTACTTCACCGCCCCGAACGTCAGGCCGCGCACGAAATGGCGCTGGACGATCAACGCGAAGATCACGATCGGAAGGGCGCCCACGACGCCGGCCGCGGCCATCGGACCCCACTGGATCTCGATCTTGCCGATCAGCGTCGACACGCCGACCGGTATCGTCTGCGCCGCCGGCGTCGACGTCATCGTGAGGGCGATGATGAAGTCGTTGTACGTCGCGATGACGGTGAAGATCGCGGTCGCGATCAGGCCCGGGGCGGCGAGCGGAACCACGACGCGCCACAGCGCCGACAGCCGCGAATCGCCGTCGACCATCGCCGCTTCCTCGATGTCGCGCGGGATTTCCTCGAGGAAGCTCTGCATCATCCAGACGACGAAGCTGGTGTTGAGGCCGGCATAGATCAGGATCAGGCCCAGCCTCGTGTTCAGCAGGCCCCATTTCGCCAGCGCGATATAGAGCGGCACGCACATCAGGATCCCCGGCAGCATGCGCACCAGGAGCACGAGGTACAGCGTCATGCGGCGCACGCCGAAGCGCAGGCGGAAGCGGGCCAGCGCATAGGCGGCGAGCGTGCCGATCACCAGGCTGATGCCCACGGACGCAGTCACGATGACGACGCTGTTCAGCAGGAACGGGCCGAAATGGAACTCGTTGAACAGCCGGTAGTAGTTGCCGAAGGTGAGCTGCTGGGGCCAGAGCGCGACGCCGGAAAAGATATCGACCGGCCGCTTCAGCGAGGTGACGAGCATCCACCAGAAGGGGAAAAGCGCGAGGAGGATCGCCACGCCGAGCGTCAGATATACGAATGCCGCACCAAGCCATTCTCGGGCCGTCATTCGGCGATCTCC
>Ga0335069_10003275_pt1 | contig 24559 bp, 23 predicted proteins | sample Lox_Sample_11_FD_206714 | JGI IMG/M metagenome (GOLD analysis project Ga0335069, IMG submission 206714) | Soil microbial communities from Loxahatchee National Wildlife Refuge, Florida, United States - Lox_Sample_1.1 | ecosystem: Environmental > Terrestrial > Soil > Wetlands | place: USA... | reverse complement strand
GACCGCGGGCCGTCGGTCCGCGATGTGATCGAGATCATCCTCGATCTCAGGAAAGGTCCCGCCGAGGTCGTGTGCCTCAAGGGCAATCACGAGGACATGATGTTGTCGTTCCTCGGGATGAAGGGCAATTACGGCGATTCGTTTCTGTTCAACGGAGGAGCGGCGACGCTGGACAGTTACGGGGTCAGGGAAGGCGAGATCGAATTTGCGCGCGAGCGCCTGCCCGCGTCGCACGTCGATTTTCTTGCGGGACTTTCGCTCAGCTATCTGCGTCCGCCGTATCTGTTCGTGCATGCGGGCGTGATGCCGTCGCGTCAGCTTGAGGAGCAGACGGCCGAGGACATGCTCTGGATTCGACAGGAGTTCCTTTACAACGCGCATCAGATTGGAGCCACGGTGGTTTTCGGTCACACGCCCATGCGCGGCGTGATGTTCGATTTGCCGTACAAGCTCGGAATCGATACGGGGCTGGTGTACGGCGGCAAGCTGACCTGCGTCGAGTTGAATCACGGCGCGATATACCAGGTCGACCGTCGCAGTCGTCAGGTCAGGGCGCGTCCGGCGGCATTCAAGTAGGGCCCTTTCACGGAGTCCGAAGTCCGGCTACTGTTGTTCGTTCCATTGGCGGCGTAGCTCAGTTGGTTAGAGCGGAGGTCTCATAATCCTCAGGTCGTAGGTTCGACTCCTACCGCCGCCAGAACCACGTTTCTTCCCAATTTTGCTGAAAACATCACCCGGAATTTCTACATTCTAATGTACGGGCACATACCGGTTTTGATGATAACGTGCACAAATTGTGGGGTTCTTAGTGAGTCTAAATTAGGATCGAAGGTTGGCTTAGGATTTCTTCGTATGCGCGGCGGAAGGTCGGCGTCATCTAATGCCGGTTAGGCTTGGAACCTCGTGCCGCCCCGTGCCCCACAACCGCGCATCCCAAAATTTCTGTCATCTTGAGCGGAGCGCGTTGCGCGCGGAGTCGAAAGATAAACGCGGAGCGATTTCTTTCACCAAATCTCGCGCGCTCCGTTGTCGTTCGGTTCGCTGAACGGCTGCATCGCTTCGCGTTTATCCTTCGACTTCGCTCGAAAAAAACCTCGCTTCGCTCAAGATGACGTCTTCCCCCGAGGCGCTCGAAAGCGGCATTTTCTTCATGAACTCTGAGCGTCCGGCATAATGAAAGACCCCGTTCCTATCGAAGGCAGGTGGTCTGAGATTCCTCGCTGCGCTCGGAATGACAGAAATGTATGCGTTGTTTGTCATTCCGAGCGCAGTCTTCGAAGCGAGGAATCTCATTCCACTGACGAGCGCGCGATCCGAAATTCTTCGCTTCGTCCAGAATGACAAACATGAGCAAAATCACCCTCACCCGGAGCGAAAAAATCGCTCCGACCTCTCCCTGATCCGGGAGAGGTTCTGCAAAAGGGATCGCTCGTCGCAAAGAGAGGTTCTGCAAAAAGTGCTCGCCCGGTCACGGAGAGGTTCCGCAAAAGGGCACACAGCTAGTAAACAGAGGCTTCCAAAAGCCCCTCTCCCTGACCAGGGAGAGGGCAAGCGTCACGGCAATTGCTCTTCCTTTGCAATTGCCGTGACGCGCGGGTGAGGGTCATCTGCCAACGCGTCGATCGCCGGCACGGTTACGTTTCGCCCAATAAAATTGCGCGGGAGCGGACCCATACGTAAAGCAGAATCGCGACTGCGACAGGCCCCTCGAGCGCCGCGATACGGACGTGTCCGGTCTCGGTCGGGTTCGGCATATACGCGATGACAAAAACCAGGTGACCGATCACCACCTGGGTCAGATACGCAAGCGCAAGGATGAGACCCCATCGACGCTCGGCAAGAATTCCGATTCCGATCGCTTCGAATATCAGCGCCTGCCCGAGCAGAACCAGCTTCGCATCGTCGCCGAAAAACTTTATTCCCCCGATGACGGCCTGCAGATCGACGACGCTGTAGAACATGAACGAGTGCGTGACGACCCGCGCGACGAGGCCCGCGCCCCATACCGAAACCAGCAGCGCAAAGATCTTCAGATCGCGCGGCCACGCCATTGCACCCTCGACAACCATCGGATGCCGAGCGTATCCGAAGCCGGAAATCGTGTTCAAGGCGGGAGGACGGAAGGGTATCGCTCAGGCGTTCTTGCCTTGCTTGCCCTCGACCCACTGGAACATCAGGGTCTGGTAGTATTCGAGATTCTTGCCGAGCAAAAACACTTTCGGAATCCCCTCGATCTGCGCATAGACGGCGCTGTGCGTCGGATTCTCGCTGCCGAAAGTGATTTTGATCGGCGCGGGCTTGTCGGCGGCGATGACAGTGAGTTCGCCGCGCGGATGGTCAAGTCCGAACTGCGAGAGGTCCTGCGGATTCTCCGCAACGATTTCGACGGACTTGGCGTTGATCAGCAGCCCCGCCAACGCCTGCATGAGATCCTGCGGAACGAACTTGTTGGCGGGATCGGAAAGCGCGTAGAGCTTGCCGTCGGCGGTCTTCTTGTAGGTAATCTTCTCGTCGCCGCGCTGAAGCGTGATCGAATCGATCGTTTCAAGCCGAAGCAGACTCTCCTGCTCCTGCCTGAGCGTGGCGGCCTTAATCTCGGGGCGATCGACGAAGTAGTAATAGGGAAACAGGATCGCGATCAGAATCGAGAATACGACCGCATGACGTGGGCTCACGCGAAGAACCTCCGTCGGGCGAATACCACGATCGCGATCCCGAAAAGCAATGCAGGCTGCATCATCGCCCCCAGATAAAGCATGTGACGCGCCTGCGCGTCGGTTACGAAGAATCCCGCGGTCGATACCTGATTGACGCGCTCGCGGCTCGCGATCATGATTTCGTCGCCCGCCAGCGCGTTGACCGCGCTGACCGCGAGATCGCGATTTCCCAGCATCTCGAGGAACTGATTCGAAGCGAACTCGGAACTGCCGAATCCGACAATCCGCGTCATGTTGTCGAGCGAAACGTGCGTGTCCCCATTGGGAGCGAGATCGACCTCGGAGCCGACCGGAATTGGACCGCGCGCGTCGCGGCCTTCTTTGTATTCCGTTATTCCGGTGGTAATCGCCTTGGGATCGCCCGAAGCCCAGCTCTCGTGCGACGAGCGCAGGAACTCATCGCCGCGATAGAACTCGAGACCGTCCGGCCCTTTGTCCCCCGGCTTGCCGGTGATATCGACGCCCCGCGCGAGCGTGAAAACCGCCGGCGCCGACATCGAGCGCGTCACCGAATTGCTCCGCGAGAAGAGCGGAATCTGGCTGGTGAGAACTTCGCCGGCCGTCAAGCGATAAGCCGGATCGATCACCACCTGTTCGGTGAAATCGACGTAGTAGCTCTTGAGAAATTTCACCAGGCTCGGCGACCCGTACGGATCGATCATCGCCAGCAGCTTGCCGCCCTTCGACAAATAGCGTCCGAGCGCGGCGAGTTCTTCGGGCAAAAAATCCTTGCGCGGCCCCAGGATTACGACGACGGCCGCATCGTCGGGGATACCGCTGGCGAAAAGCGATACGTTGTCGATCTGATAGTTGTTTTGCTGGAGCTGTCCGCGCCACTGCGAATATCCAAGCTGGCGCTGAGTGTCGAACAGGTCGCGCTCGCCGTGCCCGACGGTGAAATAGATATGCTTGTTCGAGGCGTGCGAGATCTGCAGGATCGCCGGAATCAGCTCGTCGGGACGGGCATTGTCGAACGCGCGACGCCTCCCTTCCGATTCGACGATTACCTCGCCGTAGCTCGAAACGCCGTATTGACGCGCAAGGCCGGGCGCCTTGTTCACGTCGATCATCTGATACGTCACGCGGGGCGAGAAACTCGCGACGAGCTGCAATTCCTCGTCAAGCTCGTGATAGACGGGGTCCTCGGTCCTGATGAAGGCCATCACCTTCACGTCATGGGTGAGGCTCGTGAGAACGTTCCTGTCGAAATCGGAAAGCGAGAAGCGCTTGTTCGGCGTCAGATCCCATCGGACGTTGTGATCGAAGATGATCAGGTTGGCGAGCCCAAGCACGACCGCGAGCGCCACCGCCGTCCACACCAGCACGACGTACGATACCCATAGCCCTGTGCGCGAGGGCGTGCGCGCTACCGCCTGCCGGTCCACTTGCGCGCCTCCATCGAGCGTTGCGTCAGGTACAGGAAGAATCCGATGAAAAAGATGAAGTAGGTTACGTTGTACAAATCGATCACGCCCTTGGCGAAGCCGTTGAACTGATCGAACAGCGAGATCATCCGGAACGCTTCGAGTCCGCCCGCCGAGACTGCGGCCTCATTCCAGTTCACGATCCACAGAAACAGCAGGAAGATGATCGTGCAGATTCCCGCAAGCACGGTGCTCTCGGTGAGCGACGAAATGAACACGCCGCACGCGATGAACGAGCATCCGATCAGGAACAGTCCCAGGTATCCCGCGAAAAGTGGAAAAAGCGGAAAGACGTGTATCGAGTAAGTGAACACCGGATAGAGCAGCGTCAGCGCGAGCATCAGCGCGAAGATCACCACCGACGCCAGAAACTTCCCGCACAAAATTTCGCTGTCGCGCAGCGGATAGGTGTACAGCAATTCCACGGTTCCGAGCTTTCGCTCTTCGGCGAACAACCGCATCGTGATGAACGGCAGCGTAAGCAGCAGCGCGAGCCGGATATCGGAGAACAACAGCTGCCAGTAGTTCTGGATAATGTCGCGCGCAAACGCCATCGTCATGAAATTGACGAGGTCGGTGTACGCGTAGATACCGGTCAGAACCAGGAAAATTCCGCTGATCACATAGACGAGCGGGAAAGCGAAATACGAACGCAACTCCTTGCGCATCACGGCCATCATCCTGCCCGCCGAGAAGCCGGTCCGTTCCGTGCTTCGCTCGGCGGCGCCCGACGCCGTCTCCGCTTCGAGAGCTGCCGCGTTGTCTGCCATCGGTTGCTCCGAAAACCTCAAACTCGATCTTCGCGCGTCACGATTCTCATGAACAATTCCTCGAGACTCAGCGCCACCGGCTTGATTTCGAGGAGATTCCATCCGTTTTGCACAACCGTCGAGGCGAGCGCCGCGCGGACCTCGTCGCCGCGCCCCTTGGAGTACGCGACGAAACTGCAAACGCCGTCCTGAGGAGGATCGATGCGCCGCGCCTCGATACGATCGACGTTCGGCACAGTGGCCAGCGCGGCTGAAACGCGCTCTTTCGGCCCCGCCACGGTAATGATGCTCTGATCGCTGCCCTGGAGTTTCGCGCTCAATTGTTCGGGCGTGTCCTGCGCGACGATATGCCCGCGATCGATGATCACGACCCGCCGGCACGTCATCGTGACCTCGGGCAGGATATGCGTGGAAAGCAGAACGGTTGAATGCCCGGCAAGCGAACCGATGAGCTCGCGAATCTCGACGACCTGTCGAGGATCGAGGCCTACCGTCGGTTCGTCGAGAATCAGTACGTCCGGATCGCTAAGAACCGCCTGCGCGATGCCGACGCGCTGCCGATATCCCTTGGAGAGCTTGCCGATAAGCTTGCGCCGGACATCGCCCAATCCGCACTTCTTGATGGCGATTTCTATCCGTTCGCGGGCGCGCTTGGAGTCGAGTCCGCGGACGCGCGCCGCAAATTCAAGTAATGCATTAACACTCAAGTCCGGGTACAGGACCATGTTTTCCGGCAGGTAGCCGACGCGACGGCGCGTCTCGAGCGAATGCTCTGCCACGTCCATCCCATCAATAAACGCGCTACCCGACGTGGGGGGAAAAAAGCCCGTGAGGATGCGCATTATCGTGCTTTTGCCGGATCCGTTTGGACCCAGAAGGCCGATAATTTCGCCTTTGTTGACTTTGAAAGAAACGTCGTCGACCGCGAGCGTCGTACCGAAGTATTTGGTCAGATTGCGGACTTCGATCATCAGGAGTGCTCGGGCGCGCACAACAGGGTAGCAGCCCGGCAGGCTGCGCTTTTGGCGAAAAATCGCATCGTTTGGTTCAGGTTTGTCCCAAGGGCCCGAGAATTGTCTCGCATTCTAGGAATCGCCAAGAGGCGAAGTCAATTAGCCTTTTCCTCCATCTGAAAATTTCTTATCGCGTCTCCGTGTCATTGGACGTTACCCTCCCAGCAGGTATTCTCTAGGCGCGCGGGGCGCAATCGATGGGACGGATCATAATCACGGTGATTGTGCTGGCGGCGATCGCGGCCGGCATCTTCTATTATCAAGCCGAGCAGAATCGACATGAAATCGAATCGCGCGATCAGCAGATCGAGCAGCTTCGCAGCCAGGTCACGTCGATCCAGAAGGAAAACGAGGAGCTAAAGATCAATCTTCAGAAAGTTCAGGGCGAGCAGACCAACCTTGCCGCACAGAACGAGGTCCTGAACAAGGCGATCGCCGAGTACAAATCGACAGGCAAGATGCCCGAAATCAAGCTCCCGCTCCCCTACCCGCCGAAATAATCGCCCGCTCATAGGCTGTGAAGAAATTGAGCTTTCGAAAATTCTTTGCACGTCATCCCGAGAGGCTGTGAAGAAATTGACTTTCGTGGTTCGCCCAATCATCCCGTCATCTTGAGCGGAGCGCGTTGCGCGCGAAGTCGAAAGATAAGCGCGAAGCGATGGCTCTGCGGCGAACCGCGCGACAGCGGAGCGCGCGAAAACCTGTAAAGGAAATCGCTTCGCGTTTATCCTTCGACTTCGCTCGAAAAAATCTCGCTTCGCTCAGGATGGCGTCGGGAACGTTTCGGAATGACGGGAAGTTGATCCGCCGGTCCAATTCCTTCACAACCGCTCATTTCGATTCGGGCCGCATCGTCGGCAGCACGTAGCGCTGCCATTCCTCGAGATGCGCGAGCGTGCGCATGTTGGGCATCCGGTCGAGATAGACCTCGCCGCCCAGATGATCGGTTTCGTGTTGGATGACGCGCGCATGAAAATCCGTTGCGACGAAATCGAGCGCCTCGCCCTTGCGTCCCAGCGCTTTGACGTGAACCTTCTTTGCGCGCGGAACGAGGCCGCGCATCGCCGGGACGCTTAGGCATCCCTCGAATTCGTCGACTTTTTCCGCGTCGAGTATCGTGACTTCGGGATTGATCAGATAGGTCAGCGGCACCGAGGGCATGTCTGGGTAGCGCGGATGGTGCTCGACTTCGAGCACCGCCACGCGAATCGAAAGATGCACCTGCGGCGCGGCGAGCCCCACTCCGACGTACTCGTGCATCGTCTCGACCATGTCATCGAGCAGCGCCTGAAATTCCGGCTTGCCGATAATCGCCGGATCGACAGGTCTGGCTTTCGCTCTGATCACCGGATGGCCGAGGCGTGCGACTTTAAGAATCATCTCGTATGCACCTTGCGATAGTTTGCGGGCGTCTTGCTTCTGATTCTAGCTCCTATCCTCCGAGCCGACTAAGCTCTACGGCTTTGGAGGACTACCATGTCTGATCTCGTTGTTGAACGCCGCAAACATCACGCGATTCTCAAGCTCAACCGCCCGGACAGGATGAACGCGATAAGCGTCGAGATGCTGACCGATCTCGGAAAAGCGCTCGAGGAACTCGATCGCGATACGAACGTCCGCGCGATCATCCTGACCGGTGAGGGCCGCGGGTTTTGCAGCGGACTCGACCTCAAAGATGCCGCCGCAGGCCGCGGAATCGGAGGGTCGGGCGTGCTGTCGTCAGGCGGCGGCGCGTCGCACATCAGCACGCGCGAGATTCCGACCGTCACACTGCATCAGATCGACGTGCCGGTGATTTGCGCGCTCAACGGCCCGGCGGCGGGCTATGGTTTTGACCTCGCGCTCGGATGCGATATCCGCCTGATGAGCGATCGCGCGAAGCTCGCGCCTGCGTTCGCCAAACGCGGCATCATTCCGGAGAGCGGCGGCACGTGGTATCTGCCGCGGCTGGTCGGATGGGCGAAGGCGTGCGAGATCGGTTTCATCGCCGACGAAATCAAGCCCGATCGCGCGCTGGAACTCGGGCTGGTGAACAAGGTCGTCGCCCATGACGAACTGATGCATGAGGCGGAGACATGGGCTGAGAAGATCGCAGCGAACGCACCGCTGGGTGTGCGCGCGATGAAGCGGCTGTACCGTCATGGACTGACCGAGGATTTCGAATCGCATACGCATCACGTGCTGATGCAGCTTCTGCTCCTGTTTCGCTCTGGCGATTTTCAGGAGGGGATTCGCGCGTTCATGGAAAAGCGCGAACCGAAATTCGAAGGCCGCTGAGGTTCGCCGGCGTCAGGCCAGGATGAACAGGCAGAGACGCCTGTCCCACCAGGAATGGAGACACCTCTTGTCGGTGGGGCGGGCGTCCCTGCCTGTTCTGCGCTTTCCACACCTCATATCCAGTGCAGGCGGAGCGCGAAAATCACGAAGCACGCCACATCGAAGCCCCATAGCGCGCCCACCGTGACGGCTTTCCTGCGAATGGTCGCCATGTCATGAACCCAGAACGAAACCATGAAGAACGTCAGGTAGCCGAAAACTACGATCAACACCGGCTGGCCTCGATTCCACCACCAATAGTCCCAGGTGAGAGCGCCGACGCCATTTAGAAAATACTCGATGATCACCGACGCGATTGAACCTGAGATCCCGATGAACCATCGATTCGGCACGCCGAGGATTCGCATCGAGGGGTCCTTCGGCAGCACCTTCGCGTACGCGATTCCCATGATCGCGAACGTGAACGCGATCTCGATATTCACGCCGATCAAAATCAGATACGCCGTGTGTCCCGGAGTTCCCCACACGGGGGCGTAGTTCGTGAAATGAAAAACGAGCGCGTTCCAAAGCTCGTTGAACCAATCCATCGCCCAGAATGCGAGGCCTGCGAACACGATGTTCCAATTGCTGCGCTCGATTTCGGATGCATAGACGTAGACGACGAAAAACATCAGCGGGATCACGTACCATTGAAACAGTGAACCGTCGCGCAGGATTTTCATCGCGGCAGCCGCGGATTCGGTCGGCATCGTCAGCCCCTCCAGATCGGGGCTCATCGTAGTTGCGAATCGGAGTTGGAGCGAAGGCCGGAGGCTTACGCGGCCTCGTCGGCGAGAAGCTTCATCGCGAGGCGATGCACCGTCGGATCGCCGGCGGCAATGATCCTGCCGCCTTGATATGGTGCTTCGCCCGACCACGTCGTGACGATTCCGCCGGCGGATTCGATGATCGGAACGAGGGGCTGGATGTCGTATGGCTGAAGCATGGACTCGATGACGAGATCGACGAATCCCGCGGCCACCATGCAGTAGGAATAGCAGTCGCCTCCGAAGCGCGTCAGGCGAGCGGCTGTCGAGACGCGGCGAAAAGACCGGCGCTCAGCGGGATCGATGAACATTCGCGGGTCGGTTGCGCATACGACGGCGTCTTCGATTCGCTCGCATTTGCGGGTGCGAAGGACCGTATGCGCATCGCCGCGGCGCAACTCCGCGAGTCCGGGCGCTCCGACGAATGTTTCATCCGTGTACGGCTGGCGCATCACGCCGACGATCGGACCAGACGAATCGCTGAGCGCGATCAGAGTGCCCCAGTGAAGCTGTCCAATTATGAAGGCGCGCGTCCCGTCGATCGGATCGATCACCCAGGTAAATCCGTCTTTGCCTGCTATCGTGCCGTGCTCCTCGCCGATGATTCCATGGCCCGGATACACGCGCGCGATTTCGGCTCGAATCGCGGTTTCGGCGGCTCGATCGGCGACGGTTACGGGATCATATCCGAAAACGCCGCCCTTGTTTTCGACTTCGATACGCGCGCGGAAATGCGGCAGGATTTCGCGTCCCGCTATCTCGGCCAGCCGCGTAGCAAACGCGACGTACTCGTCTATTTTCGACGAATCTACTTTCATTTGCCGGGTTTTCTAAGAAATCATCCGTCATTCCGAACGGAGTCCGCGGAGTGAGGAATCCAGGTAGTTTGAGATACCTCGGAGCCCGGGACGGCCGGCAGGCCGCCCTGAGTGCCGCCGAAGGGTCCCGGCCTTTCGAACGATCGGGTTCCTTCGCTTCGCTCAGGACGCCCGTTCGCGCACGGCTCACGGCCGCCTCGCTTCGGCAGCCTGCGCTCGGAATGACGGTCTTGGATTTGGCAGTTTAATTTTTTCACAGATACTCACGGCACGGCGTACGTCGCGTCCATCCACGCGAGCATGAATTGGTTGATTATCGAGGAGTCTATCCCGGAAGCGCCGCCGCCGTATATCGCACCGCTGCGCGGCGGAGTCGCAGGAGGATTTTTCGCGTATTTCACACCCGCCCTGATATCGGCGACGAACCTGCGTGCGAGGCCGGGCGCGGTCTGCGGCAGAGTCACGCAGATATGAAATCCGGGCGGACGCTGAAGTCCGTTGAGCCGCCATCCGCGCTCCGTCATGAAATCCGCGACGTGATAGATATCCAGCACGTCGGAGGTTATCGCGATGCAATAGGTCGGATTTCCGATGACCCTGAGCTCGGGAATCTCGGCCACACCTTTTCGTATCGCATCGGCTGTATTCATGATTCGTCGCGTCGCTTTGAGATATCCGTCCTCCCCGAGCGCGACCAATGCCGCCCACGTCGATGCGGTGATTCCGCCGGAGCGACTGCCCGCGATCGTCGGCGACGCATACAGTCCGCCCTGCCAATCGGTTATCGAGAAATACTGATACCGGCGAAGCTCCGGATTTCGATAAAGAGCGACGGAAGCGCCCTTCAGCCCGTAGCCCCACTTGTGCGTATCGCACGACATCGAGGTGACGCCGGGCAGGCGAAAATCGAACGGCGGCACGTCATAACCGAGCCGTACGATCCACGGCAGGATGAAGCCGCCGAAACAGCTGTCGACATGGAGCCCGATGCCCTTTTCGATCGCGAGATCGGAGAGCTTCTCGATCGGATCGATCAATCCGTGCGGATAATTCGCAGCCGAGCCCGCGATCGCAACGGTATTCGGCGTGATCTGCGCGCGCATCGCGTCAACGTCGGCGAGATAGTCGGGGCCGACCGGCACTCTGATCAACTTGATTCCAAAGAAGTGCGCGCCTTTGGAGAACGCGGGATGGATCGTGTCGGGGACGACCATCTCCGGCGCGGTGATTCCCTTCTCGATGCGACCGCGCTCGCGATACACGAGCATCGGCAGGATGATGCTTTCGGTTCCGCCCGAGGTTATCGCGCCGCATACCTGGTCGGCGGAATTTCGCTCGCGCGCGACCGCGGCATTCAACATGTTCGCCGTCATGGCGATGATTTCGCCCTCGAACTTGGTTCCGCTCGGACACATGTCGCGCTGCAGAAGATTGACGTGTGAGAAGAACGAGAAAATGCGATTCAGGAACGCGTAGTGCTCCATCCCGCCGTGATAGTACGTGCCGGAGATCGTTCCGGTCTGCCACCGCGCGTTTTCCTCCTTCGCAATCGAGCGAAGTTCGCGGATGACCGCATCGGCGGCGACGCCCTTCTTTGGAATCGCGGTGAAGCTCTCGAAGCGGCCGGCGTATGGATAGAGATTGCCAAATGGTCCTTCAGGGGCGGGCTCGGTTTTGCGTGCTGGCTTGGCCATCGGAATCGACTCCTGGTTGCGCGCGGCGATTTATCGCGAGATGCGAAGCGACACGAAGGTTGTCATCGCGATGCAGATGAAACAACCGCGTTCAAGCGGCGATAAATCGGTCGCGCTCTCTTATAGAATGCGATGAACTCGCGGAAGTTGCGATTGTAGACCGTGCGGTTTTCCGGATTCGGGGCAAAGACCTGCGACACTTTGATCAGCGATCCAATCTCGTCAAGACGGATTTCGCCGAGCGCCGCGAATGCCGCCATCGCCGCGCCGACCGCGTTCGCGTTTCGAGGGTCGGCGACCTGACGAATAGGACAGTCGAGAATGTCGGCGAGTATCTGGCACCATACTTCGGAACGCGCGCCGCCGCCGATAAACGAAAGATGCTCGAAGCGCCTGCCGATGAACTTCTCGACGTAGCCCTTGAGCCATCGCAGGTTGAATCCGATTCCTTCCATCACGGCGCGCGCATAGTGCGAACGAGTTGTTCGCGCGGTCTGATTGAAAAACGCGCTGCGCGTGGCGCTGTCGCTGGCCGGCGCCAGCACTCCCGTAATCCACGGTGTGAAAATCAGCCCGTCGCTTCCTGGATTCGCCTGTCCCGCGAGATTTTCGACATAGCCGTAAGCATCGTCCGGCGCGACCGCGGTCGCATCTCCAGGCGGAAACAGAAGGTCCTTGAGAAACTCGATACATCGTCCGGCCGCACCCTGCTCTGCCGTGACCGTATAACGACCCGGCAACGCCGCCGGCATCGTCGCGATCATATGCATCAGGTCGGTTTTCTTGGCCGGGACGTGACAGCTCATCCACGATGTCGTGCCGATATAGAAGTAGCCGTCGTAATCGCGCACGCATCCGGCGCCGATTGCGGCCGCCTGACTGTCGCACGAGCCCATCATCACGCGAGTCTCGGGACGCAATCCGAGCTCCCGCGCAGCATCGGGCTTGAGGGCGCCCAGGACGGCGTTGACCGGCATCAGATCCGGGAGTTTCTCCCGCTCGATTCCTGCGATGGCAAGCAGTTGCGGCGCGTAGTCGATCTGGTTCGGATTGCGATTGTCACTGAGCCAGTAAGGATAAATAGTTCCGAACGAAGCGGCGAAGTTTCCGGTCAGCCTGAGATTGATATAATCCATCGGCTCCAGAAATCTGTGCGCCGCGTGATATATATCCGGCTGTTCATTCTTCAGAAACAGGATGTGACCGAGGCCGTCGTTGCCGCTGAGCATCGGAGCGCCGCCGGTCAGACGAATCCATTTAATGAGTCGCGCGACGTTGTATCCCGCGATTTTCGGCCATCCATCGACGAGCCGGGAATTGTAGGGAGCGCCCCGCGTGTCCATCCACGAAATTGCGTTGCCGACCGCGGTACCCGATCGATCGACCGGAATTGTCACCGCCCACTGGGTGGTGCATACGACGGCTGCGATTTCTTCGGCCGGTACGTGTGATTGGGAGATCGCGGATTGCGCCGCCGACTTGACCGCACTCCACATCTCCTCCGGATCGTGCTCCGCACCGTTATGGCCGAGGAGCCTCGTCGTGATCTGCCTCAATGAAGAGGCTACAAGCTCGGCACGCGAAGAAATGATCGCGGCCTTTACACTTCCCGACCCCATGTCGATAGCAAGTATGTGCATTCGGCAATCAAGCGCTCGTGAAAGCGAGTCGGTAAACGTTATCTAATCAGATGCCGTCCGGGTATAGTGGCTTGATCTTTACGGCGTCCTATATAGCATTGGAAAGGGACCGCGAAACGAGGAGACCATGGCGGTCGGTACGCTTATAGTTGACGATTCGGTTGCCTTTCGCTTGCTGTTGTCAAAGCGGCTCGAAAGGATCGGGTGTACGATTTTGGCTGAGGCCGGCAACGCTCGACAGGGCCTCGATTTGTTCCATGCGGTTAAGCCCGACCTGGTTACGATGGACCTGATGATGCCCGACGAACCCTCGTTCACCTCGAAGGAATTGTTTCAAACGATTCGTGCCGAATCCCCCAAGACCCCAATCATCGTAATCAGTGTGCAATCGAAAGTCGCCAACGCCGCAACGTTTCTTTCAGAAGGCGCGGCGGCATATCTGGAAAAATCGTTTATCAATTTCGACGAGGTTCGCAAGAAACTCGAATCGCTTTTTCCGGAATTGAAGCGCGCCGACACGCTGCAAAGCCGTATGCGCCGCTGAACGTTCTGTCCCCCGAACCCGAATCATTTCCAGAGCGATTCGATCCGCATCCCGCAGCGCGGAGTTCTCCGCTATGATGTCTCCAGATGGGAGCTTCACCCGAGAGAGCTGCGGATAGCAGAGTCTCGTTTGACCGTTCGAACAACGGCGAGTTGACAATCGTCCTGAGCGGCGCGTGGAAGGTGCGCCACGGGATGCCGTCCGGGGCGGAAGTCGAGAGCCAGCTGAACTCCGGCGCCCGCAAAATCGCTTTTGATGCCCGCGCTCTCCGGAGCTGGGACAGCAGCCTCATCAATTTTCTCGGTCGCACCGCAGACCTCTGCCGGGCGCGCAACATCGCGATCGATCGCAGCGGGCTTCCCGAGGGCGCGCGCAAGATGCTCGATCTTGCCGAAGCCGTCTCCGCCACAGGCGACAAGCGATCTGAAATCCAGCCGCCCGGTTTCGTCGTTCGCCTCGGGGAGACCACGATCCGTCTCGGGCACTCGATGGAGGAAGGGATCGACTTTCTCGGCGAGATCGGACGCTCGTTCGGGCGCTTGCTCACCGGGCGCGCGCGTTTTCGGCGCATCGACCTGATGACCCAGATTCAACGATGCGGCGCCGACGCGCTCGGCATCGTAAGCCTGATAAGCTTCCTCGTGGGCGTGATCCTGGCGTTCATGGGAGCAATCCAGCTTCAACAGTTCGGCGCATCGATTTACGTGGCCGATCTGGTCGCGATCGGGGTCGCGCGCGAGATGGGCGCCATGATGACGGGAATCATCATGGCGGGGCGCACGGGGGCCGCCTTCGCTGCGGAACTGGGAACGATGAAAGTTACGCAGGAGATGGACGCGCTGCAGACGATGGGAATCTCGCCCATCGACTTCCTGGTGCTGCCGCGGATGATCGCGCTGGTGCTGATGATGCCGATGCTGTGCTTGTATTCGGATCTGCTCGGGATATTGGGCGGGGCGCTGGTAGGCGTCTCGATTCTCCACATTCCTCTGGCCGTGTATATGAAAGAGACGACCAACGCGCTTTGGATTCAAACCGTCGCGGGCGGATTGTTCAAGGCTTCGACGTATGGAGCGCTGGTGGCGTTCGCAGGATGCCTGCGCGGTTTCCAATATGGGAGAAGCTCGGCGGCGGTCGGCCAGGCCGCGACCGACGCAGTTGTCACCGGCATCGTGATGATCGTCACAGCGTGCGGAACTTTCGCAGTGATTTTCAATGCTCTCGGGATATGATCGCACGCAGGGCCGCGCATAACTCATCGCGTCAATGACGGACAAAGTAGCCACCATCGCAACGCCGGTCGGGCAAGCGGCTGACGGACAAACCCCGGACAAGCCTCATATCGAGGTGCGCAGTCTGACGATGGCTTATGATTCGGTTGTGGTGATGCGCGATCTTCATTTCACGGTGAATCGTGGCGACATCTTTTTCATTGTGGGCCCGAGCGGATCCGGCAAGAGCACGCTGATGCGGCATATGATCGGACTCAACGAGCCTGTCGAGGGCGAGGTCCTTTACGACGGGGTAAGCTTCACGCGCGCGGACGCAGATACGCGCGATGCTATGCTGCGAAATTTCGGAGTGTCGTACCAGGGCGGCGCGCTTTTCAGCTCGATGACGCTGGCGGAGAATATCGCGATGCCGCTCGGAGAGTACACCGATCTCGATCAGGCGGAGCGCATGGAGATCGCTGCATTGAAACTCGCATGGGTCGGATTGAAGGGTTTCGAGGACTACTATCCGAGCGAGATCAGCGGCGGGATGCAAAAGCGCGCCGCGCTCGCACGCGCGCTCGCTCTCGACCCGCAGGTGCTTTTTTTCGACGAACCGTCGTCGGGCCTGGATCCGGTAAGCTCATCGCTGCTGGACGATCTTATCCTTCAACTGCGCGACAATCTCGGCGCTACGATCGTTATCGTAAGCCATGAGTTGCCGAGCATCTTCCGCATCGGAACCAACAGCGTCTATCTCGACGTTGAAACCCGCACGCAGGCTGCGGTTGGGAACCCCAGATACCTGCTCGAGCACTGCGATAATCCACGGGTGCACAGTTTTCTGACCCGGCGTGCGCAGTTTGAAAAATCGGCGAAGAGCTATGGGTAGCAAGATCAGCGCTCGATTTATCGGGATGTTCGTCCTCGGCGCGCTCGCGCTGGCGGTCGCAATGATAGTGGTGCTCGGGTCGCGCGATCTTTTCCGCAAGACGTACAAATACGTGCTGTTTTTCGACGGCAGCGTCAACGGGCTACGCGTGGGAGCGTTGGTGAAGATGCGCGGCGTGCCGGTGGGGTCCGTCGACAAAATCCTGCTCAGTCTCGGCGGTAACCTGGCGGACGTGCGCAACGCGAGCGGGCGGGTGATGGTGCCGGTGATCGTCAATCTTGAAGTGGACATGATCAAATCCGCGGCGCCGCCACAGGCTCGTCAGCTCAGCGACGACGCATTCATCCCGCATGCGGTCAGCAGCGGGTTGCGCGGACAGCTCGCGAACGAGAGCTTCGTCACCGGAATTCTCTACATCTCGCTCGACATGTATCCCGGAACGACGCCGAACCTGATGCTCCCGGAAGGCGCCCCCTACCAGGAGATTCCCACCATCCCGACCCCGCTTCAGCAGGCGCAACAGGTGATTTCCGATGTGATGGAAAAGCTGGAGCAGGTGGATTTCCCCAAATTGATAGCATCGCTCAACGCCACCCTCGTCGCGGTGAAGGACTTCGCGGTATCGCCGCAAATCAAGGCGGCAGCTGAATCGTTGAAACAGAGCTCAGATAATCTCGGCCGCGCTGCGGAGAGTATCCGAGTGTTGGCCGACGATTTGCACCATGAAATCAAACCGATCAGCGCGAGCGTTCGCACCGCCTCCGACGATGCGGCGCGAACGCTGGAACAGGCGAATAAAACCCTGGTGATCGTCCAGGACGCTCTGGAGCCGGGATCTCCGCTCGCATACCAGTTGAACACAACCCTCAACCAGGTTTCCGCAGCCGCGCAATCGATGAAGGAGCTAACCGATATGCTCGACCGCAACCCGAGCGCACTGGTGCGTGGAACATCATACGAAAGCAGCAAATGATACGTGCTCTAAAATTCGCGCTGTCAGTCGCAGCACTGTCAGTCTTCACTGTATGCGCGGGGTGCAACGTGCTGGCGCCGCGTCCGGATACGTCGCGATTTTACGTGCTGACCCCGGCGCTGGATCCGGCGAACGGCGTGGCCGCGAGCGCAGCACCCGCCTCGCCGAGCGGATTGAATCTTGGATTGGGACCGATCGCCTTTCCGGAATATCTGGATCACGCCCAGATGGTGAAGCGGGTATCGGAGAATCGAGTCGAACTGTCGTCGCAGAACCGATGGGCCGAACCGCTGGCGCAGAGCTTCACGCAGACACTATCTAACAATTTGTCCCAGTCGCTCGGCGCACGATCGGTAATCGCCTATCCGTGGTACCGGAGCGCAGCGCCTGATTACCAGATTCGCATCCAGGTTGTGCGTTTCGAGACCGACTGGACCAACAGCGCGCGACTGGTCGCATCGTGGACGATCGTCGATCCAGCTTCGGGTCGACAGCTTTCGGCCGGAACATCGAATCTAACCGAGCCGGAGAAAGGACCGGACGCCGAAGCCAGCGCCGCGGCGCTAAGTCGAGTGCTCGGCGCTTTCAGCAATGAATTGGCGGCCGCAGTACGGCAGGCGGAGAACGATCGCAAGCCCGGAAAACCTAACAGATCGACTCCCGGCTGAGAACCGAAATCCGCGCGGCGACGGACTCGACGAGCTGTCGCGGGGCGCACAGCTGCGGGCGCTGCAAAACAGCGCGATGCTTCGAAAACCGCCGCGATGTACCGCCCCGTCTGTACAGATCGGCTGTCGGATGCAGGAATCAAAGCCCGGGCGACGGCGCTCTTGAGAAGCTGTCACCCGACCCGCAGCTGCAAGCTCCCGTTCCGGATCCATTTTGAACCAGAAAAAAGCAGAAGTTCTCGAGCTCTGCGAAATGGCCGTCGTCCAGCCTCGCAAGTTGAAATTCCTCGGTCGAAACACCTTTGATCAAACTGCCGCTTGCTGCGGGGACAGGGGAATTGCCTTCCGTATGTGACATCCAGGCACGGAGGCCATCTACAAAGTCGAGCAATTCCGGGCTTGATGACCCGATGCTTGGCCCGTATTGAAACGACGGATCGCAAGCCCATCCCGATGCGCCCAATGAAGCAATCTGCGGGGGAAGCGGTACCGGGGTCGGCAGAAAGAGGTCTGGAGCGACGGAAATGATATCGACGACGCCCGCATTGAGATTGCCGCGATTAACTCCGAAATTTTTCGTGACGTTGTTGATCACGGACATTGTACGTAGTCCATCCGGGGTCACCGGACAGCCGCAGCACGCCTGCATCTCCTCGATGTCGTCGAACACGTAGACCATCGCGCACAGCGTGCCATTTTGCTGGCCCGCCACATCGCCGCCGTTAATGATCCTCACTAGGCCATCACCGATGCCTCCTGATTGTCCATTGCCGCCGTATCCGGAGGCCGAAGGCAAAGTGGACGTAGCAACGTCGTAGTACTGAGTCATGAAGAAGGGCGTTTGGGCGCGAGCTGGAGTTGCCACAGACAGCGCCAAAGCGACGGCAATCGCGAAAGCGATTGGACCAGCGGACCAGGCAGCGAACCTCATCGAATCTCCTCCCGACTAAGGTTGTGGCGATCTGTGAGCGATTAAAAGTTATCGGTGCGCCATGCGACGGTCACAGGCGACGCGAAGGAACCTTAAGGCGCATGCTGAGGCTGTTCGTGTCCCTCTGCGACGTTCTCTTCTCGAGAATTCCCGTGCGCGTCTACCACCGAATCGAATCTCTCCAAAAACGCCTTGGGCGAGAGCTTTGTCTGCGCAGCCATTCGGGACAAGGCGGGTTCGCGCAGATCCTGCGGCTCCAGACGGATCATATAAGAGCGGGCAACCTTGTATGATTCGGCGGCCACGTCCACCATCCGCACCCTGACCCGCCCGGTCGCGGGATCCTGCAACTGTTCAAGACGCACCGGCGCGACGCGCCCCCCCGTGATCGCGATCAGCGCCCCCGAACCGCCGTCGAGCAGATAACGCACCGCTCCATATCCAAGCGTTCGAGTATAGTCGACGTCGAACGGAATCGGCTTGGCGCATCGAAGCTCGTAGCCGATATCCTTGGCGACGACCGTCGTGTCGACTCCGATTTCCTTGAGTATCGCGGCGACCCGGTCGCGAAGGATCATCCCCAGCGGAACCTCGGAAAGCCTGATATGTCCGTACGAATCGCGTTCGGACCCTGCTATTTGCGCGAGCGCTGCGGGATCCATCTGCTCGGTAACGCCTTCGGCTACTACCGCGACGCCGTCCTCGCGACCTTCGGCCCTGCGTTTGACAACCGCGCCAGCGATTACCTTGGCAACGCAGTCTATATCGAGCGCGCGATCGCTGAACTCTTCGGGTATCACGGCGAGCGTGGCGCCGGCTGATTTGCACATCCCCAGCGCGAGCGCTCCGGATTTTCGTCCCATCGCGACGGCCAGATACCAGCGACCCGTGGTGCGCGCGTCTTCCATCAGCGACTCGACGATTCCCGCGCCGACCGCGCGCGCGGTTTCGAATCCGAACGTGGGGGCGTTTTCCGGCAGCGGCAGATCGTTGTCGATTGTTTTTGGAACCGTTGCTACCCCAATCTCGCCCCGGCATCGCTCGGCAATTCTTGCAGCGCCGTAGGTCGTATCGTCACCGCCGATGCAGAGCAGATAGTCCACGCCAATCGCGTGAAGCGCATTTGCCGCCCGATTGAGCGTGGCTTCGTCTCGAGCCGGGTTTGTGCGGGACGTGCGCAGAATCGAACCGCCGGTGAGGTGAATCCTGCTTACCTGATTGATTTGCAGGGGAATGGCGTGCGAGGCGTCTCCCTGAGCGAGCCATTTGAAGCCGTCGAGCAAACCGACGACGCGAAGGCCGCAATTGATCGCCTCGATGGTCGCGGCGGCAAGGACGCTATTGATGCCGGGAGCGGGTCCACCTCCGACCAGGATGGCGAGGGTGCGAGGAGAATTTGAATCCGAAGTCTTCATACTTCCCTACCGCGATCAACTATTGCTCCCGTGCAGATTCTCGCAGTCGAAAACGCCTGAGTCCACGGGTAGACGTGACCGTCCCGTTAAGGCGCGAATCCGCATACTGTGAAGAGGGAAGGCAGCGATCGGAATCGCGGAGCCGAAAACGAAAAGCCGGCCGGATTTCACCCCGGCCGGCTTTTGTCCTCCCTGATAGCTTATATTTTAGGCGCTCACTTCAGCGGAAATCCGACCTGGGAGAAATCGTCGCCCGCTCCGCAACTGCACGAGCCGGTTCCCGAACCATTTGCGATCAAAAATGCGCAGATGTTTTCCAGAACATTCAGGTGCGGCACATCAAGTTGCGCGTACTGAAATTCATTTACTGACACGCCTCTGACTCGGCTGCCGTTCGCAGGCACAGCGACGTTGCTCTCCGCGTGCGCCTCCCAGGCTTCAAGTCCGTTGACCGGATTCATCAGCCCATTGACGTCAGCAGCCGAAAAAAACCGATTTGAAGGATCGCACGCCCATCCGGAAAAACCCAGCGGACCAATCTGGGCGGGCAGAGGGACCTCGATTGAGGTGAAAAAATTAGGCTGCGACGCGACTATCTCGATAACTCCCGCGTTCAGATTGCCGTGATTGACCCCGAAGTTGCTCGTGATGTTGTTGATTACCGACATCGTGCGCAATCCATCCGGCGTCACGGGACATCCGCAGCATGCCTGCATCTCCTCGATGTCGTCGAAAGCATAAATCATCGCGCACAGCGTGCCGCGCTGCTGCGGCGCCGTGGCCGAGGCATTCACGATTCGTACGCTTGCGTCGCCGATACCCCCCGAAGCTCCGTTTCCGCCATATCCCGACGCGGAGGGGCTGCTGGAGGTGGCCACGTCGAAGTAGTGAACCATGAAACTTTGAGGCGGAAATTGCGCATGAACTGCGGTCGATACGCAGAGAGAAAGCGCGGAAGCAATTACACCGATAAGAACGCCAAACGCCGATGCCCGAGTCTTCATACCCACTGTCTCAATCCCTCTTGCATAACCGCCCGCGCGTACAGGTAAATCTCTATGCGCGGCGACACAAGTCGCGGCATCAGCCACTAACACAATGTATGAAAAAATGCCAGCGATTCGACGCGATGCGCCGCGAAGCATGCGCGATCACGTGGCATCTTCGAGCTGAGAGCTTCGGCTGCGTAAAGTTGCAGACTTTTGAAATAGAGGCAAATGGAAGAGCGCAAAACGCGACAAGCGCAGGACGCAATTGCGGCGAGCATTGCATCCGGCGCTGAACGGGTTGGAAGCGCATTACCACAGTCGCCGATCAACCGGACTCCCGGAATGAAACACGCGGATTACGGAGCGGTGGCGGGATCGCCGATCGCGATTGTCCTGCACCGCCCCGGCGGATTTTCGTTCGCAACCCACTATTGAAATTTGAGACAAGAAGCTGACCGGGTCTCAAAGGTGTGCCCGGGAAAACTACGACGCCCGTGCCGCCGAAAAAAGGCCGACGACCCTTTTTGGGCCGTCGGCCTTTTTGTGCTGACGAATTTACCGCTACTTTTGCTGAATGGACTGCAGATAGAAAAGCAGCGATAGGAATTTCGAACGCTCGAGGGTGACGTCTCCCGCCCATTTCCGGCCCCATACGGGCATGTCGCTATCGCCATGGGCGGCGGGCATCTGCGAGCCGTCGATTTTTTCGTACACCGCCCGATAGTCGAAGGTCCCGTTGTTGCGTTTGGCAATTTCGGTAAGGTCGGGCGTCTTGATCGTGAGGAACTTCGCCATCGATCCGCCGCCCTTGCCGTCTTTCCCGTGACAGACGGCACAGTTGTTCAGATATACGTTTCGGCCCTCGTCAATGACGGGCTTGCTCATGACTTCGTCGGCCGCCCGCGCAGGGGCGGTTGAGGAGAGCGCCAGCAAGGCCGCGAGGAGCATACCTGCACCATAGGTCAAACGACGCGTCATTTTTCGTAGATCCTCCCTTCATACGAAACTGGCCCGATTATGCGATGCTTTGGCCGTAAAACACAAACCCCGACCGAAATGCCGCTCCGGCCGGGGATTCGTGAATTTATAGAGGCCAATCGTTGCGTTAAGGCACGATCGGCTGCGCCACCTTTGAGAAATCGTCGCCGGAGCCACAACTGCATGCTCCACTCCCCGATCCATTCGTGATCAGGAAAAAGCAAAAGTCGGCCAGGTCAATCGAATGAACCTCGTCGGACGCGAGATTGCGCCCGGCCGGTTGAAATTCGCTGACCGACGTTCCCTTCACCAGGCCTGACGCTGCCGGGACCGGAGAGTTTCCTTCGGTATTCGTCATCCAGGCCCTCACGTTGGGCATCGGGGTGGAGTTCTCATGCGCCGTCACTCCAACGGTTGGACCAAATTGAAACGAAGGGTCGCAAACCCATCCTGAACTTCCAAGGGCTCCGATTTGCGCAGGCAGGGGAACCGGCTTGGGCAAGAAAAGATTCGGGCTCCCAAAAGCAAGGTCAATTACTCCCGCATTCAGGTTTCCGCGATTGACTCCGAAGTTCTTCGTCAGGTTGTTAATCACCGACATCGTTCGCAGACCGTCGGGCGTTACCGGACATCCGCAGCACGCCTGCATCTCCTCGATATCGTCAAAGACCCAGATGTATGCGCATATGGTCCCGCGCTGCTGGGTGGCTATATCGCCGCCGTTGACGATGCGAACCAATCCGTCACCGATACCGCCCGAAGCTCCGTTGCCCCCGTATCCCGACGCGGAGGGACTGGTCGAAGTCGCAACGTCGTAGTAGTGGGTGACAAAGAAATCGCCCGGCAAAGGGGGATCCACGAAGAGTTGCGCCAACGCCGGACGAACCGACATCGCCGCACCTCCGAGCACGAACAGCGCCGTGAACAAAACTCTCCGAAGCTTCATCGATTTCTCCTCCCAAGACTGCCTTTCGACAGACATGCCGTCCGTCGAAATCGAACATCCGTTGCAGCGTCTCGTATTAGCACAACGCCTGTCAGAATTCATCGGAAAGCTGAAGAGCTCGCCGTTTGCCATCCCAAAGCAACCGCGACCGCACCTATGTCAGCGACTGGGCTTCCGTCAGCCAACGGGAGCGAATCCCGGCGACGCCCACCCTGAACCAAACCAGAACCTGAATATGTCAACGACGATAAACCCGAAAGCTAGAGTCCACACTCCGAGCGCATACCACGATGCCGCCCGCGCGCGCACGGCAAACCGGGCGACCACAAGAATCTCGAACGGTTCGTAGTATTTGGCCATCGCGCGTGTTTGCATGACGTTAAGAATCAACCAAAAGCCGAAAGCCGTCAGAATCCAAATCTCGCCTCGTGAATTTGCCGCGTAAAGTCCAAGCGCCACGACCGTCACGATTCCAATCGGAAACAGGATCCAGAACAGCGCCCAAATCCCGGCGATCGCGGGCGTATGCTCCGCCAGCGCCCGTATCCAGCCGCCTTCCATCGGAATCTGATATGAACCTGCGCGCGCGCCGAACACGGGGAGTATCGCAGTTGCTGCCAGGAATAGACCCGCCATCAGGGTGCGACGCAATCGTGATACGGAAGACAGAAGTTGGAGCATCGCAGGCGCCAAGGCGATTGAATATGCAGCGAGCATGCATATCGCCATCACCAGCGCCCTGCCATCTATGATGTTACCGCGCAGTTCGTGCGTGGGTGCGAAGCGGGCATTGGCAAATCCGCCCCATAGAAAGAATAGAGGAGTTACGGCCAGAAAAGGAATGATCGAGGCCGCAACCCCTTCAATTTTTGACATCCGACCCCATCGAGGGTTTGTGAGCGAATAGAAAACAAGAAGAGGGACCAACCATAAGTATAGCTGGCGAGTCAGGACTGCTGCGGTCGCTAGAATCACCTCAAGACCGAAAACGCTCCTGCGTTCAGATTCCACCAGATATAGAACGCCGACTGCGCATCCCAGAGCGAGGTTGTCGGTCGTCAAACGAACCGCAGGTCCAACCACATAGATCGAGGCGGCAAACGCAAGTGTTCCCGCATTCGCGAGACTGAGACTTGACGGATTGGCGGCACGTCGCAAATAGATGAAGACCGCGGCAACGGTAGCGGTCGAGATAGCGAAGTTGATCAGGCGCAGCGCTGTTAGACCAAACCCGATTTTGAGCAGGAGGGCGAAGATGAGGTGATAGAGCGGCGTCGTTGCCGAGCTATAGTTGTGCAGGTCCGGATAAGGTAGAGACTGGGCGAAGTGAGTTATCGCAGGTAGATGATACCTGGTTTCGTCGTAAGCCTCGGTGAAGCGTGCATCTAGAAATATAGCTGGAAAGGCCACCAAGGCGAAAAGTACGAATACAGCCGTGGCTTGAAGTCGATCACCTGCATAATAACCGTGAGGTGACAACGTCGTCATGTGGACATTCTAAAAGGCCGCTTCTCGATCGATTCGAGCGCGAGCCGTCCCGGCGCGATCACTTGCTCCACTGTTTTTCAAAAACGATTTTGTCTCCTGATTTGATTGTTGCTCGCAGAACCATACCGGTCTGGCCGATAAGACTGGTGGTATGAAATTCCACGTCGCCCAGAACCGGCACGTCGCCAAGGCGAATCGTTGTCTCGCCTTCGACAGCCGCGCTTTCCGGGCGCAGCGCCGCCACGCGCGCCGTGGAGGTGGTTTCCATCTCGAACGTCCCGCCTTGCGGCAACTGACCGATACTGCGCTGGCCCATCGTCACGCTGGCCGTGTTGGTAATGAAATCGTACGCGTTGCGCCATCGA
>Ga0335069_10003274_pt1 | contig 24559 bp, 15 predicted proteins | sample Lox_Sample_11_FD_206714 | JGI IMG/M metagenome (GOLD analysis project Ga0335069, IMG submission 206714) | Soil microbial communities from Loxahatchee National Wildlife Refuge, Florida, United States - Lox_Sample_1.1 | ecosystem: Environmental > Terrestrial > Soil > Wetlands | place: USA... | reverse complement strand
CCCGTCGCCGCCGCAGGCGACTCGCGACTCCCCCTGGCTCCATGCCCGAGAACGATCGTCGCCTCGCCCAGTCCAGGCCCCACTCAAGCCCCCGTCAGCCCGCGATCGGGTCTTGGCGAGGCACAGGCATGGTCTTGTACCGGGACGTGCGGCGGCACAGGGCTTGGATCAACGCTTGGCTCGTTCAGGCCGGCTGGGCTGAACGACAAGATCGAACGACTTCCCTCCGCAGAGCCGAACCGCGCTGAAGTGACGTACATCGCGGGTTACCAGGCGGTACACACCGAGTTCCTCGGCAAGCGCGACGACCGAGGCATCGACGAGCCCGAGCTCGAGGTCAGCATACTGTCGGTCGATGCGCATGGCTCGGCCGAGCATCGCCAGCGTCGGGGCGGCATACGTGAACGCACCACGCGACAGGTCCTCCATGAGGACTGCCATGGCCTCGCGTTCGTGGCGGAGGAAGTAGTCCACCTCCGAGAGTACGAGGCCGGGCACGAACCTGGCGCGGGATTCATCGATGGCCTCGCGGAAGGCGTCATGGTCGGGGGCTGCTTTCACTAGGTAATCGAGGAGCGCACCCGTGTCGCAGATGAGCGCGGCGGTGGTCATCGATGCCGATGGGCGAAGAGCTCCGCTTCGTCCCCATTCTCAGCCAGGCGGTGGCGAATGATGCCCGCCGCCTTTGGACGGGGATGCCGGCGGTACTGCTCGAGGACCAGCGCGAGGTGTTGGCGGATGAACTCCGAGCGCGAAACGCCGCGATCCGCGGCGGCCTGGTCGAGGAGTTCGTCCATCCCGGGGTCGAGGGCGATGGTGGTCGCCCGCTTATGCGCAAGTGCCATACAAGTACTATGACTCTGGTGTCGACGGAGCGCAACCTGTGTATGCCGAGAGGTCCACCCGGCAGAAGCGTCTTGGCGAGCTGAGCGACCGGCACGGCGATCCTAGTCGCCGTGTTGAGGATTCGCCGGCTCGATTGAAACGAGGCTTGGCAGTATCTGAGCCGGCGCAGGTACCCGCTCCTTGCTGGGACGGCTCGGGCCTTCGCTCGGGGCCTGGGCGAGCATCAGAGCCCCTGGCGACCCCGTTTTGCCAGGGGCTCCGGTAGCTGGTTCGTTTGGGGGTAAGCGCCATGGAAGTCAGGGCGCGGAACACCTCGGCGGAGAAGGCGGGATCGCGATCGAAGAGAAGGTACGTGAAGCGTCTGGACACGACGTCGAAGGAGGAGGCCTCCCGGAGCTGCTGGACAACCCACGAGGCGGAGAGGGATTCGATAACGCTCCAGTGGAAGACCTGGCGGCGTGCGCGTCCAATGGTGAACCGAACGTAGAGCGGGCGGAATGTGGCGGTGGGAACCACAAGGAAGTCCTCACTGCCGCTCACTTGCGCTTCTTCTTGCCGGTCTCGGCCGAGCGACGGCGCCTTGCGGGAGGCGCCTTCGACCGGGGGCGCGCCGCGGGCTTCTCTGCGCGCGCGGCGAGATTCTTTCCCAGGCCGTACCTCCAGCGCTCCAACTCGTCGGGCACGTGCTCGCGCATCGCTTCGAAGCCGCGGACGAGCCACGGCCAGAAGCAGGACTCGCCGTCCGCGCCGAGCCGGTCGGCGACCGCACCCAGCCGTTCGCCGATGTCCTCCGGGACGGAGCCCTCCAGGGGCGAGTAGGTGTTCCGCTCGATGAGGCAACCAAAGATCCATGCGGCCGCGTCGGGGATGTGGCTCGGGTCACGCTTCTTGATGGACCCGAGGAGATCCTTCCCCCGCCGCTCGATGCGGGCGATCACCTGGTCCATCGCCTGGTAGAGCTTCTCGTCGTAGGGAAGTGGGTCGAGCTCGGCGAGCCACTTCGGGATCTCGTCCCGATACGGCCAGACCTCCTCGAACCACGTCGCCTCCGCGGGCAGCCAGCTCGTGCGCAGGCTCGAGAGCAGCTCCGAGAGGACGCCGACCTGGCCCGCGACGAAGTCGGGCCCGATCGACGCCACGTTCTGCGATCGCCATAGCCACCGCAGGAGCCCCGCCAGCGCGGTGCTCGCCTGCTCGACCTTCCCGGAGGGCAGCTCGCCCACCTGCTCGAGCTTCACCGCCAGCTGCCGGGCGTACGCGAAGCACTCCGGCATCGACTCCATCGCGAGATCCCTCCTCGCCAGGACGGCGTTGCGCAGCAGTTCCTCCAGCCCGCCCTCGCCGGCCTTCGACGAGAGCCCGTAACCGCTCCGCACGCTGCGAGCCTCCAGCGCGAGGTTGATGTTGGCCAGCGTGGTGCCGAGCTCCGCCAGCTCGTCCCGCTCCGCCGCCGACGTCGCTCCGCTGACGGTGAACTCCGGCACGCGCCCGCGACGCTGCTGGCGCATCCAGCGCGCCCGCGTCGCGTCGAGGAGCCGGTCCCAGGGCGCTCCCTCGTGCTCCAGCGACTCGAGCAGCCGTAGCGCTCCCGCGAGGACGTTCGCCGCCTCGGCGTCCTCGTCGGGCGTCGTCTCCGCGAGCGTGAAGGCGAGGAGTGCGGCGGAGGGCAGGTGGTCAAGCTCGAATGCCACGCGGCAGGCGGCCGCCACCCTCCCACGCATCGAGGCGTCGGGCGAGACGCCCCACGCCGCGATCTCGCGCAGCAGCGCCGCCGCTGCGGCGAGCCTCGGGTCTTCGTCCCCGCGCGCGAGCTGAAGCCGGGCCTTCAGCCTCACCGCGTCCTGCTCGGCGCCGCCGCGGCCCGAGATCATCACCTCGAGAAGCTCCTCGCTGAGGAGCCGCGCCCGCGGCCCCGGGCTCAGCAGGGTGCGCGGGTCGCCGAAGAGCACTGTCGTCCCCCAGATGATCGGCGACAGCTCCAGCGCGAGCTCCGCGCGCGCGCGGCGGAGCGCCTCGCCGAAGCCCTGCGCCGCCGCGTGATCGACGAAGCGGCGCGCCAGCTCGGACGCGCCCGCGTCCTCGACTGGCAGGAGGTTCGCCACGACCGCGGCCGAGCCGGCGGCAAGGAGCGCAGGCGCGAAGCCCCGGCTGGCGCCGCCGCCCACCCATCGCGTCGCGGCGAGCTGGCAAGCGTTCACGTAGGCCGTCGGCGCGAGGGGAAGGAACGTCGCCGCGAGCTCGGCCGCGCGGAGGGGAGGGCCCTTCCACGGGAGCAGCGACTCTCCCTCCTCCGTCACGATCCCGTGCGCCGCGACGTGGAGGTGCGCGACCCACGGCAGCCGCTCGAGCAGGAACGCGGCCGAGACGCGCTCCGTCGCGATGTCGGGAGCGTCCCAGCCCCGGTCCCTAAGGCGCGACCGCACCGCCCGCACCTCGTCATCCGCGTGGCGCAGCCGGTCCGCGTACGGATGCGACGGCGCCTCCGGCACCGAGACCGCGAGGAGCCGCGGGTGCGGGATGCGGCGGGCCGTGCCCTCCACGCAGCGAACCAGCGCCTCGAGCGACGGGAGGCGCGCGACTTGGCGCGTCGTGCCGAGCCAGCCCGCCCCGTCGTGGAACAGCTCGAGCGGGATCGCGTCGCCGCCCGTGCGATGGTCCGGACACCAGAGGAGGACGCGCGCCCGTCCGATCGCCTCGCGTATGTGGCCCGGCAGCGCCGCGAAGGCGCGTTTCCCCACCTCCTCGAAGGTCGCGGTTGACGGTGGAGGGACGAGGTCCAGGCTCTCCGTGGCCTCCCGGGCGACGCGCGTCAGCTCGGCGGCCGCCTCGGAGAACCGGCCGTCGTCCTCCACGAGCTGGAGCGGCTTCCCGGGCTCCTGCGCGAGGAAGATCGTCCGCTCTTCCGCGGCGCGCGCGACGACGGCGCACGTGTCGCTCCAGCGGCCGAGCGCGAACGCGAGCCGCCCAAACCGGTCGGCCGCCAGCCGCTGCGCCGCCGCGAGCTCGGGCGCGTCCTCAGCGGAGACGGCGGGGACGGAGAGCCACCGATCGACGGGCGTGCGTCGGCCGACGCCGCCGTCGACGAGCATCGCGAGCCGGACCCGCCGGTCCGGCGTGCTGACGGCGTCGCTCGCCCGCGCGAGGGTTCGCAGCGCGACGGCCATCGGCTCGTCGAAGACCGCGCGGACCCGCGGCAGGTCAAGGCGGCCGTCGCCGCGCGTCTCGAGGCCGTGCAGCCGGTCGAGGAAGCCAGATACGAGGTCGTCGTCAGGACGGCCGTCATCGTCCGCGCAGGCGAGCCGCGCGCCCCACAGGGCGGCGTCCAGGGTCGGGTCGACGACTTCCCGGCCGGCGGCGAGGGCGCGCTCGAGGAGGCGCCGGCGGCGAGGGGAGCCCTCCTTGCTGCCGCGGGCCGCGAATGCGCAGAGGAGCGACTCCATCCCCGCGGCGTCGAGGTCCAGCTGACGCGCCTGCTCGACCGCCGCCGCCAAGAGCCGATCGGCCGCCTTCGGGCTCGCCTCGCGCACCACTGGGGCGACGTCGATCGGGCCGACCGTCCCGAGGCCGCATCGCTCGATCGCGCGAGCCGCGCCGTTCGCGTCCAAGTCGATCTCGCCCTTCAGCATGGCGGCGCAGCGCGCCGCCCCGACGGCCGACCCGACCCAGATGCCGGCGAGGTGTCTCCACAGGAGCTGCCGCTGGGCGCGCACGGCGGCGTCGGGAAGCGGCGCCTCGCCGAAGAGCAACACGACGACGTCCCGGAGCGAGCGCGAGAGCGCCTCCCTGGCCTCCGCGATCGCGCCGGCGCCCGAGGCCGCGTCCGCGTACGCCGCCCGCGCGCGACTGTGGTCGTGCAGCGCGTCGAGCGCGAGGCCGTGCAGCGCGAGGGCACCGCAGCGCAGCAGCGCGACACCACTCGCGAGCACCTCGGCGGGGACCGCCGCGAGCGCCGCCTCCGCGTCGGCCGCGTCGCGCGATGCGTCGAGCGGCTCGCCGAGGCGAAGGTGCGCGCCGCCGCGCGCGGTGAGGAGAAGTCCCCGGAGCACCCCGCGCTCCGCCACGTCCTGGGTGGCGGCCGTGTCGGCGAGGAGCCCGATCTCGGCGACGCTCGACGCCTGCTCGGACACGAGCACGTCGCCGTGTTGCCAGGCGATCGTCGTCGCGAGGCGCATGACCGTTTCGGCCATCTCCGGCTCGCGCTCGAGCAGCGACCGGAGTGCGGCGATCGCGTCCTCGAGTGCGGCTGCATCCTCGAACCGGCCGAGCGTCCAGTCCCGATACCGCTCGTTGAAGCGGTCGAGCCATGCGCGACCCTCGGGCCGCTTCGGGGAGCGCAGCTTCATGACGTCCTCCCGCGTGTTCGTCCCTCGGGAGGCGGAGCGGCTATGGTGGGCGCTCGCGCCGGTCGGGGACTATCTCGTACCAGAACGAGAGCGCCTGCTTCGTGAAGACGCCCGCCTCCGGGTGGCGACCGAGCCCGAAGCGGTCACGGTGCTGCAGCCAAGATGTGCGATAGAGGGCGATGGTGTCGCTGGTGGCCTTTCGCAGGATCTCGCCGGCGAAGTTGGCGATCGCCGCCGCGCTCGCCATCGCGGTGAAGACCGCCGCCGCCTGCGGCGCCGCCACGGCCAGGCCGAGCAAGCTCGCCGCGGCGGACTTCCACTCGTCGGAGCCGAGGTGCTTCGCGACGAGCGCCCCGAGCTCTTCGCTGTCCTTCCGGTCCCGGGAGACCAGGATCGAGATGTCCAGGAAGTGGGCGGGGCGGCCGTAGAAGATGAGCAAGCCAGGCGCGTCGATCGAGAGGCGTTCCCCGTCGCGGACGTTCGAGAAGCGCCATGTCCCCGGTCGGTAGAGCCCCTCGGCGGCCGCGGAGCCGTCGTCGCCCGGCCCGTGCACCACCATGGCGTCTAGCCGAATGTTCGCGCCGCCGAACCACTTTTTAGTGTCGTGGACGACGACGTCGTTCAGCCGCACGGCGAGCGACGTCCGGGCGCCCCTCACCGCGCGCGTCCCGAGCGGTAACTGCAGCGCCCGCTCGACGTCCGCGACCGCGGGGGCGCGCGCCTCGTCGATGAGCCAGTTCATCTCGCCTCCCCGAGCGTCGAGCCGCGGCGCGGGGCGGGATCACCCGGTCACGGCAATCCGGTACTTCCCGGTACCACGGGTCGTGTTGTAGTGGCGGACCTGCACCTCTACCTCCCGTTCGGACCGGACGCTCCGCCCGTTGTGACGCTAAGTCAATCGAACCAGCGGGACGCCTCCTTGGCGGGATCCGATCCGGGATGACGCGGCCGGCCAAATGGTGGATGACGCGGACGGCTGCGTCAGGGCAGGCGCCAGCCGCGGTAAGCGGCCTCCGTTCCCGTCATGCCCGTCGGCTTCCACCGAGACGTCGTTCGACGCGTCCGTCAGGCGCGTGGTCTCGCATGCGTTAGCGTCCGGGTCAGCGTAGCCGCCCGAGATGTCGATTTCACTGTAGGTTCAAATTCTCGAGAGTTGGTGCTCGGCTGTTGCTTTGCACTGCGAGGGTGGATCCTGCCAGGCAAGCCTGGAGTTCCGCCCGGGCCAGGACGGTGCGCCCGTAGGCCGGCCGCGCCAGGGCCAGCCTGTCCGTCCCATAAACCGCGCCGGCACGTACTACCGGGCCCCTGGGCCAGCGCCGACTCGAGGCCGATGTCGCAAGGAGGGTCGATGAGGTCCTGAACCGCCTTGGCTATCTTGGGTCTGCCGGGCCTTATTCGGGAAAGGCGAACCGAATTGTCGCGAAGTCTACGACGCTGCCAGGCGATGACGGTACTCCGCTTCACGGAGACGAGAGCATTTCGCCAACCGGCCCAAGTCTTGGACAGCCACGCCCAGAGGAGGCGCCGCCAGCAGCACCGGTGGTGTAGACCGCCGACTCGGCGCAGGCTTTGACGGTGGCCGCCGGGGTGGAGCGCGGCCCAACGGGTCGGCTCACGACTCCCGTCCGACAAGATCATTGTCGCGGGCGGGCCAAATCAATGGCTGCAGCCATCGGCGGTCAGTCGTTCTTATCCACCCAGTAGTTCCGGCGCGTGTCGTCGTCGACGTCCGGGTCGTTGTAGCCGCCCGTCGACTTGATCTGGGAGAACGCGTCCAGGAACTCCCACAGCACGAACGCCACCGCCTTGTGGATGACGCGCGACGGGTGGAGCACGTCGCTGAGGCCGACCAGATCGCCGTCAATCTTCACCGGCCCGATGTCCAGCCCCCAAATCTTCAGCTTGTACTCGGTGGGCGCGTAGAAGTACGTATTGTGGATGATGCCGGGGATGTAATAGACGTACCGCTTAACCCCGATCTTGCCCTCCTGGACCAGATAGTTCACGAATTTGAGGAACGCGTCGGCGGCGTTAGCGAGGACCTTGCGCAGCGCCTGCACGAATTCGACGATCCCGCTCACCGCGATCTGGAACACGTCGGCTAGCACCCCCAGCACCCACTTCAGGAAGGCGATGGGCGTGAGCGGGATGGGGTTGTCCATCAGCTTGGCGATCAGGTCCTCGAACTTCCCGGCCACCTTCTCCAGCGCGTCGAAGAGCGGAGCGATGATGTCGTAGAGTGGGCCCAGCTTCCGCTGCAGGAGTTGCTTGAAGTAGAAGATCAGCCCCTTCTCGGCGATGGTCTTGATGGCCTCGATGAACGAGTCGATCGCCTCCTGGATGGCGCCGAACCACTTCTTGAAGAAGTTGTAGATCGCCTTGAAGAAGTCCCTGATCGCGCCGAAGGTCGCGGCCGCCGCGTCGAGCACCTTCTTGATGGGCTGGAACCTGGGCGAGTCGAGGAGCTTGTCGACCATCGTGCCGAAGTCGAACCCGCCGCCCTTCTTCCCCTTCTCCGGCTCCTCTTTCGGCTTCTCCGGCAGCTCCTCATTGCGCTTGCCGTGCGGTGGCTCCTCCGCCTTGCCCGGCGGCTGGTCGGTCCCGATGCGCTTCTTCTCGTCGGCCCCCTTGGCCGGCGGCTTGCCGTCGCCGCCGGGGGGCGGCATCTCCGGCTCGCCCTCGGTCTTCTTGAGCCCGGCGCCGAAGTCGATCCAGTAGGTGAAGAGCTCGCGCGGCTCCATGATCACGAACTCGGCCAGGGCATCGCCCTCCCAGGTCGGCTCGTAGAGGCCGTCCAGCACCGAGAACTCGGCGTAGGGCTTGAGCGACGCGGTGATGCCGAAGGTCAGCACCAAGCCGACCCGGGCCCCGCCCTCCACCTCGCCCCGCGGGTTGTAGCGGATCTCCACCGTGCCGGCGGGGTTGACCACTGCCTTGGCGGAGACGGGCAGGGCCAGCCCGCCGCCGCCGCGCAGCAGCTTGGGGTGGAGCGCGAACAGCCCCAGGCCGATCCCCGGCTTCCCGACCAGGCCCGCCACCAGCATGCCGTCGAGCCGGACGGTGGCGACCGCCAGCGTGAAGCTGAAGTCGTCGATCTTCAGCCCCTCGAGCTTGATCTGCGGCGTCACCCCCAGGTCGAACGAGTAGTCGAAGCCGAGCTCGAACCGGGCGTCGAGGTAGATGCCCAGCCCGTAGATGCTGACCAGGATGATCTGCTTCTTGATGCCCAGAAGCGGCTTGTGCCCGTGCCAGCCGAGCAGGGTGATGCGCTCGACGGAGAGCGAGGCGTCGATGATGCCGGTGGCGGTGTTGTAGGTCAGCGTTCCGACCGCTACCATCCCCTCCTTGATGCGCACCCACAGCTTGCCGGAAAGGATGAAGGCCGGCTGGCCGTCCTTCCCCTTCTGGTACGAAAGGCCGAGCTCGGCCGCCACCCGGTCCTTGGTCTCGTCACCGACCTTGGCCCGGGCGCTTGCGGACAGCACCTCGAACGTGCCGTCCGCGTTGATCCGGCATAGGACCTTGGCGTCCTTGACGTACTTGAGCTTCTCGGTCGCCTCCAGGCCGAAGGTCGAGGTGATGCTGCCGTCCTCGCCCAGCTGCAGCTTGAGGGTGGGGATGCGCAGGTACTCGCCCAGCAGGATGGGCTTGTCGTCGGCCAGGGCGATGCTGCCGCTGTACTTTCCGTCGTCCTTGAAGCCGACGTCGATGACGAAGCCCAGGTCGCCCAGGCTCTTCGAGATCCGCTGCAGCGCCGGGATCTTGAGGTTGGCGGTGCCGCCGATCCTCCCCGAGTACTTCCCCTTGTCGTAGTCGAGCCCGCCGGTCAGCTGGCCGGAGAGGATGGGCGCCTTGCCCGGGTAGGCGAAGACCATCGACTCGTAGCCGAAGTGGGCCTTGTCGAGCTCGTTGTCGCGGATGGTGGCGTCGGCGCTGGCCTTGCCGAACACGCCCAGGTCGACGTCGAGGTGGACCCCGTCGGCGCTGAAGCTCCCCTTGTCCACGTCGTAGCTGAGGCTCTTGACCTTCCCGTGGATGTCGATGCCTCGCACCTTCCGGCCGATGGAGAGGTCGGCGGCGCCAATGGTGGTGACGTCGTCCGCGTGCTTGATGGAGACGGTGAAGGGCTCGAGCCCCTGGATGAGGTCGGCCACCGTGGCCTTGCCCTCCAAGCTCCACTTGCCGTGCTGGTACGAGACGGAGACGCTCCCCCGGAACTTGGCGGGGGCGGGCGCGTAGGAGACCTCCACGGTCCCGCTGGCCGCGAAGCCCGCGGAGAGGATGTAGCTGGCGGCGATCTCCGCCCTGTCGAGGTGGATCTTGGGGATGAAGCTCTCGCCCGGGTCTGCCCACATCCTCCCCGTCAGGCCGTCGTCGGTGAGCTTCGCCTCGGCGTGGACGCGCTTCAGGAACCTGTCCAGGCCGCTGGGCTTGACGTCGGCGACCCCGTTCTCGGTGGTGGCAACGAGCTCCCGGTCGAGCTCGGAGCTCGCGGCAGCCGGCTGTTCCCCAGGCTTGACCGGCGTGAGCTTTTTCAGAGTCGGCTTCTCGCTGGCGAGCGCTCCGCCCTTCACGTCCAGCTCGATCGAGACCTGGCCGGAGGAGATGGCCGGATAGCCCGGTTCCTCGAGCGTGACCTCGAAGAACCTTACCTTCAACCCGGCGTTCTTGACGGGCGGGTTCTCGAGCCGGTGGGTGAGGTTGGTGGCGTCGTCGAGGTCGTCGATGACCACATCGATGAACGGGTTCGTCCTGGTCCCGAGCTTGCCCTTCTTCTTGGGAAGCCCCTTGGGGACGGAGGGATCGACGTCGAAGAGATCGGTCCGCTTCTTGAAGCCGTTGAAGAGGGCCGGCATCCAGGCCTTCGCGACCTCCTTGTTCGGGAAGAAGTACTTCACTCCGGAGAAGACCACCGTCTTCTCCGTCTTCGAGTCCTCCGGATCCTCCAGGTAGCGCCCCTGGATGGGAGGCTTTCGTGTGAGGATGATGTAGTAGTCGGCGATCTGCTGGATCTGCTCCTTGCCCGGCTTGCTGGCGACCGCCTTCACCTCGCCGATAATGAGGTTGGTTCCCTTCCTGATGACGAGATCGCCGAAGCGGTCCTTCGTCAACCGCTTGTCCTGGAACAGGGGCTGGCCGGTCCCCTTCTCGTAACCCGGCCGGTTCTTCTTGACCCACTTCTCAAAGATGTTGCCCTGGATGCGCGTGTACGGCGGCGCGAACACCGCTGGCTTGATGACCTGATCAAACAGACCGTCGACGTCGTCCTCATACGCCCAGACGATCCGCTCCTCCATCTCGTCGCGAGCCTTGCCCAGCTCGTCGCCCGTGACCCTGGACGTGTTCGCGACCGGCGGCTTCCAACTCCGCTCCCAGGTGCGAATCTTCTTGTTATTGATGGCCTGGCACGCCTTCCGGTAGTCGCGCAGGGACTGGGCGTTGTCTTCCGGCGTCGGCTCTTTCCGGTCCGGAGTCGCGATCTCGTAGATGAACTCCTGGTACGGACCGGAGCCAGTGACGGCGTACTTGCGGGCCTCCTCCTCCTTGAAACCCACCTTGGAGAGGCGCCACTTCGAGCCCAGCTTCCAGATCGCCGGCAGCTCGCCGTCCAGCACGCCCGACGAGCCGCCCAGGGCGCCTGCGTAGTCGGCATGCGCGAACTTCTTGCCCGAGCTCCGCTTGTACTTGCCCTCCGGCTCGGCGTCCGGATCGGTCTCGTCCTTCTTTCGACAGAAGACGGGCGGGTCGCGATCGTCAAGCCCGAGCTCCTTGCCCTCCACCTTCCTGAGGAAGCGCTGGAACCGCCGTTCCCTCTCGTCGTCGAGATCGTCCTCGTCCACGTCGAGGCCCGGCGGGCCGGACGCGCGGTAGACGGCCGCCGGCGCCCGGGAGAGCCGCCATGCCGGACCTCCCGAGCGAGCGAAGTCCTCCGCCTCGCGCTCGGGCGAGGCGTCGCGCGCCACGACCGCGAGCGAGCCCGGCTCGAAGCGGGCCACCGGCGAGCGATGCCCGCGTTGCTGAAGGACGTGCGCCAGCTCGTGCGCCACCCTCGCGGGAGAGGGGGAATCCTCGGCGAAGAGCAGGACGTGGTTGGCGGCCAGGGCCCGCGCACCCAAAAGCTCGCAGACCCGCCGGGCCGCGCCGCCACTATAGACCTCGACCCGGCCGAGGGGAACGCGCAGCGCCCGTCCCAGGGCCTCGAGAATGGGGAGCGAGGATCGCGCTCCCGCGGCACGCACAGATTCGATGAGCGTCGCGGGGTCTCGCGCGCTCGCCGGCGGGGCAGGGCCGCCCGGGACGCCGGCCCTGCTCCTTGACCCGAGGTCCAGGACGGGACGGGCCGCGAGGGTACGCGGCCGCAGCCGAGCCCTGCGAGAGGGCGGTGCGGGCGCAGGGCGATCCGCGCGCCGCCGGACCGGGGGTGGCGACCGGCGCGACCCGGCGGGCCGGTGCTCGACGGCGATGCGCCCGAACTCGAGCGGCGCGGCCTGCGATGGGTCGCGGCGCAGCAACGGCGAGGCGGAGGCGCGGGGGTCGCTCTGCGTGCGCGGGGCATCACCGCGCCGGAGCGAGGGCGCCGTCAGGCGGGCGGGGGCCGCCGCCTGCGCCGGGCGAGCCGAGAGCGGCGACCCCACCTTGCTCAACCTGCACCTCCGGCAAGCAAGGTCCCGGTAAGTGAACATGGACGCAACACCCCTGCGCCGTTGCCGCCAATGGACGAGGTTCGCTCGAGGTAAAAGACGTGCTCGATCCCGTACTGCGTCTCGGTCCGGAGCGACTCCTCCCCGACCAGAAACGGCTCAATCTCCCGCAGGAGATCCCGGCGCGCAAAGGAGATCTCGGGGATGAACAGCCCCGGCCGGTATTCGCGGTTGCAGAGGACGCGCGTGTGGGGCGCGAAGGGGGTGAAGATCACCAGCACCATACGCCCGGTGAACGAGGAGACCGCGTTGCGTAGAATGCGCTGCCAGTCCTGGTTGTGCTCCAGCACGTGGCGCATGAACAGCCCGGGGGTGCACGAGGTGTACTCGCACAGGTCGACCACGGCGTCGACGGCCGGCGTCCGTGACCCGTCCACCCCCCGGAATGGTCCGTCCACGCAGCCCCGGAACCAGCCCGGCCCGCACCCCCAGTCCTCCACCGCCAGGCCCTGGAGGAAGGCCGCCCCGCGCAGGTACGTGGTCGGGTCCCCGTAGGGCCACGGCTCGCGGACCCCCTGGTGGAGCGCGTCCCACCGCCCCGCCGACGACTGGTTGAGGCTCATCTCGCGCCGCAGCACGTCGCTGGGCATGTGGAATACGTGGTCCAGCCGGGCGAGGTTGCGCCGGTATTGCGCGTCCGCGTCGGGACCCCATGCCCCGCGGTCGTGCCAGAGGTGGTGCGCCGTGAAGGAAAGGAAGAGGTGGCGGATGCCGAGCTTGACGATCTTGTTCGACATGAGATCGTCTTCGCCTCCCCACCCTTCCATCTCCTCGTCCCAGCCCCCACACTCGCGGAAGGCCCAGTGGGTCATGAGGACCGCGCCCCCGGTGAGATTGAGGCCGGTGCGCGGCACCCCTTCCCCCGGTGCCGTTCCGAGGTAGACCGCCTGGCTCGCCTCCCGCGAGAGCTCGATGAGCGTCTTGTAAGGGCTCACCGCATCGTGCCGGTCCAGCGCGGCGAGCGAAGCGCGCAGGCTCTCGGGCGAGCAGAGCACGTCGCAGTCCGTGAAGAGGATCGGCTCGCGCGGTGCCAGGTCCCTCTGCGCCCGGACGCCCGCATCGAAGCAGGCCGAGCGGTTGAACGGTCCCGGGTCGGGCAGGGACACCACCGCGTCAGCGCCCATCTCGGTGTGCGTCGCGTCCTGCTCGACCACCACCATTCGGCGGCAGAGCGGTTTCAGGGCGAGAACGACGTGACGCGCCGCCTCGAGCCGCCCTTCCTGACCGCCCCGAAACGGGAGGATGCCGATCATGAGGATCCCCGGCTGCGCCACCCCGACGGTGGCCGCCACGGGCAACGGCTGCTATGGAGACCTCCGTGACCGCGCCGGATCGCGTCTCGCTCGACCTCGTCTTCGATGTCCGGCCGACGTCCGCCTGGTGGAAGGACGGCCGGGTGGGGAGCGCACTGGTGGAGGGCCTGGCCGACACCGGCCTGTGGCTCAATTTCAAATTCTACGGTCGGTCGGGTGGCCGCCTGACCAGGATACAGCGACCGGAGGACCTGGAGACGCTTTTCCGGCGGTGGAAGCCGGGCGGCTACAGCCTCCTGCAGGACGGCCGGGATCCGTACGGCTCGCCTGCGCTGTCCGTGAACGTGCGGGAGGGATACTTCGATCTGAACCTGGCGGCCGCGGGCGAGGAGCTGAAGAAACGGTGGGCCACCCTGCTCGAATCGTTCGCCGGCTTCGGCCGCCGGCTGTTCGGCGCGCTCTCTGGGATCGCCACGTGCTCCCAGGGCTTCACGACCCTCGACGAGCCGTGGCCGCGGCCTCGCCCGCCGCGCATCCAGACGCTGTCCTTCACGCCCGGCTCGCTGCTCGATCTCTTCGATCTCGACTACATCCGGCAACAGGGCGCGGACCGGCAGGCGGAGGCGGTCGCCCGCGCCCCCCTGCCGCCCGGCGCCACGCGAACGCAGGACCGACGGCTGATCCTTATCCGGTGGGCTCGCGACGTGGCCGATCTCGCCTCCCTGGAAGCGGCCCGCATCGCCCAGGAACGATGGCTGATCGCCGAGGTCGGCCTGGATCGCGATCCCAGCTACTCCGAGGAGGGCGACCTCCTCGAAGACGCTGAGGGCGTCGAGGAGCATCCCTTGGTCACCTTCTACGGTCCATCCGGCCAGGTTGGCTACAAGGCGGTGGTCCCGCCCACGCTCGATCCTGGGCAGTGGGCGGAGATGGAGGGCTGGGCGCGGAACCGCCGCCTCCCTGACGGGACTCCCCTCGAACGCCTGTGCCTCATCGTCCCCAGGCGGGGGCTGGCGCTGGAGCTGCTCCCACGCGCACGTCGAGCCGGCATCGACGCCGTCCTGTACACCGACAACCAGGGCCGGTGGTGGAACCCCGCACCTCCGGGGAAGTGGCTCGACCAAGGCTAGCGCTCCTCCGGACCCTGCGTTCGGGTCTCCACCAACCCTTCGTTCACCGCCGCCCGCAGCGCGTCGTCGAGCGTCGTCCCGACCCGCGTCCACAGGACGAATTGGTGTCGCGCGGCGAGCCCCTCGCGGAGCACGTCGCGCACGTCCACGAGGCGCGCCACGCCCAGCACCCGCGCAACGTCCAAAAGCCTCACTTCGGTCGAGCTCCGCGGCACGCGCAGTTCCCACGTGGCAGGCCGCTCCGGCCTGGGCCTTCCCTCCGCGCGCCCGCGCCGGCCCTCCGCCGGCCCGGGCTCGTGCCCCTCGTCGCGGAGGGCGCGGGCCGTGCCGGCCGGCTGCTTCGGAACCGCGGTCGCCGGCCGCGCTGCGGGCGCCGGTGCCGGCCGCGCGGCCAGCGGCGCCGCAGGTCCCGCCTCGTCCGCCGCGGCCTCGCCCCCGGCCCCGGCTGCGAACGAGGCCGCGCGCTCGAGCCGGGCGTTCGCCCCGGGCGCCGGCGCACCCGGCGCTGCGCTGACGTCGCCCAAGGCGCTCCGGACCTCGGCTGCGGCGGCGAGCAGGGCGCCACCGTGCACTGCGGCGGCGGCACCGCCCTCCGCTCGCACCGCGGCGAGGGCGGCATCGACGGCCGAGGCTGGAACGGGGCTCCCCGCCTCCAACCCCGCCAGCAGCGCCTCGAGTTCGGCCCAGCGCGGCGCCATCCGCTCGGCGTGCGCCTGCGCCGAAACAGCGGGCTGGCCGCCCAGCGCCTCACGCACGCTCCGGACCGCGGCCAGCGCCGCCGCGATCACCTGCGCGGCCTCGCCGAGGCGCGCCGCCTCTGCCCCGAACGGCGCCGCGGCCGCCGCGTCCGGGCGGCGCTCGGCGCCGTTCGCCGCCTGGCGGGCATCCCCGGACCAGGCCGAGAGCTCGGCCACAACCCGCCGCAACCTCTCGAGCCGGCCGCCCCACTCGACCTCGGCGCGCTCCCGCGCGGCAGAGGCGGCGGCATCGGCCACGGCCTGGTGCCGCGGCACCCCGGGCCGCGCGCGGCTCGCCTCGAGGCTCGCCAGGATCGCCTCGGCCACGGCACCGAGCCCGTCGAACACCGGACCCCAGCCGCCTGCCCCCGATCCGGAGGCCGGTCTCCGCGAGGCCGCCGCAGCACGCGCAGCAGCGGCGGCCGGATCTGCGAGCTCGGCCGCGGCCGGCTGCTCGTTCGCTTCCGGCGCCGCGACGCCCGGCACTGCGGCGGTGGCCGCGGTGGCGGCGACGGTGGGTGCAGCACCTGCGGCGATGGCAACAGCTGCGGTCGCAGCCGCTGCGGCGGGCTCGACGGCACCGGCCGCGGGGGCCGCCGCTCGCTCCGCGGCCACGGCCGGCGCGGCGGGTGGAAGCGTCCGCGCCGCCGGGGTGCCCGCGCGCTGCCGACCGGCGACCGGCGCGCCCGGCGCCTTCGCCTGCACCTGCTTTCCTGGTCCGGCCACCGCCTGCGCCCCAGCAGCTCCCGTTCCGCGCTCCGCCCCAGCCTCCACCGAGAGTGTCCCGAACTCGAAGGACACAGGGCCGGGGCCAGGCCCGCCGGCGGCGCCGCGCCGGGCCGGCGCAGCAGGCGCGTGTCGCTCGGGCTGAGCCCGGGCCTGCGCGAGCACTGCCGCCCCGCGCCGGGGCGGCGCGGAAACGACCTCGCGCACGCGATCGGCGACCTTCTGGGGCGGACGCTGCGTCGGCATGAGTGCTTCCCAATCTCGCTCCTCGGCGCCGCTCGTTCACCCGGCCCGCGCCATCGGCCTCACGCCGAGCAACTCGCCCCACACCACCCAGCATGCCTCCTCGTCCATGAGCACCCCCTCGAGGTGTCGCCGGCCGGCCTCCGCCATCCGCCGGTGCGCCTCAGGGTGGAAGGCCAGCCAGCTCGCGCGATAGCTCATTTCATCCGAGTCGGCGCACATGAAGCCCGTCTCACCGTCCACCACCAGCTCCGGGAAGGCGTAGTCGCGCTCCACGATGGGGACCACCCCGTGCGCGTAGGCCTCGATCAGCACCCGGCAGTACGACTCTCGCGAGCCGCCGGTCTTGTGGATCATCGTGTCAACGGTGCGGAAGAACTGGGTGGCCGGGATCTCGTTGCCCGCCCAGGTACGCCAGTCGAGCGAGGGCGGGGCCGGCCCGATCCGTGCCGCCGCGTTGGGCCCGTAGCCGAGCACGTAGGTCTTCTTGCGAAGCGAGGGCGGGACCAGCACGCGATCGAAGATCCGCCAGGTGTCGGGCGCGAACTTGGCCCCGTCGTCGCGTGAGATCCTTCCGACGCGGTATTCGCCGGCCCACTCGCGATATCGGAAGGTGACGCGCGCCGGGTTGAAGTACGCCCGGTACCGCAAGATGGGGACAGGGCGGAGCTGCTCCAGCACCGGCCGGAGCAGGCGCTCCTGGTAGGCGCTGACGAACCCGAAACGATCGATCCAGCCGTTGCGGTGCGCGCGCCGCTCGGCCTCGAACGCCTGGGTCATGCAGTTGAACCAGACCACCTGCGCCGGGCGCCCGCGCTCGATGATCTCCTGCAACCGCTCGAGAAAGTTTCCGTTGCAGAAGCTGATCACGGTCCGGCTGCGGAAGACGTCGGGGCGGTACTCGTGGATGGCGCAGCCGCGGGAGAGGACGCTAGTCTTCATCGCCTCGTCCGCGCCGAACATCGGGACCAGGTGGACTTCAACCTCCCGCCCACGCAGGAGGTCGACGAGGTGATCGAGCTCGGTGTCGGCCCCGCCATAGCTGGACGGGAAGCCTGCGACCCATATTTCCAAGGAGGACCCCATCCCTGACTACTAGTTGATCTGCGAATTGCCAATTCCTTATCCGTACAAGCAAGCGTGAGCCAGACTTTCAGTTGCTGCCGAGATTGCCTGAAGTCCTCCAGGGGGCCCCATGCCGGCTGAGCTGAGCTATCCAGGCGTTTACATCGAGGAGATTCCCAGCGGGGTCCGCACCATCACGGGGGTCCCGACCTCGGTCACCGCCTTCCTCGGGCGCGCACCGCAGGGCCAGCTCGACGAGCCGGTCGAGATCCTCAGCTTCGCAGATTTCGTGCGCAATTTCGGTGGACTGAACGTTGACTATCCATTGAGCTATGCAGTGCGAGACTTCTATGCCAATGGAGGGAGCCGGGCGGTCGTAGTCCGCCTATACCGCGATCCCGCCCCCGGACCGGGCGTGAGCACCAACGGGTGCGCGCAGCTCTCGCTGCCGGCGGTGCTGCCGTCGTCGTCCTCCTCGTCGTCAGGCTCGTCGTCCTCGAGCTCCTCCTCCTCCTCGTCCTCGAGCTCGTCCTCCAGTTCCAGCTCCTCCTCGTCCAGCTCGGGCTCGTCCTCGTCCAGCTCCTCGTCGGGGTCCTCCTCGTCTTCCTCCTCGTCGGGCCCGTCGGGCGCGGGCAACCTCCTTCTCGAGGCGTCCAGCCCCGGCGACTGGGGAAACGAACTCGTGGGATGGGTCGACTACGCTGGGATCGACCTGCCCTCGACCGCGACGCAGGCACAGAAGGACGAGGTGGCCGAGCTGGCCGCGTCGCTCGGCGTCACCCCGACCGACCTCTTCAACCTGACCGTCCAGCTCCTCCCCGACGGAACGCCGGAGCGATTCCCGAACGTGTCGATGGCCGAGGGGGTGCGGAGGGTCGATCGCGTCCTGGCGACGAGCTCGCAGCTGGTCCGGGTGCGCACGGACTCGCCCATGACCACCACCGGCCGCCCCGCGGCCACGCCGGTGGCGCCCTCGGGCGCGGTCCAGTGGGCCACCGCCTCGGGCGGCAGCGACGGCCAGCTCCTCGACTGGACGGCCCCGGACGTCCTCGGCAGCGACGGATCGTCGGACGGGAAGAAGACCGGGATGTACGCCCTCGACAACGCGGACATCTTCAACCTGCTGTGCATCCCACCCGACCAGCGCTCCAACCAGAGCAACGACGACGTCCCGACCTCGGTGTACACCACCGCGCTGGCCTACTGCGTGGCGCACCGCGCCCTGCTGCTGGTCGATCCCCCGAGTCTGTGGGACAACCCCGACACGCAGAGCCTGCCGCAGCCAACGCCCCAGATCTCGGACGTCGGGCTCTTCGGCCTGCAGGCGCGCAACGCGGCGGTGTTCTACCCTCGGTTGATCGAGCCGGACCCGCTGCGCAAGGGACAGCTCGACGAGTTCGTCCCCTGCGGGGCGATGGCGGGGATCTTCGCCGCCACCGACGCGCGGCGCGGGGTGTGGAAGGCGCCGGCCGGGCTGGACGCCTCCCTCCAGGGCGTGTCCGCGCTCTCGGTCCGGCTCAACGACCTGGAGAACGGGCTGCTCAACGTCCAGGGTATCAACTGCCTGCGCGTGCTCCCCGGGGCCGGACCGGTGGTGTGGGGCTCGCGCACGCTGCGAGGAGCCGACCGGCTGGGGGACGAGTACCGTTACATCCCGGTCCGCCGGACCGCGCTCTTCATCGAGGAGAGCCTCTACCGCGGCACGACCTGGGTCGTGTTCGAGCCGAACGACGAGCCGCTGTGGGCCCAGATCCGGCTCAACGTCAGCGCCTTCATGCAGGGCCTCTTCCGCCAGGGCGCATTCCAGGGCGCGACGCCCCAGGACGCCTACCTTGTGAAGTGCGACCGGGAGACCACCACCCAGGACGACATCAACCGCGGGGTGGTCAACATCCTCGTCGGCTTCGCGCCGCTCAAGCCGGCCGAGTTCGTGGTCATCCAGGTGCAGCAGCTGGCCGGCCAGATCGCGGCCTGAGGAGATCGTCGTGGCCCAGTTCAGCGTCAACCCGCAGCGACTCGATCCCTACAAGAACTTCAAGTTCCGGGTGAAGTGGGACGGCAAGTACGTCGCCGGCGTGAGCAAGGTGAGCGTGCTCAAGCGCACGACCGAGGTGGTGAAGCACCGCGACGGCGGCGACCCGTCCACCTCCCGCAAGTCTCCGGGGCGCACCGAGTACGAGGCTATCACCCTCGACCGCGGCGTGACCCACGACCCCGAGTTCGAGGCCTGGGCCCGCAAGGTGTGGAACTTCGGCGCCGGCCTGGGCGCCGAGAGCTCACTGGCGGACTTCCGCAAGGACATCATCCTCGAGCTCTACAACGAGGCCGGCCAGCTGGTGATCGCCTACCAGATCTTCCGCTGCTGGGTCTCCGAGTACCAGGCCTTCCCGGACCTGGACGCCAACGCCAACGCGGTAGCCATCCAGCACATTAAGCTGGAGAACGAGGGCTGGCAGCGCGACTCGACCGTGGTCGAGCCCAAGGAGCCGACGCTCAATCCCGGGTAAACCATGCGCCCGCTCTCACCCGCCGAGGTCCTCTCCCTGTGGGAGCTCGGGTCGGCCCTCCCTCCGCTGGAGCGGGCCCTCCTCCTCCTCCGCGCCGCGCTCCCGGACCAGGCCCCGGGGGAGCTGGCGCGCTTGCCGCTGGGGCGGCGCGACCGGCTCCTGGTCGAGCTCCGCGCCGCGACCTTCGGCGCCGAGCTGCCCTTCTTCGCGCGCTGCCCCGCCTGCGCCGGGGAGGTCGAGTTCACCATGGGCGCGAACCAGCTCCTGGCGGGCGGCCCGCCGGAGCGCGGCGTCCCGGAACCGCGCGAGCTCCGCGCAGGCGAGGCCTGGGTCCTATTCCGGCTCCCCGACAGCCGCGACCTCGCCGCCGCCGGTGCGGCCCCCCCCGAGCGCGCGGAGGAGGCGATCTTCGAGCGCTGCGTGCTGGAGGCCAGGGTGGCCGGGGTGTCGGTCCAGGCCGGCGAGCTCTCCGCGACGGTCCGGGAGGCGCTGGCCAGCGCCATCGCCGAGGCCGACCCGGACGCCGAGGTGACGGTGGCTCTCTCCTGCCCCGCCTGCGGGCGCGGCTGGAGCGGCCTCTTCGACATCCTGTCCGTCCTCTGGTCCGAGGTGGCGGGTCAGGCGCGCCGGCTTTTGCAGGAGGTCGACGCGCTGGCGCGCGCCTACGGCTGGCGCGAGGCCGACGTGCTGGCGCTGCCGCCCAAGCGGCGCGCGCTCTATCTCGAGATGGTGACGGCATGACGGGCTATCTCGGCCGCCTCGTCGACCGCGCCGTTGGGCGCGCCGCGGTCCTGGAGCCGAGGCTGCCGTCGCGGTTCGACCCGGGGCGGATCCGCCCCTCGCCTTCGCCGGAGCAGCCCTGGGCAGCCGAGATCGAGGCCTTCGCCGAGCTCGCGGTACGGGCGCCGCAGGCCGCTCCCGGGCCTGCCTCCCCCGGACCGGGGAGCACCGCTGGTGCACCCGCCGATCGCTCGGCCCCGGCCGCGGAGGGGCGGGCGAACCGCGAGGCACCGGGGGCGCGAGAGCCGCTCGCCTCCAGGCCGCCGCCCGCCTCCCCTCCCGGGCCGGCACAGCGGGCGGGTGAGGCAGGGGAGGAGATCCACGCCCGCCTGCGCGGCGCGGCCGAGGCCGCGGAGCGGCTCCTCGTCGAGGCGCGCCGGGAGCGGACGGGTGCAGGCCGCGAGATCCCGGCTGCCGAGCCCCGGCCCGCGCCGGCCGTCTCCGCCCCGAAGGCGATCGCGCTCGAGCCGCGCCGCCCCGCGGAGCTGGCCGCGGCGCCGCGCCCGGACCATCCGCTCGCGCCGCGCGCGCCGACCGCGCCACCCCCGCTCCACGTCCCGGGCCGGACCGCGGCCCGCCAGGCACCGGCGCCGCGGGCGCCCGCCCCCGAGCCGCCGCCCGTCGTCCACGTCACCATCGGCCGCGTCGAGGTCCGCGCGGAGCCTCCCGCCGTGGCGCCGCCCGCTCGCGCGCCGCGCCGCCCCGCGGCCCACCTCGCGCTCGAGGACTACCTGCGGCGGCGGAACGGAGGCGGCGGTTGAGCAACGCGCTCGCCATCGCCGCCGTCACCTCCACCTTGCAGCACCTGCTGCTGCGGGTGAAAAACCCTCAGCCCGGCGATCCGCCCAAGGACCCGGCGCTGGTCGGCGCCGACGTGACGACCGAGCCGCTGCACCTCGCGCGCAAAGACGAGAGCAACAACCAGCTCAACCTGTTCCTCTACCACACCACCTACAACGCCCAGCTGCGCAATATGGACCTGCCCACGCAGACGCACCCGGGCGAGGTGGGGTTCCCGCCGCTGGCCCTCGATCTCCACTACCTGCTCACCGCCTACGGGACCGGCCAGGACGAGATCCTGGCGCACCGGCTGCTGGGCTGGGCCATGAGCATGCTCCACGACCACGCCGTGCTGCTCCCCGGCGACATCCAAGCGGCACTGCCGCCGAGCGATCTCAGTCGCCAGGTCGAGCGGGTCCGGGTGACCCCGCACCCCATCACCACCGAGGAGATGTCACGGCTCTGGACGACATTCTCCACCAACTACCGGACCTCGATCGCCTACCAGGTCTCGGTGGTGCTCATCGACAGCACCCGCGCCTCGCGCGCCCAACTGCCGGTGCTGGACCGGAGCGTGGCCGCCCAGGGCAGCACCGAGCCTCCCCCGCCGCCCTTTCCCGACATCGCCTCGGTCACCCTCCCCAACGATCAGCCGGCGGTCCGCCTGGGCGAGTCGGTGGCGTTCGACGGCGACCACCTCGATGGCCCCTCCCCAGCCGCCTCCTTCTCGCACCCGCTCCTCGCCACTCCGCGCACCCTCGCCGCCACGGTGACCGTCGGCACCCACGCGGTGGTCGCGCTGCCGAACGGACCGGCCGATCAGGCCGCCTGGCCGGCGGGCCTATACTCGGTGACGCTCACCCCGGGCGGTCCCGACGCTCCGGCGACCGGCGCCGTGCCGCTCACGCTGGCGCCGCGGATCGTGCAGATCACGCCGGCCATCGCCGTGGGCGGCAAGGCCAAGCTGGACCCGCAGGGCGGGCTCGGGCTCACGGTTCAGTTCAGCCCGCAGGTTCGGCCGGAGCAGCGGCTGACGTTGCTCCTCGGCGCGATCGCGGTGGACGCCGGCCCTCGCAGCGCCCCGGTCGCGCAGCAGTCGTTCCTGGTGCCGGCCGCGCCGCTCGGCCGTCAGTTCGTGCGCCTGCGGGTGGATGGCGTCGACAGCCTGGTCGTCGACTACGCCGCCACGCCTCCTGCCTTCGACCTCGCGCAGTCGGTGGAGGTGGTGCCGTGACCCGCGCGCCCGCCGGCTGGTTGGAAGCCAACCAGAGGCGGCTCACCGCCGAACTGGCGCGGGTGCGCGGGCTGGTGGCGCAGCAGCTGGGCCGCGGCGAGGGGCAGCCCGTTTTGGCGCGCGACCAGATCGCGGCCGCCACGCCGGTGCCCGGGCGCTCCGCCCTCGACGCGTTGTGCGCGGCCTTCGGGCTGACCCCGTTCGAGCGCGATCTGCTGCTCCTCTGCGCCGGGGTGGAGATGAGCTCGGACCTGGCCGCGCTGGTGGCCGCGGCACGCGGCGAGAACGGACGGCCCGGCGCGACCTTCGCGCTGGCGCTGGCGCTCCTCCCCGAGCCGCACTGGAGCGCGCTCGCCCCCGGAGGTCCGCTGCGTCGTTGGCGCCTCGTCGAGGTGGACGCCGCTGACGGGTTGACCCAGGGGGCGCTTCGCATCGACGAGCGCGCCCTGCATCACCTGGCCGGGCTCTTGGGGCTCGACGAGCGCCTCCAGGAGCTGGCGGTGCCCGTGCCGCTGCCCGACGAGCCGCTGCCACCCTCGCTCCAGGCGCTCGCCGACCGGGTGGCGGGCCTGTGGAACGGGAGGTCGGAGCCTCTGCCGGTGGTGCTCTCGGGTGAGGACCCCTCCACGCGGCGGCTGGTGCTCGCCACCGCCTGCCGGCGGCTCGAGCTGCCGCTCCACCTGCTGCGCGCCGCGGACCTCCCCGCCGCCCCGGCCGATCGCCAGCTGCTGGCGCGGCTGTGGGCGCGTGAGGTGGCGCTGGGCGGGGTGGGGGCGCTGCTGGTCGAGTGCGACGACGACGGCGAGCAGCCCCGCGCCGCCGCCCACTTTTGCGCGCACGCGGCCGGCCGGCTGGCGGCCTCGGCCCGGGATCCGGTCCGGCTCGCCGCGGCGACCGCCGCGCTCGAGGTGCGCCTGCCCGCCGTCGCCGAGCAGCGCGCGCTGTGGCAACGGGCGCTGGGCGCGCGCGCCCGCGACGCGAACGGGGCGGTGGACCGGATCATCTCGCAGTTCCAGCTGGGCCCGCTCGCCATCCGGGCGGTGGGCCAGGCGGTGGCGGAGGCGCTGGGGGAGTCGCCGGCCCGCGCCGTCGAGGCGGTGGTCTGGGACGCGTGCCGCGCCCACGCGCGGGTCCGGCTCGACGACCTGGCCCAGCGGATCGTCGCCACCGCCACCTGGGACGACCTGGTCCTGCCTGCGGCGCAGCTCGCCACCCTGCGCGAGATCGTCACCCACGTGCGGCAGCGCACCAAGGTGTACGAAACCTGGGGCTTCGCCCGGCGCGGCGGCCGCGGCCTCGGGATCGGAGCGCTGTTCGCGGGCCTGAGCGGCACCGGGAAGACCATGGCCGCCGAGGTGATCGCCGACGCGCTGCGCCTGGACCTCTACCGCATCGACCTGAGCCAGGTGGTGAGCAAGTACATCGGCGAGACCGAGAAGAACCTGCGCCGCATCTTCGACGCCGCCGAGGCGAGCGGCGCGGTGCTCCTCTTCGACGAGGCCGACGCCCTCTTCGGCAAGCGCGCCGAGGTGAAGGACAGCCACGACCGCTACGCCAACATCGAGGTGAGCTACCTGTTGCAGCGGATGGAGTCGTACCGTGGCCTCGCCATCCTCACCACCAACAACAAGGCCTCCCTGGACGGCGCCTTCGTCCGCCGGCTGCGCTTCGTCGTCTCCTTCCCCTTCCCCGACGCCGCTCAGCGGGCCGAGATCTGGCGCCGCGTCTTCCCGCGCGACACGCCCACCGATGGGCTCGAACCCGAGCGGCTGGCCCGCCTGGGTGTGCCCGGGGCCAACATCCGCAACATTGCCCTGGCGGCCGCCTTCCTCGCCGCCGACGCCGGGGAGCCGGTGCGGATGGCGCACCTGCTCCGCGCCGCGCGCAGCGAGCTGGCCAAGATGGAGAAGCCGGTCTCCGAGGCCGAGATTGGAGGCTGGGCTTGACCCCTCCGGTGGTGCACCTCCACATCGAGCGGCTCTTGCTGGACGGCTTCCCGCGGGGATCGTTGGGCAGCGCCTCCCGCGTCGCCGACGGGCTCGAGCGGGAACTGCGGCGCCTGCTCTCCGGCGCGGTTCCGGACGGCTGGCGGGGCGATGGCTCCCTCGAGCGCCTGCGCGCGCCGCCCCTGCGACGCACCCCGACCGTCCCGGAGCGGCTGGGCGAGCGCGTCGCCGCCTCGGTCTACCGCTCCTTCACGCGCGGAGGTGGTCG
>Ga0335069_10003273_pt1 | contig 24561 bp, 21 predicted proteins | sample Lox_Sample_11_FD_206714 | JGI IMG/M metagenome (GOLD analysis project Ga0335069, IMG submission 206714) | Soil microbial communities from Loxahatchee National Wildlife Refuge, Florida, United States - Lox_Sample_1.1 | ecosystem: Environmental > Terrestrial > Soil > Wetlands | place: USA... | reverse complement strand
TGCGGAATCGCGTAGCGATCGCCGTCAACTTGCAGCAGTTGTCCTTTCTTAATCAGCGCATGGAGGCGGTCGGTGAATTCGCGGCGAGCTTCCCCCTTCACGCCGAGTTCGCGGAGCAGTTGCTTGTGGCTGGCCGTCTTCTTGGGCTGGCGCTCGATATGGCGGAGGATGGAGGCGTCGGACAACATCAGTTCTCAGTTGCCAGTTCGCCGTTCCCAGTTTCGATCGCTCAATGTCGTGGTTACTGAGAACCGAGAACTGAGAACTGGGAACTAAGATTGGCGAAAGTATTTCTCTTCCAGCATCCGCCGGTGATGCAGTTCATGCCCGGCGATGATGTAGGCAAGGCCACGCACGGTGACCGGATTGTTGCTGGCCGTGCCGCGGCGCGTCCACGCGGTTTCATCAAGATTGCGCAGCAACGTCAGCGTCGCGCGGCGTACAGCAATGTAGTCCTCGATCAGTTCACTCAACGGCATGTGCGAAAACGGCGCGTTCTTCACGAACTCGTTTTCATCAAAGGACGCCAGCGGCGTGGCGTCGTTGCGGGCAATGCGCATGGCGCGGTAAGCAAACACTCGCTCGGCATCGCAGACATGACCGATGACTTCCTTCACGCTCCACTTTTCCGGTGCGTAGCGAATGTCTCCGTCCTTTTCCGTGCGTCCTGAGAGAAGCAGTAAAGTCTTCCGGCGTCCCTCGTCGAGCGTCGTCAAAATGTCGTTGCCTTCAACCTTGGAGACATATTTTTCGTAGAACGGGGCGTACTCTCCAACCTGGGGGCGCCCGATGTTAACCGTTACTGTGCTCATGAGTCCTCCCGGCGGACGAACTGGAGCCGCCGCCATCCGCGCTTCACATCTTCCATACTACCGCGAGCGAAGGACGCGCGATTCACATGAAGAAATGGCATGGCCAAGGAAGCGATTACACAGCTAACGCTCTTGGCCGGGAAGCGAAACGCGAAGGGGGAACCACGAAAAGCCCTACAAAAAGCTGGATTTCCACAGCTCGGTTCGTAAGCGTCGGGAGTAGAATCGGTTTGGCCACCGAAATGCGGCCCTGGGTGCGAATCCCTTAATAAGGAAAGGACTTTAACAACGATGTGGAAGCCCACGAATCAACCTGCAACACCCGGCCGACCGGCTGAGCCGGAACGTCCGAGCACGACCGCTACCACAGCCCCCATGGTAAGTGAACCCCCGGCAGCGCCCCGTCCCGTGACTACCACCACGTCCGATCAGGCCACTATCGGAAAGTCACTGGTCATTAAAGGCGAGGTTACGGGCTCCGAGTCCTTGTACATTGATGGTCGGGTTGAAGGCTCGATCAACCTTTCCGGGAACCGCGTCACTGTCGGGCGCAATGGCGTCGTCGCAGCCAACATCAGCGCGCGCGAGATTGTGGTCCTCGGCAAAGTGCGCGGCAACCTGACCGCTAGTGATCGCGTCGACATACGCAGCGATGGTTCTTTGACCGGCGACGTGGTGGCTGCACGCATCTCCATTGAAGACGGCGCGTTCTTCAAGGGCGGCATCGATATTCGCAAGGCTGGTTCCAAGCCGGAAGAAGCAAAGAGCGTCGCTGCATCCTCTCCCGAGCCCGCCATCGCAGCGAGAGCGTAAGTCGGCTCTCGGCGTTCGGCTTTTGGGTTAGTGGCACGGGTTAGTGGCAAACGATAAAGGCATTCCTCGCGAAGAGGAATGCCTTTTGTTCTTGGGGGGTCCTTCTCGAGAGCTGGGGGCGGCCGGCGGCAAGCCACGTCCTAAGACCGAGAACAAGAGCTGAATGCCGAGAGCCTAAAGCCTAACGCCGAACGCCTAGCGCCGAGTTCACGGCTCCTTTCCCGTCGCCATCGTTTCCGAACTCTGCGTTTCGGCAACGCGAGGAAACGCAATTTGCTTGCGCCGACGTAAATCTCCCGGCAGAGTGGAGCGCAGCAGCCATAGCCCCGCAGCCACTGCAGCGGCCCAGGTTAACGATCCCAAAGCCAACGCGATCACATCCGCCTTGCGGCTGCCATTCAGGGCGACGATCTTTTCAACCTGATAGCTGAGCACGCCGGAGACAGCTCCCACCACCGTAGCCTTCCCGAGTTCCTTCCAATTCATTCCGCCCAGCGGCACCATTCCTCGCGCATGCAGCAGCACCGCAATCGCAATGGCATTGGCGGCTATCCCAAGATCCGACGCAACCGCCAGTCCGGTCACCGAGAAGTGATGAAAGAGAAGCCGGTACACTTCAATTGAAGCCAGCGTAATCAAACTGCTCGCCACCATCGGCGTGAGCGTATTGCCCGATGCGTAGAACGCCCGCGCATACAACGCCTGGCTCGACCACAGAGCGAGCGAAAGCGAAAACCATAAGAAATAGGTCGCCGTGGACTGGGAATCGGCCGACGTGAAACTCCCGCGCCGGTACACCAGATCAACCAGCGGCAGCGCGATCGCCACCATCCACCCCGTCATGAGCAGCGACGCCGCCGTGATTCGATAGACCGACGCATTGACGGTCTCTGCAAATTCTTCAAACTTCTTCTCGCCGAACAGCCGCGAAAAAAAGGGAAGGGAAGCCTGCCCTGTCGCCTGCCCTAGAATTGCGATCGGAACGGCGAACAACCGCTTGGCAAAATTCAAACGCGCGATCGCCCCCACGCTGCTCGATCCAAAAAACCGCAGAATCCAGTCGTCCGCCGTCACCAGCGACACGCCCAGCATCAGCGGAATCGAAAGCCTTACCCACTCGCGAAACGCCGGATTCTTCACGTCAAACGAAGGCCTGTAGCCCGTGCCGATCCTCGCTGCCCCAATCGCATTCACCAGAAACGGGCCCACCACGCTGCCCGCCAACGCGCCATATGCCAACGACGCGATTCCAAACTGCCGTCCCGCCAGCACTCCCCCAAGAATGATGAACACGTTGTAGATCAGCGGCCCGAACGCAGGGAACAAGAACAACCGATGCGACAACAGGACCGCGGAAACAACTCCTCCTACATAAAAGAAAATCTGCGCCGGCAGCAGAATGCGCGTCAGGTGAACACACAGGTCCACCTCGTCCGGCTTGAATCCGTGAAACATCCACCCCACGAACTGCGGCGCGAGAACCTCAGCAATCACGGTCCCAATCACGAGCACGGTCGTCATCACTGTGATGATGATGGAAAACGTTTTCTGCGCGTCCTCCTCGCGTTTTTCGGCGAGAAAGCGTGTGTAGATCGAGATGAAGGTGATCGAAGCTGTGCCCCCGGCGACGATGTAGTTCAGCCAGTCGGGCAGGGTGAACGCAGCGACGTACACATCGACTTTCCGCGCCGCGCCGAATGCGTATGCGATGTAGGCCTCGCGCAAGTAGCCAATCACTCGCGAGAGTGTGATGGCGGTCATCAGCAGCAGCGTGGCAGAAAACGCCGAGTGCTGGTGCGATGGCCGAAAAAAGCGCAGGAGGCGCATCCCCGACGATTATATCTGCCGTTCCAGCTACGAACTCCGGGGGGTGAGCCGCATGTAAACAGTCTCAACGATCATCCACATGGCGTAGTAAAACGCCGCTGCTACAATCACCCCCACAGCTCTCGCTGCCACCGGCAACGAGGCCTCGAAGACGCGCCAAGGCAGATTAAGAACAAACAACGCCATGACTCCCGCAACCGCGCCCAGGCCCGCTCCCCAGATGGGAAGGCGCTGTGGCACCCACGAGAGCGGCGTCAACATGGCCCAAAGCCCCCACACGCACGGCACAATACACCATGCGGCGAGAATCAACGACACCCGCTGCGTGCTCTGTTGAAATACTGCGAGGACAGCAAGAGTGGCTACCGCGATCGCAATGCAAGCCACCAGAGAACCGGCTGCAAAACGTCTCAACATAACGACCTTCCTTTGACCACGCGTAAAGGTCCGGTCTAGCTGTAATTATCCGCTCTTTCCGGCTCGTCGTGATTGAGCCTTCTCATTTGGGATCACGCCGCGCAGATGCCCGTCTTAAATCTCAACTTACAATGGACAATAACGTGTATCTGCCTGATATAAAGAGCCATAGCAATTGATCTGCGTTTTACCTCGCCTGCATTTCCTTTTCCGGCCAGACCGCGTCATATAGCCCCTATACGGAGGCGATATGGCGACAGCCACCTCAATCGGACAAGGCTCCATGGCAGATTTTGCAGAACAAATTAACCCTCAAACCCTGGCGGAAGCAAGACGTGCGAATTTCCGACAGGCAGCACGCATCCACGGCAGCCTACTGGCCTCGGCCGAAAAGAGGGCCCTCGTCTGGATGGCCGAGCGCATGCCCACCTGGATCAACTCTGACCACCTCACCGTTCTCGGTTTTGCGGCTCAGATCATGACCGGCGTTTGTTACGCACTCGCCGCCCACGATCCCCGCATGCTGCTCGCGGCCATCGCCTGCCTGGCCGTGAACTGGTTTGGCGATTCGCTCGACGGCACGCTAGCTCGAGTCCGTCAATGCCCGCGTCCGCGTTATGGCTTTTATGTCGATCACATGATCGACTCCATCGGTTCAACTGTGATGATGGGAGGGCTCGCCCTTTCGGGCTACATGCATCCAATCATCGCCATCGGCCTGCTGATCGCGTTCCTGTTGCTTTCGATCCAGTCGTACCTCGCGACCTACACCATGGGCGAGTTCCATCTTTCGTTCTGGCGTTTCGGACCGACTGAACTGCGCGTTCTGCTCGCCATCGGCAATCTGGCCCTGTTTCGCTGGGCATGGGTGATTCATGGCCGCTACCGCCTGTTCGACATCGGCGGGGCCATAGGCCTGGCGGGCATGCTGCTGATGCTCGTGTTCTTCAGCCTGAAAAATACAGTACGCCTCTATCGCGAAGAGAAACTCGGATGACGGGCGAAAAATCATCTTCGCTTACGACTTCGCTTATCACGCCAAGGGTTGTCATTCCGACCGAAGGGAGGAATCTGCTCCCTGGCACTATGCGCTGGCTCAAATTCAACTTCGTGGGTGGAATCGGCATCGTCGTCCAACTGGCCGCGCTCTTTCTTCTCCGAACCGTGCTCCGTCTCGACACCATGCTCGCCACCGGGCTCGCCGTCGAGACCGCTGTCATCCACAATTTTCTCTGGCACGAGCGCTTCACCTGGCGAGACCGACCTACCACAGGCTTCGCAGACTCCCTCCTCCGCCTCGCCAAATTCAACGCCTCGAACGGCGCAGTCTCCATCGTCGGAAACGTCGTGATCATGCGGATTCTCACAGGCAGTTTTCACATGCAATACTTCGTTGCCAATCTGCTCGCCATTACCGCCTGCTCTGTCTTCAACTATCTGCTCAGCGACCGCTTCGTCTTCGAATAACGGCTTTTCATGTTTACCAACCTGGCGCCCGAACATTGGCCCGACTCGTGCCGCGCACTGTGCGACCAGGTTCCTGAACGCCGGTCATCTCCGCCCGATGGCTCCAGTCATGTCCTTTTGGGGGTTCCGCCACGCCCAAATCCAAGCTATAATTTAAACAGTAACCATGCGCACGAACGGCTCCATTTCGCGGCTTCAGATGTGCTGGATTGAAGGGCGTGCCTGCCCTCGCCGCTACCTCTCCGTTCTGCCTTCCCACGTCCGCGCCAACCTTTTCGGCGACTAGTTCGTTTCCTTTCCTTGCGCAGATCGCTCGCAGCTCAAAGCGCGTAGCTTCTCTGCCAGCGCCATCACGCCGCGATCCAATTCGCGTTGACTACCACATCGATCAAGATCAGGAGAAACTGCCATGACAACGAAAACACTCACCATCGGCCCCAAGATCACAACCGCTCTTCCGGGCCCCAACGCCAAGCGCATCGTCGCTGGCGACGACAAGTACATTTCGCCGTCCTACACACGTTCCTATCCGCTTGTGGCCAAGCGCGGAAGAGGTGTCGTCATTGAAGACGTGGACGGAAACGAATTCCTCGACTTCTCCGCCGGCATTGCTGTGACCTCCACCGGCCACTGCCATCCCGACGTGGTGGCAGCCATCCAGAAACAGGCGGGCGAACTGATTCACATGTCGGGCACCGACTTTTACTACGAAGGCATGGTCACGCTCGCCGAACGCCTCTCGAAAATTGCTCCGATGCCCGGCCCGCACAAGATCTACTACGGCAACTCTGGCGCCGAAGCCATCGAGTGCGCGCTGAAGCTCTCGCGCTATCACACCAAGCGCCAGCACGTGATCGCGTTCCTCGGCGCGTTCCACGGACGCACCATGGGCGCGCTTTCGCTCACAGCGTCAAAGCCGCAGCAGAAGCGCCGCTTCTCGCCGCTTGTCCCCGGTGTGACGCACGTCCGTTACCCCGACATTTATCGCGGTTGCATTGGGGGCCCGCAGGAAGCGGAAGCCTTCGCACTCGGTTGCGCTCGCTACATTGAAGACAAGCTCTTCAAGACCGTCCTCGCGCCGGAAGAAGTCGCCGCGATTTTCGTCGAACCGATCCAGGGCGAGGGTGGTTACGTCGTCGCTCCCACCGTCTTCATGCAGGAACTCCGCCGCATTTGCGACAAGCACGGCATCCTCCTCGTTGTCGACGAAGTGCAGAGCGGCATTGGCCGCACCGGCAAGTGGTTTGCCGTCGAGCATACCGGCGTTCAGCCCGACATCGTTTGCATGGCGAAAGGCATTGCGTCCGGCATGCCGCTCGGTGTCACCATGAGTAAGGCCGAAATCATGGACTGGGTGCCCGGTTCGCACGCGTCAACCTTCGGAGGCAATCCGGTTTCGATCGCCGCCGCACTAGCGACGCTCGACGTCATTGAGAAAGAGAAACTGATCGCCAATTCGCAGACCGTCGGCGGCCACATGCTGAAACGCATGGCCGACTGGCCGAAGAAACACAAGATAGTCGGCGACGTCCGCGGCCGCGGCCTCATGGTCGGCGTCGACATCGTGAAAGACCAAGAGACGCGCGAGTACGGCAACGAACTGCGCGACCGGATCGTCGAAGTGGCATTCGAGAAAGGCATCCTCTTCCTCGGCTGCGGCCCAAGCACGATACGCATCGCGCCACCGCTGGTCGTCACCGAAGAAGAAGCCGACATCGCCATCGACATTCTCGAAGATGCGATCGCGACAGTCGAGAAATAGTCGCTAGCGGCGAATTCGATCGCCGGTCCCATCCTGATGCCGCATCCAACGCGACATTGGGATGGGACTCTTTCCGTTGCTTGGACCTTCGGCTGCGCCAACGTCTCCCGGCGATCTCCGTAGCCTGCTAGAATCTTCTCACCCCATGCCACTCCGCGAATATCAGTGCAAAAAGTGTAAGCATCGCTTCGAGAAGATCCAGAAGTTCTCCGATAAACCTCTAACCAAGTGCCCGGAATGCGGCGGCAAACTGGAAGAACTGTTGTCGGCGCCAGCCGTGCAGTTTAAGGGCTCGGGTTGGTACGTCACCGACTACGCGAAGAAGGGGGCGGCGCCGGCGTCATCATCGAGTTCTGACGGCGAGAGCAAAGGGAAGGCAGCGGAGTCGAAGGAATCGAAGAAAGAAGAGAAGCCGAAGGCGGATGGCGGGAAGAAGAAAAAAGACTAGATCGCGGGGCGCGCGAGCCAAAGGCGCCGACACGGCAAAGTACACAGATCCTTCGCTTCGCTCAGGATGACATTAGGAACCTTCGCACGTTCTCAGGGCGACAGGCCTTGGTTGGTTGCGAAATGGCGGGACGCCCTCCGGCTTGGCGGCGGGACGCCAGCGCTACTATCGAAGGTAACCTTGCGGGCGGCGGAAGACTTGCCGGAAACTTACCTTGGTGCACGTGTCCAAGGTACATATCGGAATTGCGGTCGGCTGCGCGGCGCTCCTGCTGGTGGTCTTCTTTGGCTACCTCCATTGGCTGGGAAATCAGGGGCCGGTGCTGTCGCGATCGGAGGAGCGCGACCCGCTCACGCACATGCCGATCAGCATCACGATGAATCCGCTGCGGGATCGGACGATTGAGAAGGCTGCGGCAGCGTTTATTGTGCAGATGCGCGATGGGAATTGTCGGCAGTTGCTGGCATCGTGGGCGAAGGATTACCGCAAGAAGCGCGCCGACTTCATCTGTACTTCGGAGGCCCAGCACCCGCTAATTTCGTGGAATCTGGTGGAGTGGGAAGACTCTCCGCCCCTGGTGATTTTGCACTACCGCGGGCAGCGGTATTCCTCCGCTGCGCAAGACGCCACGTATAAGGACCTGTTCTCGGTGACTCTGGAGAATCGAGAGGGACCGTGGACGGTGACCAAGTACGATTCGTTCTACTAGGTGTGTCTGGCAGTAATCCTTTCGCATTCAGCGGAACGGGCCCTCGGGGGCTGAAGCCCCTATCTTTTACGAGTCTCGGCGGCACGGCTAAAGCCGTGCCCTTCCCAAGACCCGGCATTCCAACCCAGCCGTACCCTTCTCCAAAATCTACTTCTGGGATGAAATACTGTGGGCCGAGGCAATCGCGTATGGGCCGAGAATATCCTGAGTCTCCTTTAATCGGCGTTGGTGCGGTGATCGTTAAAGACGATCAGGCGCTGTTGATCCGGCGCGGGACGGCGCCGTTGCTTGGGGAGTGGTCGCTTCCGGGAGGAGTGCTGGAATGCGGAGAGACGCTGCGCGATGCGGTGGCGCGGGAGGCGCGCGAAGAGACGGGGCTGACAGTCGAAGTCGGCGAGCTGCTGGGTGTATATGAACGCGTTATTCGTAGTGACGATGGGCGCGTGCGCTATCACTACGTACTGCTCGATTATCTTTGCCGCGCAGTTGGCGGAGAATTAGCCGCCGGGAGCGATGCCGCGGAGGTGGGATGGTTCCGGGAAGAGGAACTGAACGCGCTCGGCCTCGCTTACGATGCAAATGATGTGGTACGGAAGGGGCTGAGGAGAGGTTCGAGGCCAGAGGTAAAATCACCCCAGCTCTGAACCTCAAACCTCTGACCTCTAACCTCTGACCTCTAACCTTCGTTTAATCTGCCATCTTCGCGATGTGGACCGGGAAGCCGGTTTTCGGTAATAAGGACGTCAGTTCAAACACTTTGAATCCATCGCCGTTACGTTCGGTTTGGCGATAGACACCGGGCTCGGTGTCGGACGTTTCGTGGCGGCCTTCGAGATTATCGAGGAATCTTTGGGCTTCCCTCGGCGACACCTCGCCACCTTTGGCACGCGTGACCACCGCATCGGTGGCATAAGAGCGGATCAGTTTGGGCCAGTACTTCTGCAGCAATTGCGTGCTCGCGAACAGATCGGCCCAGACGATATCGCCGTTAACAGCCACAACGACGCCGACAGCGTTTTTGTCGCGTAACTGGTGGATGACACTCTCGTAGTTGCGCTCGACGGGAGCGGCCACGGCATCCACCATTTTCTGCACGTCCTTGTTTTCCATAACGCGAGCGTAGGAAGTCGTGGAATGGATCTGCGCGTCTTCGGTGTTTACGGTTGCGGCCATCGCGCTTTGCGATTTGCGAACGTTCGCCCAGACTTGTTCCTGATCCTTTGCGCCCATGGCCTTGCCGCGCACGACTGGCGAGGCGAGCAGGCCAGCAGACGTTCTCGGCTCGAACTTATCGCTGGCGCCCACCCATCTTCCAGGCTCGACACAAAACACACTCAGGTCGACGGGATCGCTTTCGGCGGGGACGATGCGGTCCTTGCCGATGACGCGATCCTGCTTGCCGCCGGTAACGATTTCGCCGGCGAGGAGCAGAAGGGGACGAGTTGAGTTATTGACGAGGACGAGACGGTTGACTTCGGCTCCGCCGCCGGCGACATCAACTGGGCGAGGATGACCGTTGCGGCGGCGGATCAGGCCGCGAGCCTGACCCGCCTCGGTGACGACGACATCGCCGGAGCGAAGACCTTCATCCAAGGTAAGAAAGTCGCTCGTGTTGTAGGCCTTCCCAGAATTGACCACGGGAAACACGGTCAGATTGCCGCTACGAATCGGACTCAGAAGTGTGTAGCCGGAATTGGACGGAACTTCACCGGCCTGCAAAACACCGGGAATCATCGAAGTGACAGCAAACAACAAAAGAAACCCGCCAGCCACCGCAACGAAGAAACGCATCGGAATCCTCCCTCGGCAGAAGACACACAACAACTCTCGCGCCAGAACAGCGGCGTGCCTGCGACACTCGCACTCAGCCGGCGATTCGGCCGCGCCCGGCACGCCAAGTTGGAGCGTGCCGGGTTAGGTTCACGAGCCTTCCAGGAGTTTCTGCTCGTATTGCAAGAACGTACGATTTCAGGTTTCTTGCGTCTAAAAAGTTGCTAGCATCATCTGGGATATGGCGCCACGCGCACAGGCTCATGGAAACGATGTCGCTGCCGAGTTGTACATGCAGAGCGGCGCTGCGGCATATGGCATCAGTGCGGAAGCGTTCGCGAGTCTGTTGGATGAAGTCACCAACAAATATGCTGCCGGGGCGGAACCGGGAGAGAGAGCGGCTTTTTGTGGTTCGCTGCGACTCGAGGAACTGGCGCTGGCGCGAGCCTGTGCGGCTGGAAATGAGCGCGCCTGGAGTGACTTTATCGCGCGCTACCGGCAGAAGATGCATGCCATGGCGTTGCACATTACGCGGGATGGCGCGCACGCGGCGGAGCTGGCGGATTCCACGTTCGGCGATCTGTACGGCGTGAGCGAACGCAACGGGGCGCGGCGCTCGAAGCTTCTTTTTTACACGGGCCGTGGGTCGCTGGAAGGCTGGCTGCGAACTGTGATGGCGCAGGAATTCGTGAACCGGTACCGGCGGCAGAAGCGCACGGTGAGTCTGGAAGAACGGACAGAAGATGGAGTGCAGTTTGTCGCTGCTGAGGCAGAGGCCGTGAGCGCGGCTGACCCTCGCCTAGCGGCGGCCACAGATGCGGCGCTGGCCGATCTTTCCCCGGAAGACCGCTACACGCTGGCGGCGTACTACCTGGATGGACGCACGCTGGCAGACATTGCACGCACACTGGGGCTGCATGAATCGAGCGTGAGCCGACGGCTGGACCGGGTTTCGGGCGGCCTACGAAAAAGCATTCTGGCCGGGTTGCGGGAACGCGGCATGAGCCACGCCCATGCCACCGAAGCCCTGGATACTGACGTTCGGGATATTACCCTCGATTTGCGGTCGCGGCTGACGCAAGATTCGGGCCCTGCGGCGTTCCCTGGGAGAAAGGTTCCCGCCCCTAACCCGGGCGAAGGAAGTCATGACTGAAGTGCCAAAAATCGTAAGCCAGCGGCTGCGGGCCGCGGAGGCTGCGGCCGGGACTCACCCGGAGGCCGACGTTCTGACGGCGTTTGCCGAGCAGACCCTGGCGGCGACGGAACGCGAGGGTGTGCTGGCGCATCTCGCGGTGTGCGGGGATTGCCGGGAGATCGTGGCGATGGCCTTGCCGGAGGAGGCTGCAGCTGTTCGTTTGCCGGTAGAGTCGGAAGAGTTCGCGACTACTGCACCAGCGCGGGACGTACAGCAGCGGGCCCGGTGGAGCTTTGGTTGGGGCGGCCTGCGATGGGCGGCCTTAGCGGCGGGCGTTGTTGTGGCAGTACTGGCGGTGCGTCCGATGTTGGAGCATCCGGTAAAGCCTGCGGCAGTCGCTGAGCCGGGTGCCGTCAAGCCAGCGATCACAGCGCAGGCACGTGAAACGGAGCAAAAAACTGACACGCTTTCTGCGGAATCACAGCCGGAAGTTGCACTTAAGGCAGCCGAGAACAAGCCGGCGCCAGCGATGAAAGGCGACCTGGGGACGGTGTCAGGGAAAATTGCGTCGCTGCAACCTGCGCCCGAAAAAGCGCTGAGCAAACTCGCGTCAACTCCGCCCAACTCGGTAGGAATGCTGGTTGCCAACAAAAAGAGAGCGGACCTTGCCCAGAAGGATTCCGCGGGGTTCCGCGCGTTGGGGGCCGCGACCTCGGCAAAGCTGCCGGAGGCCGACAAGGTCCAACAATCTACAGAGCAGGCTGTGGTGAACACAGAAGACGCTCGTCTCCAAACAGCGCCGTCGCTCGACAGCAATGCGACCGGCGATCGCGATCTGATGGCGCGGGCTGAGGCTCCGGCAATCGAGAAGGCGAAGCCACCGCTCGATGAGGCGGCCGGGAATGAACTGCACAAGACAGAAACAGCCTATGCGCGGGCGAAAGCGGCGCGTCCGGTGGCAGGCGCGGCAAAAGAAATGGCGTCTGCCGCCGCTGCTCCTGCGGCATTAGCGAACAGCATCAGCGGGGTGGCCTGGGGCCTTTCGGCGGGCATGCTAAGACGTTCTGCGGATGGCGGCTTGAACTGGAATACGGCTTTGAAGGCGGATCGACCGTTGCTGTGCTACGCGGTGCATGGTCAGGATGTGTGGGCGGGTGGTCAGGCCGGGACCTTGCAACATTCCTCCGATGGCGGAGCGGCGTGGACGGCGGTGAAAGCCTCGATTGATGGTCGTGAGCTCAGCTCCGATGTGACGCACATCCATGTCAGTGATTTCGGCAGCGTTGTCGTTACGACCGCAACGCAGGGGACATGGGTGAGTGCGGATGGCGGGAAGACGTGGGCTAAGAAATAGCGTTGGCGCCGCCACAAAAAGCAGATTCCTCGCTCCGCGAGGAATGACAATCACAAAAAATTTGAGAATCCAGGCACAAAAAAAGACGTCCCGAGCGGTTGGCTCAGGACGCCTTTGGCAGCCCTCCCCCAGAACTGCCAAACTACACGCTCATAGTATGTCCCCATGGTCGGGGTGTAAATGTCACTTACGTAATTGAAAGGTGGAAAAGAAGTACCGGGAAAGTAGCAAACTAGAGTAACCACAAGGGTGGTTACTCAGCGACCATGTGTCGTTGCTCCTGCGCGGTGCGTAATTCGACCACGGGGGCTAAAGCCCGAGTTGATTCGAAACGACATACGCGGCCCTGAAGGGCCGCTCTTCCACGGCGGGGCTGACGGTGCGTGGGCGGCAACATTCCCGACCTTTTCATCAAACTGCTAAAGCCACGGTCGTGAGTTCAGGGCGCGGGGGACGCCGCGCCCTTTCGATTCTCCGCGCATCGATCTACATTCCTGGGCCATCGGGGTAGGTCGGCAGATCGGGCGGACGGGCCGGGAGTTTCTTTGGATTCGCCTTGATCTGGTCCATGAGGTAGTCGATCGCCTTCTGGAGCTGCGGATCCTGCCCCTTGAAAACCAGGTCGGGCGGATTATCGACGACGATGTCGGGGGCGACGCCGCGATTCTCGATGATCCATTTACTATCGAGGCTGTACAGCGAAAATTCGGGGCGCGTGATGTAGCCGCCGTCCATGAGCGGCATCTGGCCACGAATGCCGCGGATACCTCCCCAGGTGCGCTCGCCGATGAGCGGCCCCAGCTTGTACTGCTTGAAGAAGTAGCTAAAGAAGTCGCCATCGGACGCAGCGTAGTGGTTGGTCACGCAGGCCATGTATCCGTAAAAGACATTGCCCGGAACCGTGCCTGACTCGAAGTTGCGAGCGGAACCCATGGCTGCTACCACGCGGCGTAAACGCTCGAAGATCAGCTGATCGACGAAGCCGCCGCCGTTGTAGCGGACATCGAAGATGATTCCTTCCTTCCGAATTTGGGGGAAGTATTGCTTGACGAACTGATTGAGGCCTTCATCGCCCATGTCGGGGATGTAGACGTAGCCGATCTTGCCGCCGCTGGCAGCGTCGACTTTTTTGCGGTTGGTTTCAATCATATTCAGTTCGCGCAGGCTGAACTCGTCAGCAATCGGCTTGACGACGACCTTGCGGGCACCGTCTGCGCTGGGCTTGGAATTGACGGTCAGCGTGACGACTTCGTTGGCCGCGTTCACGAGCAACTCATCGGGAGTTTGGGGTGCGTGCAGTGCGCGACCGTTGATGGCGATCAGATATTCGCCTTCTTTCACGTTGACGCCGGGCTCGGTGAGGGGAGAGCGAACCTTCGCATCCCAGTTTTCGCCGGAGAAAATTTTCTTGAAGCGGTACGCGCCGCTGGAGTCGGCTTCGTAGTCGGCTCCCAGCAGACCAACGTTCGTGTGCGGGAGTTCGGGGACTTCGCCGCCGCCAACATAGGTGTGCGAGTTGGAAAGTTCGCCAATCATCTCGGCCATGACGAAGGTGAGCGAGTAGCGGTCGCCAACATAGGGGAGCAGTTGCTCGTATTTGTCGCGGATCTTCTGCCAGTCCACACCATTCATGGAAGCTTCGAAGAAATAGTCGCGCTCCTGACGCCAGACTTCATTGAAGATTTCCCTCCACTCCTGCGGCGGGTCGACCAAGACGCGCATGCCGGCCAGATTGAGGGCGCCATCGCCAACTTTTTTCGGAGTATCGGGAGGTTTCGCATCAATGATCCCGTATTTCGGTCCACCGTCGGTCGCGGAATAGAGAAGCTTTGTGCCATCCCACGAGAGGGCGAAGCGATCGGCGCCTTCGAGCAGCACCTTGTCTTTGCGTTCTTTCAGGTCGTAGGCGTGAATGGCCGGAGTCTCTCCGGGGATGGGACCGGAGAGCCCTTGAATGGGAACGGTGGAATAGTAGATCGCGTCCTTGGAGGCGTCGATGGTGCGGATGACGGCGGGCGGCACGGCCAGGGCGACGATTCGGTTTTGAATTCCGTCAAGGTCAATCTTGAATTCCTTTGGTGGCTTTTTTGTTTCAGTCTCGGCGGCTTTCTCTTCCGGTTTGTCTTCGGAGGTTTTTCCCGGCTGCTTCTTGTTCTTTTCCGGTTTCGCTTCGGGCGCGGTTGTGGCTTCGGGCTCCGCAGTTTTGACTTTGACTTCGTCGCTCAGGGCAGGGAAGGGCGAAGGCTCGTCCGCGGTCAGGGTGACGACGTAGACGCGCGTTGTCTTGGGATTGGCAAACTCGAAATCGATGTTGCCCAAAACTTCGTTGAAGTCGCGGTCGGAAAGGAAATAGAGGTAACGCTTATCGCGATCGAAAACTGCGGCGAAGCTGTTGTCGAGCGTCGAGGTTACCGCGGTGATTTTGCTGTTGGCCAGGCTGTAAAGGTAGACCACGGAAAAACCCGACGCCTCCGGCTTGTCGTAAGCGAGCCATTTGCTGTCGGGCGACCAGCTATAGTTTTGAATCTCGAAAAACTTGGCGCGATCAACCTCCACCGGCTTCTTCGTTTTGATATCGACGTACCAAAGCTTCAGGTCTTTGTCAGCCCATGCGATTTTCGTGTCGTCGGGCGACCATGCGGGCTGGAACATAAAACCCTTGTGGCCGCTGGTGATTTGTTCCTCGGGGCCGAGGCCATCCTGCGGGGTGATGTAGATTTCGTCCTCGCCGGTGCGGTCGGAAACATAGGCGATCCACTGGCCGTTGTGGGACCAAGCCACCTTTTGCTCGCGAACTGCTACCGAATTGGTGAGATTGCGAACGCTACCGTCCTTGGCAGGGACGGTAAGGACCTCGCCGCGAGCCGCGAAGACGGCGCGTTTGCCATCGGGCGAGATGTCGACGTCGGTGATGTGATGGCTGGCGTCGGCCCAGTGCTTCATCGCCTGATCGCTCTCGCCGTTGACATAGACGGTCAGCTTTTTCGGCTGACGCGACTCCAAATCGAGCGTGTAAAGATAGCCGCCGTTTTCGAAGATGATGGCGTCGGGGCCGAGACTCGGCCACATGATGTCGAAGTCTTCGAAGTGCGTGATCTGCTGGACCTGCTTGCTGGCCACGTCGTAGGTGTAGAGGTTGAGGCGATGCTCGGACCCGCGATCGGAGGTAAAGAAGATCGTGTTGCCGTGCCACATGGGAAACGAGTCGGTGTAGTCGGTGTGAGGGATCACGCCGTCGACGGCGTTACTCTTGAGGTCGTAGATCGTGATGTCCTGTGCCAGACCTCCGGTGTAGCGCTTCCACTGGCGGAAATTGCGGAAGATGCGGTTGTAGGCGATTTTTGCGCCGTCGGGAGAGAAGGAGAGCAGCCCGCCCTCATCCATGAACATGGGCTGCGCCATGCCGCCATCGATGCTGATCGTATAAGGACGCTTGGTCCAGCCGTTCGAAGCATCACGGCGCGAAAGGAAAATGACGTTCTTGCTGTCGGAAGTCCAGCCGATGACCTGGTTGAGCACGCCCATGCGGTCGGACAGCGGCTGCGCCTGTCCCTGGAAAAACGTCAACTGCTTCGGTTGGCCGCCGTCGGCGGGCATGACATAAACGTTGAAATTGCCGTCGTACTGCCCGGTGAAGGCGAGCCACTTGCCGTCGGGAGAGAACTTGGGAAATTGCTCGCGGCCCGGATGCGACGTAACGCGGCGGGCAGTGCCTCCCGCGCTGGAGGCAAGCCAAATATCGCCGCCATACATGAAGGCGATCTTGTCTTTGTAAATGTCGGGAAAGCGCAGCAGGCGGCCCTCCTGCGCGGACTGCGCCAGGAGTGAACCGGCGCACAGAAGGATGGCGAGCGAGAACGAGCGGCGAATGGAGGTCATCAAGGCTCCTGTTGGACGAAACTCAGAATCTTTCGATAGCGAGGGGACCATCGTGGGCAACGTGGGATTGTATCAGCTCGGGTGTTCGAGGCTCAGTAGCAAGCCAGAAATTTTCGCTTCAGTTGGCGGGAGTGTTTGCGGCCACGCGCACCGCATCCTGGCAGGAATGTGCGGAGTTCAACAATTTGTCAAAGCCTGTATCTGTTTTGATTTTCGCGAGCAAGGGATCGGACAAGAGTGCCGAATAGGAGCAATAGTTTTGCCCAATCGCGCTCTGCAACATGTGAAACGCAGCCTGTTTCTTGCCGCAAAACGCGAGGATGGCGCCCTGGTAGTACCACGTCTCGGGATCGGGGTCGGAAGGCAGGTTCGTTTCCGCGTCGTGCGCGATGCGATCCAAGTCTGCCGCTGGGCGCAACTGCAGGCAGGACTCGAGCAGATCGCGGTGATAACGGGGCGCGTTCGGCATGCGCTTGACGGCCTCGCGCGCTTCGGGAATCTTTCCTTGGCGTAAAAGTATTGACGGCATGGCATACGCAGCCCATTCGGAGCCGGCATCGAGGCGGACAAATTCCGCGGCGCGGTCGGGTTTACCGAGTTGAGCAAAGGTCCAGGCGCAAGAGCGGTAAGAGTAGTTGCCGGGGTCGAGGGCCAACGCGGTGTCGCATTCGCCGGCTGCCTGATCGAGCATGCCGGCATAGCGAAAAACGAAGCTCATGACAAAGTGAGCCTGTGCGCTATCGGGGCGGCGCTTCACCAGTTCCTGCGCTGCCTGAAAGGCGCGGCCCAGTTCTCCTCGCTCGACCCGGTTGGTGATCAACTGGCCCGCCGCGACAATTCGGTTGGGATCGAGAGAAATCGCCTTTTCGCAGGCTTTGTTCGATCGCTGGAACATGGGCTCACCGCCGTCGCCATAATCGGAGTCGTAGTAGCAGCGCACGCCGAGTTCCTCCCACGCCGGCGCATAGGTGGGATCGACTTCCACGACGTGCTGGAGCACGGAGATGGCATCCTTGTTCGGACCGGGATCGTGCGGCAACGCCAGACTGTGCAGATAGAGATCGTAGGCTTCGGGGCTCTTGGGGCGCGTACCGGTATCGAGGTAGTTTCCGGCCACGCCGAGAGCGGGCAGCAATCCCTGGCGCATCTGCGCCGACACTTGCGATTGCAATGCAATCAAATCGTCAGCCGGAGCGTTGACATTCGTTTGCCACAAAAGTTTGTTGCCATTCACCTGGATAGCTTCGAGTGTGATGAAAAGCTTCGTACCCTGCTTCACGAAATGCCCCGTGATCACGCTGGCGACGTGTACCTCGCGCCCGGCTTTTTGAGGGTCCACATCGTTACCTACATACTTTCGCGTGATGGCGGACGGGCGTACGTCGAGGCTGCGGGTGTAGGTGAGCGTATTCGCGATTTCGTCGGCGAGCGCGAAGCGCAGGAACTCGACGCTGATGTCGCCGTTCATGTTTTGTAGCGGAAGGACGGCGATCGTATTCTTGGCCGCTCCGGCGGTGGCGTCCCCGCTGTGCTTGAACCACCACGCGCCGACGGCGGCCAGCACCGTCAGCAGCAACGCGCAAAGGCCCAGCAGAATGTAGATGGAGTAGCTGCTTGAGGCCTGAAATGTATTGGTCGCGATGCGGTAGGGCAGCGCCGGGCGTCTGAGGCTGGAGCGGGTGACGCCGGATTCGGTCTCTCGGCGCAGGGACTGAAGGTCGCCTTTCATGGCGAGCGCGTTGGGATAGCGATGTCCACGCTCCTTCTCCATCGCGCGACCGATGATGCCTTCAAGATCTCGCGGCATCTTGGGATTGAGTTGCAGAGGCGAGACCGGTTTCTGGTTCAGCACGGCATCGAGCGTGGTGATGACGTTGCCGGTGGCAAACGGCTTTTTGCCGGTCGCCATCTCGTAGAGCACGACTCCGAGCGAAAACAAATCGCTGCGCGGATCGAGTTCCTCGCCGCGAGCCTGCTCGGGTGACATGTAGACGGCCGTGCCGGGAATGACTCCCATCGCGGTCAGCGAATCTTCGAGCGCCGCTTCGCTTGAGTTTGGATCGTGAATCATCTTGGCCAGGCCGAAATCGAGGATTTTCACCTGGCCGGTCTGCGAGACAAAAATATTCGCGGGCTTAATGTCGCGGTGAATAATTCCCTTGGCGTGGGAGGCGGCGAGCGCATCGGCCGTTTGGATTCCGATGTCGAGGATCTCATCCGTTTCCATCCGGCGTGACCGCATCAGGTCCTTCAGGCTCGTGCCTTCGAGCTTCTCCATGACGATGAACGGATGGCCATTCATGTCCTCGATGTCGTGGATGGTGCAGATACCGGGATGGTTGAGCTGCGAGGCGGCTCGCGCTTCGCGAATAAAGCGGTCCAAAGACTTGCGGTCCTTGGCCATCTCTTGAGGGATGAACTTAAGCGCGACGTGACGCGCGAGGCGGGTGTCCTCGGCCTCATAGACCACTCCCATGCCACCACCACCGAGCTTTCCGAGAATGTGATAGTGGGAGACGGTTTGGCCGATCATGCGGAGGCCTCAGAGGCGTCGGCGCTAATGGTAGGCTGGTTCGCGCAGCGGGGTCAACCCGAGTGCGGAAAACGCTTCGCGATGAGCCGTTGAGCGGACTGCCTCTCCCGTCTCGCTCTGAGGTTCGAGGACTGAATCACTGGGCTCCAGAGGTCTCAAGCCGCCTCTAGCACCGAAAGAATGTTGCCCGCCTGATCCTTGAAACACGCAATTGTGGGCCCGTTGCCGCGGGAAATTCCTCGCGCGTCTGTCGATGCGGAATCGATCCGGGAGGTGGCTCTCAGGCTGCCGCGTTTTGATTCGGTGCCGTGAAGGCTATGTTTGATACGCGCCGCCCTCACACCCTCAGCGCGCCACGAAATCCCCGCGCAGCATAATAGGACTCCGCACCGTTGTGATAGAGGAAAACGGTGTCGTAGCGGCGATCGCAGAACAGGGCGCCACCGAGTTTTCTGACTGCGGGCGGCGTTTGCACCCAACTCGACGTTTTCGTGTCGAACTCTCCCAGCTTCTGCAGCTCTCGATATTGCTCTTCCGTCAGAAGCTCAATGCCCATGGCAGTCGCCATATCCATGGCGCTATCTTTTGGTTTGTGTTCTTTTCTTGAGTCCAGCGCTTCACGGTCGTAGCAGAGACTTCTGCGGCCTGAAGGGCTTTCCGCCGAACAGTCATAGAAAATGTATTCGCTGGTTTTTTTGTCGAAGCCCACCACGTCCGGTTCGCCGCCCGTGCGTTCCATTTCGCCGAGCGACCACAGTTTTTCAGCATTCGCTTCTAGCCGCGTTTGCACTTCATTCCACGCCTGGCTTGAATGACGGCTCCTGTTCTTTTCAAACCGGACCTTCAATGCATGAAGTAGTTCTTCCCGTTGTTTCGGTGCCAGTTCTTTCTTGCGCTTGGATCCTTTCGCTGTCGGCATGGTGCTGTAGTCCTCCTCAATTCACGATTTTTGCGCTGGCCGGCGTCGCTAGGTCGACGGTTCCGTTCCAAACTGCCTTGCATACTCGCCGACCAGGCGCTTCCAGCCAGCAAACTTCATGGCATCAGGACCAGCGAGGCGGCCGATCGGCTGGCCCGCTAGCAGACGATCCAGCACGTCAAACGAGATGTGCCAGCCCGCGGCTCCCCACGAAATGTACCGGCGATCGATACTGTGCCAGAGCGTCAGGCGCGTGCCGCTGCCCGAGGCTTCGAGTTCCCATCGGATGTCGCCATACTCAAGCAACTTGGGAGCGTCGGCTCGTGTCACCTTTGTTTCCAAAGCCTGCGGATTGCCCACCCAGGTGAGATTCACAGTTCCAACCTCACCTAGGCTCGCATCCACAATGAAAGGCGCCCACTCACGCAACTGCGCCGGGTCAGTGAGCGCCTGCCAGACTCTCTCCGGAGAATGCCGCAGTTCGCGAACGAGGATGAGCGTCCACTTGTCTCCCTCTTTGCGGACCTGCGCTTCCCGGGCAGGACCTGGGCTGTATGGCTGGAGTTCGTTCATGTGTTTTCCGTCGGCTTTATCAGCCCATGTTTACCACCGCACACTTACCAGCCCATGAGCTGCGTGAGCTGGATAAGATTGCCACAAGTATCGTTCAACATGGCGATCTTCGATCCGGTCACGTCTTTCGGCGGCATCGTGAAGTCAGCACCCTGCGCTTTCATGCGCTCATAGTCCGCCGGAAGGTCGTCGGTGAAGAACATCGCCGCCGGCTGGTTCTGCTGAACCAGCGCCTGCTGATAGGTTTTGGCTGCGGGGTTGTTGTTGAGCGCTAGTTGCAGCTCCGTGCCGTCCGGGTCCTCGGTTGAGGCCACCGTGAGCCAGCGATAGGGCCCGTTGCTGAAGTCGTCTTTCTTCTTGAAGCCCAGAACTTCGGTATAGAAGCGCAGGGCTTTCTCCTGGTCATCGACATAGAGGCTGGTCAGTTTGATTTTCATGCTCATTGCTCCTTTGCTATTTCTGCGGCTTGGGCCGCGCTGGATTTTTCTTCTTCTTGGGTTTTGCCTGATCCGCTTTCGATGGACCCGTTTTCGATGAATCCACTGTTGCTCCATCCATGCGGTCGAGGTAGCGTTCGAGAGCGTCGACGTGCGCCGACCAGAACCGGCGGAACTGCGCCAGCCAGGTATCGATCTCGCGAAGTGGTCCAGGCCTCAGCCGGTAAAGACGGCGCTGCGCATCCACCGTAGATTCGACGAACCCGGCATCACGCAGCACCCTTAAATGCTTTGAGACAGTCGGCTGCGACATATGAAGCTGACGCTCGATCTCCCCCACTGACTGTTCCGACGCGACCAGCAGGCTCAAGATCGCACGGCGGTGCGGCTCGGCAATGATTTCGAAGGCCGACTCCATCCTCTGTATATACTTCATAACGCATATACGTGTCAAGGCATATAATAGCAAAACAAGAAATCTATGTGATTGGGGAACCCAGGCCACGAATCGCACTGCGTCGAAGCGCGGCAGGCGAGGTCAGTTTGCAGTCGATGGCGGGTAGAAGATCGCGAGTTGGCCGGCCATCGAGGGAGCCGGTTCCGAATGTTAGACGGCGGGAAAACATGGTAGGCCCGAATGGACTCGAACCATCGACCTCTTCCGTGTCAAGGAAGCGCTCTAACCAGACTGAGCTACGGGCCTAAAGCTGGGTTGCCGCGCGCCGCGAGTGCGCCACGCTGCGTTCAATGCATTTTATCACGTGCTGTCCGCTGCATCCGCGCTGCACGGGGGCGCAAAACGTGATAAAAACTAGCCATCGGATCGATGGGGGACTTCTATGACTCAAACCACCACGCTCACTCCGCCCGAAAAAGCCACTAGCAGCGAGAAGTCTTCCGCGCGCATCCTTTCGAACTATATCGGGGGGCGCTGGGTGGCAGCCCAGTCCTCGGCTGCCATGGATGTCACAAACCCGGCCAGCGGCGAGGTTCTGGCGCGAGTGCCGCTCTCGGGCGCGGCCGACGTGGAAGCGGCGGTGGCGGCAGCGCAAGCAGCTTTGCCGGATTGGCGCTCGCGCGCCGTCGGCGAGCGGACCGAGTTTATCTACGCGCTGCGGGAGAGGTTTCGTTCCCGCATCGACGAACTGGCCGAGTCAGTAACCCACGAAGGTGGCAAGGTCCTGTCGGATTCCCGCGCCGAGATTACGCGCTCGATCGAAGTGCTCGAAGTGGCGTGTTCTTCACCGATGACGATGCAGGGGCGCGTGTTGGAAGGCGTAGCGCGTGGCATCAACTCAGAAACGTTCCGCCAGCCGGTGGGCGTTTGCGCGGCGATCACGCCCTTTAACTTTCCGGCGATGGTGCCGATGTGGTTCCTGCCGTTCGCGATCGTATGCGGAAACACGTTCGTGCTGAAACCTTCCGAGCAGGTCCCGCTGACTTCGGAACTGATCTGCAGGATTCTCGACGAAATCGGATTGCCAAAGGGCGTGGTGAATCTGGTGCACGGCGCGCACGACGTGGTCAACGCCATTCTCGATAGTCCCGGCATCAATGCAGTCTCGTTTGTCGGCTCGGTGAACACGGCGAAGTACATCTACCGCCGCGCCGCAGAGAAGGGCAAGCGCGTGCAGGCCCTGGGTGGCGCGAAGAATTATATGGTTGTGATGCCCGACGCGGTCGTCGACAAAACCGTGTCGAACATTCTGGGCAGCGCATTCGGCAACGCAGGACAGCGTTGCATGGCTGGATCGGTGCTGGTGACCGTTGGAGCGGCGAAAGACACAATCATGGGCAGGCTGAAGGAAGAGGCAGCCAAGGTCATCGCCGATGAGGGCCACAATCCGAAGGCGAGCCTGGGGCCGGTGATTTCGCGTGCTGCCTGTGAACGAATTCATGATGCCATTGAGACTGGCGTGAAGGAAGGCGCGGAGCTGCTGGTAGATGGACGGCGGCCGCAACATACGCCCGCCAGCGGCAACTTTGTGGGACCTACGATCCTCAACAACGTAAAACCGGGAATGCGCGCGGCTGGCGACGAAATCTTTGGGCCGGTGCTTTCGGTCATGCACGTGAACACGCTTGATGAGGCGATTGCTCTGGTGAACAGCGATCCGCGTGGCAACGGGACTTCGATCTTCACGGAAAACGGCGCTGCGGTGCGTGAGTACAGCAAGCGGATTGAAGTGGGGATGGTGGGCGTGAATATTGGCGTTGCCGCATCGCCGGCGTATTTCCCGTTCTCGGGATGGAAGGATTCCTTCTTCGGCGACATGCACGTGCATGGATGGGATGCTGTGGAATTCTTCACGCGCAAGAAGACGGTGACATCGCGGTATTTTTCGTCAGGAGAGACGGGGAAGTTCTTCACCGAGATGGGCGACAAGCACTAGCCCGAGGGGCTTGAGTTGGCCCTCTCAATCACGCATTTCGCGGCATTCAGCATCGCTTGGGTTTCGCGCGCCATCTTGCCTTTCGCTACCAGGTTGAGCAGCTTCGCCTTTAGACTGGTCGTCGAATAGTAATGGCTGATCTCCACTTTGGTTGATTGTTCCCCGAGCCTCTGGAAGGTCGTTTCCACCGTGTAATCAGTGAGGATTCTTGAGATCCCCATTGTGTCCTCTGGCAGTATCGTAACGATTTTTTCGAGCGGGATGATCTCAATATCCTTTTCGACACAGGTGTGCTTCCCGCCTGCCAGATGGCATTGGTACGACACGCCGGGTTCGCGAACGCTCTTGCCGGAAAGAAGATCGACCTTGTCCACGCGGGGATGAAACTCGGGAATCTTCGTGAGATCCATGGTGAAAGCCCACACCGCTTCCAAAGGCGCGTTAATGACGACCTCTTGTTTCGAACGAAATGGCGGGAGCGCGGGCAAGGTCCTCTGGTTCACAAGTACGCCAGCCACCACTCTCTCCGACTCGCCTTGACCCCGACGAACCATTGGCAGGCGAAATACAAAAGCACGATCACCACGCCCCACTCGGCGTAGAGCGCAGACAAGCTCCAGACGTATCCGTCCGGAGGTCGGGGATTGCCCATCGGATGATTCGTAAACAGCCACGGACTGACATAGCCCATGCGGATCTTCGAAACCACGAGAGCGAGGGCGTGGATCAGCGGAATGTGCAGCATGTAGAAAAAGAATGGGACGCGGCCAAAGACGGTGAGCTGTTGCGCAGCCCAGCCGCGCGTACCTTCAAGGGCCGGAATCATCGCAATCATTGGGCCAAGTGTCATGAGCAAAAAGTTGAGCGACGCCGGATACTTCGTTGTGTTCAAAAACGCGAGCAGGGCGGGCATCTGCGGTCCGCCATTTCCGCTTGGTCCTGCGTGCCACGGGCGGGGATCGCCATATAGATTCCATCCGCGGAGTATCAGGAAGAGTGCGATTGCCGAGAATCCGACAAGTAAGCAAAGCTGGTTTCTCCGCAGCGGTTCGAGTACGAGGATTTTGCCAAAGGCAAACCCCGCAGCCATCACGCCGATCCAGGGAACGATCGAATAAAGAACGATTAGGTTTGGTCCGTGGGGGCCAAATTGCACAGGTCCGGCAAAGAATCCCACATACGCGATTTTCCAAAGCGCCGAAAAGCGGTTGCTGTCCAGTCCCTCGATGATCGGGCCGATGCGGGCGTCCATAAGATTGTGGGCGCCGATGATGCGCAGGCCAAACGACGCAATTACATGTATTGGCAACTTC
>Ga0335069_10003272_pt1 | contig 24563 bp, 20 predicted proteins | sample Lox_Sample_11_FD_206714 | JGI IMG/M metagenome (GOLD analysis project Ga0335069, IMG submission 206714) | Soil microbial communities from Loxahatchee National Wildlife Refuge, Florida, United States - Lox_Sample_1.1 | ecosystem: Environmental > Terrestrial > Soil > Wetlands | place: USA... | reverse complement strand
CGACCCCTACCCGATCCAGGACGACCTGCGGCAGCGCTGCCCGATCGCGCACACCGGCCGGTTCGGCGGCGGCTGGCTGCCGACCCGCTACGAGGACGTCGCGGCCATCGCCTACGACACCGAGCGCTTCTCCTCGCGCTCGATCATCATGGGCAACTTCCGGCCGCCCCGCGACCTGGCCCCGGTGGGCGGCTCGCCGCCGATCTCCTCCGACCCGCCGTTCCACCACCACGCGCGCAAGCTGCTGCTGCCGGCGTTCACCAAGACCGCGGTCAGCCGGCAGGAGCCGGCCACCCGGGCGCTGTGCCACGCGCTCATCGACGGGTTCGGCGGGCGGGACGTGGTCGACGCCGCCGCCGACTACGCGCAGCACATCCCGATGCGGGTCATCGCGGACATGCTCGGCTTCCCGCCGCAGGACGGGCCGCGGTTCCGCGAGTTCGTCGAGGCCGTGCTCGAGGGCATCAACCTCCCGGCGGAGGAGCGCATCGAGCGGATGGAGAAGCTGTTCACCTACCTGCTCGCGCAGGTCCACGACCACCTGGACAACCCGCGCGAGGACCTCACCAGCTACCTCATCGACGCCGAGCTGTTCGGCCGCAAGCTGGACGCGGACGTCGTCACCGGCGCGATGGCGCTGCTGCTGATCGCCGGCATCGACACCACCTGGAGCGCCATCGGCGCCTCGCTGTGGCACCTGGCGAGAACCCCGGCCGACCGCGAGCGGCTGGTGGCCCAGCCCGGGCTGCTGCCGACCGCGGTGGAGGAGTTCCTCCGCGCCTACGCGCCGGTCACCATGGCGCGGCTGGTCAAGGAGGACATGCACTGGCACGGCGTGGACATGAAGGCCGACGACTGGATCCTGCTGTCGTTCCCCGCGGCCAACCGTGACCCGGCGCAGTTCGACCGGGCCGGCGAGGTCGTCATCGACCGCGAGGTCAACCGGCACGCCGCGTTCGGCCTCGGCATCCACCGGTGCGTGGGCTCGCACCTGGCGCGGATGGAACTGCGGGTCGCCCTCGAGGTCTGGCTCGAGCGGATTCCTGAGTTCACCCTCGCCGACCCGGCCGCCGTGACCTGGTCGGCGGGCCAGATCCGCGGGCCGCGCACGCTCCCGCTCCGGCTCCGCGACGGGGCCTGACCCGGCCGCCCTCAAGCGGCAATGAGGGCCATGATCTCGCCGGGCGTGATGCTCCCGGGCGCCCGATGCTCCCGGGCGGCCTGGTTCGCCGGCCGCGCGCCGGCGCAGGCCGGCGACGCCGTCCGCCGCGCCGTGACCGCACAGCGCCTCGATCGCGTTGCTCAGGTTGCCCAGCAGCTTGCCGTACTCCCAGCGCGTCACGTCGGCGACGACCGGCGCCAGGAAGCGGCTCTTGGCCAGATCCCCGCCGATCTGCGTCGCCATCTCATCCGTCCCGGACGGATACCGGCCGATGTGCAGCAATCCCGCCAGCGGCGCCCCTTGCGCCTCGACGGTTCCCGGCTCCAGGTGGGTCGCCGGGAGCCAGACGCACATCCCGTATACCTGACGGAAGCGGCACAGCGCCAGTCGCTCGCTGGCCACCCCGTTCTGCGCGCAGAGCACCGGCAGCGACCCGGCCGCCACGGTGCCGCCGAGCACTGGCGACCAGGCCCATTGGGCGAGCACAGCCTCGGCGTCCTGGGTCTTGACGGCCAGTACGAGGACGTCACCGTCGCGGAGCTGGAGTTCGGCGGGCTGGCCCACGGCGGGAATGGGCAGCGTGGAGGTACCGGCCGGGGTGGCCAGCCGCAGGCCGCGCGCCCGCAGCGCGTCGAGATGCGGGCCCCGGGCGACCAGGACGACCTCGTGCCCGCTCTCGAACAGCCGGCCGCCGATGGTCCCGGCGCCGGCCCGGTCAGCGTGTACGTGGCGCCCTCGTGGCCGGGCTCGGTGAGCGTGACGGCGGCCACGGCCGCGATATCCCGCACGTCCACCGCGCTGACCGCAGCGTCACCGATCGGGGCGTACAACCTGCCCTCCGCGGCGATCGGCCGGGCGACCGCGAGCAGGCCCTGGAAGAACAGGTTGGGGCGCACGAACGTGTAGGGGATGCCGAGGTCACGGACGTGCTGTTCGACGGCGGCGTGGTAGCGCAGGAAGCGGACCGGCGAGCCTTCGTCGGCGCCCAGCTGGGATAGCACCACGAGATGGCCCAGGCCGGCCTTGGCGGCCTGGTCGGCGAAGCACCGCTGCTGGTCCTCGGCGCGTTCGGAGGAGGGGGTGACGAGGTAGGCCCGTCCGGCACCGGTGAGCGCCGCGGCGACCGATTCCGGATCGTCGAAGTCGGCGACGACGGCCGGGACGCCGGCGGGCAGCTTGCCGCGGTCCGCGTCGGCGCGCACCATGGCCCGGACCTTCGCGCCGCGGCGGGTCAGGGCTTCCACGAGGGCCCGCCCGGTATTGCCGGTGGCGCCGGTCACGAGGACGGGACGGTCTGGCTGTGCTGTGTTGGACACTGTGGTTCCTCCCTGGATACGATCGAGATGTAACAGCCTCTGGTGCTAGTTACAATCTCTAACGAAAGTTCTATACTGTTGCCTGATCTGTGTCAATCTCTGGCGGGAGGACCTCTGTGCCAGCCATCTCCGAGCCCGAGCCGGCCACCGTGCGCGAGCGGTACCGGGCGCAGGTGCGCAGCGAGGTCAAGCAGGCCGCGCTGGCCCAGCTCGCGCAGGCCGGGCCCGCGGGAGTCTCGATCTCGGCGATCGGCAAGCAGCTCGGCATCTCCGGGCCGGGGCTGTACCGCTACTTCGCCAGCCGGGACGAGCTGCTGACCGAGCTGGTGATCGACGCCTACCATGACCTGGCGGACGCCCTGGCCGCCGCGGCCGGCCACGCCCCGGGCCCGGACCCGCGCGGCCGCCTCGAGGCGCTCGCCCGCGCCTACCGGTCCTGGGCGCTGGCCCAGCCGCACCGGTACCGGCTGCTGTTCGGGCCGCCGCTGCCCGGCTACGACGCACACGCGCAACGACTCATCGACGCGTCCTGGCACGCGATGAACCCGCTGCTCGGCATCCTCGGCGAGCCCGGGGACCGTGCCACCGCCCCGCCCCCGGAGCCGCTCGCATCCCAGCTGGCGGCCTGGGCGAAACCCTACGACCCGGGCACCAGCCCGGCCGCCGCGCTGCGCGCCGTCCTTGTCTGGAGCCGCCTGCACGGCATCGTCAGCCTCGAGATCGCCGGGAACTTCGCGTCCATGGGCATCGACCCCGGCCAGCTCTTCGAGACCCAGCTCGCCACGCTGACCGCTGGGCCCTTACCCGCTACGTGCCGCCCGGCGGCCGGTCTGGCCACCCAGACCGCGGGCCGGGACCCGGCGGCCTTCGCCGCGCTGGTGGAGCTGGCGGAGCTCGCGGCGATCCCGGTGGCGGAGCCCCAGTCCGCGGTGTGCGCGAGCTTTCCGCGCACCCATCCGCTGCACCCGGCGGCCAGACCCTCGCCCGGGTCCAGCTGTTCCTGGACTTCGTCAGCGACTGGTTCCGCCGCCAGACCCGGAACCAGAAGGCCGCGCCGGCCCAGTCCGTGAAGTCGGCCTGACGCCCCCGGGGAAAGCAGCACGCCGGCCCTGAATTGCGCGGTGACCGCCGCTCCCTCAAAATGGAAATAGGATTTTATAATCTGGGGCTGAAGTTACGTGGGGTGCGGAATGGAATTTCGGGAGCGTTCGGCGGTAAGCAAGGAGGCCATTGCCGCCAGTGCGGCGGCACAGCGGCTGGCCCGGGCTGATTCCCCCCGGACGGCGAAGCCCGTACGGAACTTCCTGAGGGCCGCCCCGGAGCGGACGCGGCCGCGTGCCGCGGAGGTCACCCCGAAGCAACCCCGGGAGGGCATGTCCGCGCAGAAAACGGTGAACGCGGTGTCCTTCGAGCGCAAGGGCGTCACCGCACACAGCGTCAGGGTCGGGCCGAAGGTGGTCACGATCAAGGTCGCCAAGTCCGCGGGGGTGCTGGTCGGAGACAGTAACCGGCAGCTGAACAGCTATAAGTACAAGCTCGACCGACCACGCGTATCTCTCGGCCACTTGCTCGAGGGACATCCGGACAGGATGCGTTCGCTGGCCAAGCTGGCCGGGAATCCGCGTAGCTGGATGGCCAATTACGCTTTCCGCCGGAAGCTGTCGGCGGGACCGGAGCGCCCCAGCGGCCGCGTCCTTTTCTCCGGCCCGTCCCACGGCACGGCGCGGATCAGCGCCCGCGTGGATGAGTACGGCGCGATGGTGGTGGAAAACTCCCGGGGCGTAACGGTAGGAGACCACGGCACCCAGCGTAATGATTTCAGCTACCGGACGATCGGCCAGGAAATTCCCCTCGAGCAGATGCTGCGTGACCGTCCCGATCTCGTCCGGACCCTGGCCATGGCGGTACGGTACCCCGGCAACCCGGCGGTGCAGCGGACATTCACTCGCCAGGTTTCCCGCCAATATGTCCGCGGCAGCGAACTGTCGCTCCAGGTCCTGAACCAGAATTGGGCCAGTCCCAGCCTGTCCGTCGAGCACGCCGCCGGCGTGGCCGTGGGCACCGGCAACATCCAGAAGAACACGGTATCGCTCGAACTCGGCCGGCTGGTCATGACCGGCTGGGACTCATCGGTGAAGGAAGTAGCCGCGCAGATCCACCCGTCCGCGCCCGCGGTGGAGCCCGTCAGCCGCGTGGACCCCGCTATACGGCCCGCGCCGACGGTGGAGCCTGTCAGCCGCGTGGACCCCGCAATACGAGCCTCGACTCCCCACATCGGCCTGTTCTGAGCGGTCCGCGTCAGAGTGTTTCCAGGAGGGCGGTGACGAGATCGTCCGCCAGCCCTGGATCGATCCGCACGGTGTCCTCTCCTTTCATCCGCAGTACGCATGTGTAGCGGCCGTCCCTGGTCACGCCGACGGCCAGTCGCGCAGGCTGGCTGTCCGGCTGGTCCCTGGCCCATGGCTCGACCGCAGCCGGATCGGGGGGCATCTCGTCCCCGGCCTCCGGCGGCAGCATGACCAGTTCGGTCACCAGCACGCATCCGGACACGTCATCCGGCCAGTAAACCCGGGCCAGGACGGCGCGGGGCTCACCCGGATCGAGCGGTGCCTGCTTGACCGGGATCAGCGCGTCTTCGGGCGCTTCACCGATCTGAGCTGCTAGCTCCGGATCGTCCCCGATGAGCTTCGCCTTGCCGGCCAGGGCGTACAGTTGCGGCGGATTATCCCAGCCTTCGCGCTCGCAGCTGGATTCGGCTTCCAGTACGGCCTTCGCCAGCGGATGGTGGGGATCGGTCACCTCAGTCACAGTAATTTCTCCCGCCGGAATCTCGGCTGGTGCGGGCTCGGCCTTTCCTGGTTTCATCGTCGTGAGACGGCTGACCGCATCCGCGATCTGGTCGACCTGCGCCTGGATCTGCGCGTCCCGCGCCTGGATCTGGGCGACCTGGGTCCGGGTCTGCGCGACTTGCGTCTGGGTCTGCGTGCCCTGACGCTTCACCTCCGAGATCAGGCTGGCTATCTGTTCGGACTGGGCCTGGATGCTTCCGTTCTCGCGTCCAGCCAGGTCCCGGGCCAGCCCGGTCCGAAGCGCCCCGAGCTTCTGCGTCAACGCCTCATCGATGTGATCGGAGACATCCTCGACCGCCTTGTCGATCAGGGGCTTGGTGGCCTGCTTGGCCCGGCGGTTGAACGTGGCCGCCACGAACAGCCCCGACGCTCCGACCAAGACGACCGCCAGCAGGAGAAATATTTCCATCAGCATCCTCCCTCACTGGCGCCTATTGGCCGTGCGGATATTGAACGCGGTAACCGCCACGGTTGAAACTGAGAGGGCAAGTGCGGCGATGAAGGCCGCGAGGATGAGCCAGCCGGGCGCGCCGGACGGGACCGGACCCGGGCCGGTGCTCACGTTCCCTGGCCCGGCTTGGGGGGAGGGCACCGCGGGTGAACTCTCAGGGAGCGGCGTGGCCGGGACCGAAGCCGGAGGGGCCGAAGTAGCGGCGGGCGACGGCGCCGAGGCGACCGGGCTGGGGTTAGTGCTCACCTGAGCGTGCTGGCCATGGGAAATCACCACCAGGCACAGGCCGAGGGCCGCGCCGATGAGGATGTCCCGGCCCTTCATGGCCCTCCCGTGATCCGTGGGTACACCCATCCTGCAACAAAGGTCTTACCCACGACATCGCCCGGCACCTGGGCGGATAAGCGGCGACGCGCCCGGATCGGCTGCGGCTCTGACGGATCTGGCCCGGTCGAACCTGCTGCTGGTGCCGCTGGACCGGCGGGGGGAGTGGTACCGCTACCACCTCATGTTCCGCGACATGCTCCGCCGGGGCGTGGGCCGCCGTGCTGCGCCCTCATGTGCCGGCACGGGGTGGAGCAGCTGAGGGCCGACGCCGACGAGGCCGCGCGCAGGTTCGCGGCGCACAACATCGTGGCCCCGGCCCCGGCGCTCGTTCAGGGACTGGCCCGCATCCTGTGCGGTGACCTCGACGGCGCCAGCGTGTTCCTGGAGGACGCGGTCAGCATCGGGGAGGTAGCAGGCGCGCCCGAGGTTCTCCCGATCGCCCTGGCCGAACGATCCCTGGTGGCGATGGCGCGCGGCGAATGGGACCAGGCCGAGGGCTTGGCGGAACGGGCCCACGCGGAGTTGCGCCTGGCCGGCATCGAAGAGAGCTATGCGACGCCCCTGATCTGCGGGGCTTATGCCCGCGCGGCCCTGCGCCGGGGGGACGTGCCGGCGGCGCGCCAGCAGCTCGTCAGCGCGCAGCGGCAGCGGCCGTTGCTGACCTACGCGCTGCCCCATTTCGCCGCGCAGGCGCGGATCGAGCTCGCTCGCGTCCACCTCGCGCTCACCGACGTGGAAGGGGCCAGGGCGCTGATGCGGGAGGTCGATGAGCTGCTCCGGCGGCGGCCCGGCCTGGGAACCCTGGTCACCGAGGGCGCGGCGCTGCGGGCCCAGCTGGCGGGGGTACGCGGCTCGGCCGTCCCCGGGGCGTCGGCGCTGACCACCGCCGAGCTGCGCCTGCTGCCGATGCTCTCCACGCACCTGTCGTTCCCCGAGATCGCCGCCGAGATGTTCCTGTCCCGGGCCACCATCAAGTCAGAGGCGATGTCGATCTACCGCAAGCTGGGCGTGTCGTCCCGCAGCCAGGCGGTTGCCCGGTCCCGTGAGCTGGGGCTCCTGGCGTGACGGCCGCTTTCGTCCCATCGGGTGGATGAAATCCGCTCCTGCACCCGGTGAAATGGGGCTCTCGGCGGCGAGCGGAGCGCTATGGACCAGACGGTGAGGTTCCAGGAGATCCTGCGCAGGCTGGCGATGATCGACGAGGGTTTCGTCGAAGGCGAGGCCGGGCTTGGTCTCGGCCTGCCCGGGCTGGGCCGTCCCGGGCCGGGCCTGCCCGGGCCCTGCCTGCCGGGGCCCTGCCTGCCGGGGCCCTGCCTGCCCGGGCCGGCGGCCCTGGATCCTAAGACGGCGGCGCTGCTGCGGGTCGGGGTATCGGTGGCCCTCGGATCGTCGCCGGCCTGCCTGCAATGGAGCGACGCGCCTAGCCCGGCCGCCCGAGGGCCCGGTAGGTCCAGCCGGCCGCCCGCCAGCGGTCCGCGTCCAGCGCGTTGCGGCCGTCGACGATGTTGCGCCTGGCCACCGCCTTGCCGAACTCCTCCGGGTCCGCGTCGCGGAACTCCTGCCATTCGGTGAGCAGCAGGGTCACGTCGGCGTCGGTGACCGCGCCCAGGGCCGAGCCGGCGTAGCTCAGCTCGGGGTGCGCCCGGCGGGCATGAACCAGGGCGGCAGGGTCGTAGACGGTGACCGCCGCGCCGAGGCCGTGAATGGTCGCCGCGACATCCAGCGCCGGCGAGTCCCTGATGTCGTCGGAATCGGGCTTGAACGCCACCCCGAGCACGCCGATCGTCTGGCCGTGCAGCGACCCGCCGGCCAGTTCCCTGGCCAGGTCCACCATGCGGGCCCGCCGCCGCATGTTGATGGCGTCCACCTCCCGCAGGAACGACAAGGCCTGGTCCACCCCGAGTTCCCCGGCCCGGGCCATGAACGCGCGGATGTCCTTGGGCAGGCAGCCGCCGCCGAAGCCGAGCCCGGGCCGCAGGGCGGCGGTGCCGATCCGCGGGTCGAGCCCGAGTGCCTCCGACAGCATGGTGACATCGGCGTGCGTGGCCTCGCACACCTCGGCCATGGCGTTGATGAAGGAGATCTTGGTGGCCAGGAAGGCGTTCGCCGCCACCTTGACGATCTCGGCGGTGGGCAGGTCGGTGACGAGGAACGGCGCGCCCGCCGCGATCGGCCCAGCGTATATCGCACGGAGCACGGCTTCTGCGCGCGCCGAGGTCACCCCCGCGACGATCCGGTCCGGCCGCATCGTGTCCTGGATGGCATGCCCCTCCCGCAGGAATTCGGGGTTCCACGCGAGCTCGCAGGCGCGGCCGGCCGGAGAGATGCGGGACAGGCGCCCGGCCAGGATCTCCGCGGTCCCGACCGGCACGGTGGACTTGCCGATGACCAGGCACGGCCGGTCCAGCAGCGGGCCCAGCGCGTCGATACAGCTGTTCACCTGGGACAGGTCGGCGCCGTAGGAGTCCGCTAGCTGCGGCGTGCCGACGCAGACGAAATGCACGTCGGCGAAGGCGGCCGCCTCCGCGTAGGAGGTGGTGAAGGAGAGCCGCCCGGACTTCAGGCCTGACTGCAGCAGCGGCTCCAGTCCCGGCTCGTAAAAGGGCAGCTCACCGCGAGCCAGCGCGTCGATCCTCGCCGGGCTGACATCCACCCCCAGCACATCGAAACCCATCTCGGCCAGGCATGCCGCGTGCGCGGTCCCCAGGTAGCCGGTGCCGAGTACCGTGATGCGACTCACCGTGCCATCTCCACGAGCCGTCATGTCCCCTCTCGGTTCTGGATGTGCCGCGGTCATCATGGATGTGCCGCGGTCATCATGAACGGGCGCGGCGGGCTCTGGCGGCGGCCGCGTGCAGCCGCCGGTAAAGGCTGCGTGCCGCTTGCTCCCGCCGGCTCGCCCACACGGCACCCCCGGCGACCGGGTACGAGGCGTTCGCCAGGCTGAACTTGTAGCTGTCCTGCCCGCCGCCGAAGTCAATCCTGGCAATGCCCCGGTTCGCGGCTTCCTCGGCCAGCGCGAATAGCATTATCGTGCCCGGCGAGAAGCGGCTCAGGGCAACGTCATACGAGAGGAACCAGCCAATGAGGCCCCAGGGTCCCAGCAGCCCGAGATTACCCGCCACGGCCTGCTCACCCGCTGATAGGACACTCACCACGCCCTGGCAGGCCGCATGGTCAGAGCCGGCGAGCTCCGTCACGATCCGCACTGCCGTCCGATCGGCGAACAAGCGGCGCGCCCCGCCGTATTTAATGGTTTTCCATTCTATTACCTTTTGCAGGTCCGCCGGGCGGCGGCTGTTCCATTCGAGCGACACCTCACCCAGCTGCCTGGCGAGCGCGCGCCGCTTTTCGGCAATTCTCTTCGTGCTATTCCTGTGGCGGGAACTGAAATACGATTGATATCCGCCGGCGAGGTCGATGACGGGGCATTGAACCCGCGTCCCGTCATAACAATGCGGCAGGAGCGAATCTTGCTCGGCCGGCACATGCAGGAACCGCCATCCCCGCAGGCCGGCCTTCCGCACCACGGCCCTGGCGTCGATCGGTGCCGCCGAGCCGATGAACCCCTGAAGCTCGTTCATGGGATCGCCGATCGGCACCGCGACCTTGCGTGAAGCCAGCTCGAACGGGAGGAAGGCCGCGATCTGGCCGCCGTCTTCGACCACCGCCACCCGGGCGCCGGGCCGGGACCTGCCCACGGCCTGCGCGAAGGTCAAAGACAGGAACGGGCTCGACATCACCGGCGACGACCGCTGGAACTCAGCCCACAGATCCGCCTCACCCGGCCCCAGATCCTCCGGGCGGATGACCGTCACCTGCATGCGCAATCCTCTCTCCCGCCGCTCACGCCAGCGGCGACAGGGCCGTGAGAGCGGGCCCGGGCCGTCGCGTCCCTGCCTGGTTGCATCCCGGGCCGCACGTCAGCCCGGCCGGGCCCGCGCAGCGTCACAATGACCCATCCCGCCACAATGACCCGATTCTGTGGCCAGGATCGCGCAGGGAAGACGCCGCATGCGGCACACAGGGTTACTGCCGTCACTGTCCGCATCCATGACACCCTACGGCATGTCGCCAAAATACGACAACAAGGCCCCAAATACCCAAAATTTTCCGTAAACCGCCCGGCGTGGCCGTGCGTCCCCCTAATAGGTCCAGAAGAGGGCCGATCGCGGATAGGGACGTGATTGCGTCCGGCGTAGCGCGACGGCCGACCGGTGATCTGGCGACCCAGGAGGAGGTAGGCCGGCGGGGGGCTTCGGCATCCAGCAGGAAGGAAGACCGATTGACTGTGACTGAGCCTCGGGACGAGCCGGCCGGCCACGGGACGGGGGAATCGGTTCCGGTGTCGCAGGCTGCAGGATATCCGGGGTGGGCGAGCGGAGCGGAGCCAGCTGTGGGGGGCGACGCTGAGGCGCGGGCGGTGACGCTGTCGATCGTGATGCCGGCCTATAACGAGGAACGCACGATCGTGCGGGCGGTCGAGGAGGTCCTGCGGACCGCCTATCCGTGCGAGTTCGAGCTGATCGTGGTCGATGACGGCAGCACCGACGGGACCGGGGAACTGCTGGCGGGGCTGCGTAACGACCGGCTGGTGGTGCACCGCCATCCGAGTAACCGGGGCAAGGGGGCGGCGCTGCGCACGGCGGTGTCGCTGGCCAGGGGATCGCACGTGGTGCCGTTCGACGCGGATCTGGAGTATGCGGCCGAGGATATTCCGCGCATGCTGGATCCCGTGCTGAAGGGCCGGTGCACGGTGGTGTACGGGGTCCGGCTGTTCGGGTTCAACACGGTCTACCAGTCGCTGCGGTACGCGGCGGGGAACCGGTTCCTGACCCGGCTGACCAACGTGCTTTTCGACGCATGCATCAGCGACCTGCACACCTGCCTGAAGCTGATCCCGCGGCCCATGCTGGCGGAGCTGGATCTCACCGAGGAGCGATTCGGACTCGACACCGAGGTCACGGCGCTGCTGCTGCGGAACGGAGTGCGGCCGTTCGAGGTCCCGGTCAGCTACTACAGCCGATCGCACGCCCAGGGCAAGAAGATCAAGACGCGCGACGCGCTGGTGTGCGCCTGGGTGCTGCTGAAGGTCCGGCTGCGCCGCCCGCAGGCCCCGGCACCCTTCCCTCATGAGCCGGTCCCCGAGCTGGGCGGCCCGGCCCGGCCCGCGCCGCTGCGGGTGGTCAAGCTCGCGGGCGGCGCCGACGGGACCAGCGGGACCAGAGCCGACCAGGGCTCGTGACCATGCGCAGGACCCGGATCCCGCTGATCATCGTCCCGGCCGTGCTGGTCGCCGCGGCCGCGCTGGCGCAGACCCCGGCCGGGCACTCCGTGCTGCGCGAGGCCGGGCTGGAGCAAGTCCCACCGTCCTACGCAGCGCTGTCATTCGCCCAGCCCCAGTCCCTGCCCACGCAGCTGGCCGCCCCGGGCACCCCGGTGCGTGTGCCGTTCACCATCGGCAACCATTCCGCGGATACGCGGCAGTACCAATGGTCGCTGAGTGCCACCCGCCCTGGTGGCCGGGGCGGTCCGGCCGCCCGCCCGGTCACCGGCAGCACCACCGTGGCTCCCGGCGGCACCGCCACCGTGGACCCTGCCCTGCGGTTCAGCTGCGCCGGCGGCCAGGTCCGCGTCACCGTCCGCCTCGCCAGCCCGGCCGAATCCATCTACTTCCTCGCCGACTGCCCGGCCGCCACGAAACGAGCCCCATGACAGACCACCGCCAGCCAGTCGTAGCCCTCGTCACGGACGCGATCTACCCCTACCACCGCGGCGGCAAGGAGCTCCGCTACTTCGAGCTGGCCCGGCGGCTGACCCGGTACGCCGACGTCCACGTCTACACGATGAACTGGTGGCACGGCCCCCGGGCCAGGACAGCTGACCAGGTCACCTACCACGGCATATCCCCGCTGTTCCCGCTGTACAAGAACGGGCGCCGGTCGGTAAGCCAGGCCCTGCTGTTCAGCCTGGCCTGCCTGCGGATGCTGGTCCGCCGCTTCGACGTCATAGAGGCGGACCACATGCCGTACTTCCAGATCTTCGCCTTGCGCCTCGTCGCCACGATAAGGCGGAAGCGCCTGGTGGTCACGTGGCATGAAGTGTGGAGCCGTCCGTACTGGCGCCAGTATCTCGGCCCGCCGGGCGTCATCGCCTGGCATATCGAACGGCTCGCCATGGCCATGCCGGATCAGATCATCGCCGCCTCGCCGCAGACGGCCGAGGCGCTGCGGAAGGCCCTGGGCCCTCGCGCCGCGGTCATCACGGCACCGAACGGCGTCGATCTGGACGCCGTCCGTACCGCGTACCCGGACCCGGAGACTACCGATGTCGTCGTGGTCGGGCGGCTCATGTCACACAAGCGCATCGACATGCTCCTCGAGGCAGTGGCCCTGCTGCACGCCGACGGCATGCCGGTAACCTGCCGCGTCATCGGCGACGGGCCCGAACGGGCCAATCTGCACGCGCTGGCGCGATCCCTCGGCGTGGCGCACGCGGTGGATTTCCGCCATGACGTCCGCGAGCAGAAAGAGGTCTACTCGCTGCTGAAGGCCGCGAGGGTCGCGGTGTTCCCGACCGCCCGCGAGGGCTTCGGGATCGCCGTACTCGAGGCCCTGGCGTGCGGCGTGCCGGTCGTCACCACCTCGGCCCCGGCCAACCTGGCCCGGCATCTGGTGACGCGCTCCTCGCAAGGGTCGGTCTGCGACCCCTCCGCCGCCGCGGTGGCCCAGGCCGTCAAGGCGTGGCTCAGCACCGATCCGGGCCAGCTGGATTCGCGCCGGGCCCGGCGCGACGATGACTGGCTGGCCGAGTACAGCTGGGAAACGATCACCGAACGGGTCGCCGGAGCGCTGCTCAGCCGTGCAGGCCGGCCCGGCGGCATCGCGGGCTCGCCGAGATAACCAGGGACGCCCCGGGATGAGGCCGCGGGGGCCGAAATACTTCACCCACAGCCGCAGGGATCGGGGAGCGCCCTGGAGCATCATGACCCCCCCCGTCGGGCGGTCGAAATAGGCCTGATACACAACGTCATTGTTCTTGATGGCGCCGGCGATGCCGGTGACGTAGGCCGGATCGTCGCCCAGCCCCCCGCCCGCGGCGCTCACCACGCCCCATTCGGGGAAGCTGAGCGGCTTGCCGTGCCTGCGGGCGAACGCCACGATCCCGGCCAGTCCCCCCGGCTCGCGATCCAGGCGCGCCCAGCGCACCGCGGGCGTGCGGGGATTGCCCGGCATGCCGGCGTCGTAGATGTCGATCCCGATCACGTCCACCACGCTGTCCCCGGGGTAATAGCTGGCGAGGGGAATGTCCCGGTAGCCGGCGTTGACGTTCCAGTCGAACAGGAAGCGGGCACCCGGCACCGAGCGCATCGCCCGCACGATCCGGGCCCAGTAAGCGGACCAGTCACGGTACCGGGCGGGATCGTTTCCCAGCGAGTCGTGATACCAGGTGCCGTTCATCTCGTGACCGAGCCGGATCACCGCGTTGCCCATGCCGGCCGCCACCAGGCTGGCGGCCAGCTGCCGCGCGTACCCGTCGTAGGCCCCGGCAGCTCCGAGTTCCCGCCAGTCCGACGGGACGTCGTCGGGAACCATCTCCTGCGACAGGACCAGCCTGCGGTCCGCCGGATCGGCGCGGAGCCACCCTCGCCAGTCGGCGTCACCCGCCGACGGCTCGGTGAACCAGGGCCTGGCCCACTCGGCCCACGTCGTGTTCGCGTCGTTGTACAGCAGCGCGCAGTTCACCGGCTGCCTCGTCTGCCGGGAGAAGCTGGCCAGGGCGCTGACGCTTCCGCCGGTGTACAGGCAGGTGGTCTTGGTATCGAGGGGGCCCGTGAACAGGAAGAAGGCAACGGCCCAGCCGGCGCCGGCCAGGAGCGCCGCCGCGGCCAGCCCGCAGACGGCCGGCCGCGGGGCGCGCCTGGTCCACGGGCGGCGATGCCGCGCGGCCGGGCCGGGCGACGCCTCCGGCCCGCTTCCCGGCGTCATGGCCCGGGTCAGCGCGGTCCTCAATGTCACCCGCATCGGCGCATGCCCCGATGCCGCCGCAGGGCCGTCAGGCCGGCCAGCCGCCCCGCGAAGTAGGCCGTCAGCAGCGCGCTGTCGGCCGCGATCGCCGGGACGACCCGCGGCCAGTCCGATCGCGGGGTCTGGAACCGGCTGCGGACGTGCTGTGTGCTGGCCGCCAGGACCACGGCGGCCGGGATCAGCGCGCCCGCCGCCGGGCGCTTGCCCGCCGCCGCGAGCACGCCGATCACCGCGGCGGCGGCGAAGGCCCCGGCCGCCACATCCGGCTGCCGTACCTGCCGGTAGGCCAGCAGCTGCCGGGTGGCGCCCCGGCCGCTGTGGAACATCCACCGCAGCGATTCACGCCACGTCTTGCCTTCCCGGTGCTCGACGATCAAGCCGGGGACGGCCGCGCAGGACAGGCCGCGCCGCTGGATGGCGTGGTTCAGCGCGACGTCCTCTCCCTCGCGCAGGGCCGGGTCGAAGCCGACGGCGGCGAAGACCTCGCTGCGGTAGAGCCCGTTGCCCCCGGCGACGGTCGTCGTATGCGCCCGCACCCGGGGGGTGAGGCCGAATCGCCGGTACAGGTAGGCGACATCGCCGTCGGGTACCGCGGTCCCGCCCACCGCGTCGTGTCCCCGCAGCGCCGCCCGGGCGCGTACCAGCCAGTCCCGGGGAAGGATGATGTCGGCATCGACGGTGGCGATGAGGTTCCCGCGCGCGTCCGCGATGCCGGCGTGCCTCGCGTACCCCCGGCCGCGGTTCTCCGGCAGGCTGATCAGCCGGACATCCGGGTCGCGCCCGGCGATCGCGGTCACCACGCCGGCGGTCTCGTCGGCCGAGCCGTCGTCGACCACGATCACCTCATGCTTCCCCAGCCCGTCGAGGGCCGTGATGGCGGCGACCGTCGCCGCGATGCTCGCCGCTTCGTTGTAAGCGATCACCACGAAGCTGACGAGGTCTTCCTCGCGCACGCATGCCTCCATGTGTACCCGCCGGGGCGGATCGATAATGTTCGCCGGGAGTGCCGCAGGCTCCGCGCGGCATGCCGCGCGGGGCACGCCACGAACAGCCGGAACAGGGACGGGCGGTACCGGTATCTCCTGATCAGCTTCCGGCGGCCGGAGGTGTCGATCCCGCGTAGCTCGAGACGCGGGAACAGGTGCCGGATCCCGTTTCTCCTGGCGTCCCGGTAGCGCATGACCCAGTAGTCGATCGAATCAAGGTCGGTGGCCCACATCGGGGTGGCGCACACCCAGCCCCAGGGAACGCAGACATCCTCCAGCCAGACCCCGTCCGGCGCGGTCTTCAGACGGCTGACCTCCGCGGCCGACAGCGGCTTGATCAGGAACGGCCGCCCCGTGACGATCTCCCTGCCCCGCTGGACCCCGTCACGCACCACCGCCGGCCAGGGTATCGGCACGTCCGTCGGCCACGGATGGCATACCACCTCGAGCCCCTCGTCCAGGTAACGCCGGGAGTGCTCGCGCTCGGTCGGCCCGAACCTGATGCCCCGGGCCCGCAAGCGCCCCAGGTGGTACAGGCCGGTATCGGTCAGCCCGTACCAGCGCAGCGTGCGCAGCCCGTCCGGGCCCGGCGGGTCCGCGAAGTCGTCGCCCAGCGTCAGGTCACGGGAGTCCGCCCGCATCGAGATGTTCACGCAGCGCGGATGCGCCGCGAAGATTCCCGCGGACCTGGCGACCAGGTCGGAGTCCCACCACAGCGTCTGGAAATCGCCCTGGATCAGGTGGAGGAACTCGAACTGCCGGGCCAGCGCGTAGCCGAACGCGGTCTCGTAGGCGGCGTACAGGCTGCCGACCTTCCTGTTCTGCCGCACGTCGTTCTCGGTGCGGAAGATGACGTCCATGAGCTCGTCCCCGGCCGCCATCCGCTCGAGCTCGCCCAGCAGGCCACGGTCCGGGCTCGCGTTGTCGACGACGAGCACCGGGTCGCCTGGCGCGGCGGCACGCACGGACCGGACGGCATTCAGGAAGTAGCCCGCGAGCCCGTGTCCCACGACCACGTGCAGCACCCGCGGCGTCCCGCCGGCCTGGGGCCGGGATGCCTGCGTGATCCTCTCCTGCGCCGTCACGTCGCCGCGCCGTCCCGGCCGTGCGCCTGGCAGCGGGCGATCTTCCAGACGCGCTCCGGGGTGCGCGTGGCGACCCGGATCCGCCGGCGCAGCGCACGCCGCTGCGACGCGTGGCACCGGAGCACGGCGGCCTTGAGCGCCTGATCGGGAGCAATGCCGACCGCCGCGTCGTCCTCCAGCACGAAACCGCGTTCGGCGAGATAGCGTTTCCTCGCCGCGACCTCGGACGCGTCTTCCACGGCGTACGGGAGCTCCTCGTACAGGAAGACGTCGCCGGCTTCCCGCCCGGCGAGGATAAGGCCCGCCTCGGCCGCGAGGCGATGATCGGGATGCCCCAGTCCCAGCGGTACGACCCAGGCGGCGGCGGACGCCGGCGGGCGGCGCGACTCCAGCGCCGCCGCGATCGCGGCCGGCAGTTCCTCGTCGGCGAGCCCCTGGTACCCGTAGCAGTCGTTCCGGTACTGGCGGTCCCAGTAGCCGAGGTGGACAGCCGTGGCGCGGATCAGCGCGGTCGCGCTGATGTCCTCGCCGCGGCGGACGCCGGTGACGTCCGCTCCCTCCGGGAAGTACCTCGCCGCCCGGTCCCACCGGGTCAGCGGCCGGACCGACGGGGGCCCGGCCGCGAAAACGGTGGTCACGTAGGAGCCGGGGTTGGCCGCCAGGAGAAGCGAACAGCTCAGGGCCGCGTCGTCCAGGTGCGGGGAGACCACGTTGTAGACGCGAGTCACGTTCTGCTCTCCCGGGTGCGTCCCGCCGTGGCCCGCGCCTCGGCGAAGATGGACCGGATCTGCCGCTCGCCCAGGCCGTCCCAGGATCGCACCGAATGCGTGATCAGCTTTCCGCCCGCGAGAAGCTCGGACGGGTGCGCGGGCAGCCCGCGCCACTTCAGGGCCAGCGGATCCCCGGGACCGCCGAAGTCGGCGATCCGGAAACCTGCCGCCACGGTCAGCAGCGACATCAGATGGTCGTCGGCCAGCCTGGACGGCGCGAGCCGCGGCTCGTCGAGCCAGCCCCGGCGGTGCAGGCGGTGCGCGGCCTGGTAACTGTGAACGTAGGCCGCCCCCAGCGCGTGCTCGCCGGGGGTGTACCCGCGCTGCCGGGCCAGCCGCGCGTAGCGCCTGACGAGCGACCGGCATCGCGGGTGGGTCAGCCCGCGGAGGCCCTCCTCGGCCCGGAGGATCCGGGCGGTCGGCGAGAAGTCCCGGGGATTCCCGGCCGGATCCAGGCGGCAGGAGCCGAGCATCCCGGCGCCCGGCTGGCTGGCGAAGGCCGTTTCGGCCGCCGCTTCGATGCCCGGGCCGAGCATCAGCGCATCGGCATCCATGCGGAGGATGATGCCCGGCCGGAACCGTTCCAGGACCCAGGCATAGCCGGCCGCCACCTTGACCCAGAGGCCGCCGAGGACACCCGGCACCGTGGCCGGCGGGGGGATGACGACGATGTCGCCGGACAGCTCGCGGATCTGCGCGGACCTGGCGTGCAGGGTACCGGTGTCGTCGATGACGAGAATGACCCGGGACGGATCGGTGTACTGGACAACGCTCGCCAGCGTGTCCAGGATGTCATCGCGCGGGCCGGCCGGGATGATGACCGCGATGCGCACCGGGCGCGCGGATCCGGCCGGCGGCGGCGGCCCGGCCGGCTTCCCTGGCACGATGCCCCGGGGACGCCGCTTCATGGTGTGAACCCCGGCCGGGGTGCCGGCCGGGGTGCCGGGCAGCGCGGCCATCTCCGCCAGGGTCCTGGCCGCGATCTGCGGCCAGGACGTGCCCGACGCGTAGGCAGTGGCCGCCGCGGACATCGCGGCCAGGGCCGGCCCGCTGGCGCGGGCGGCGTCGGTCAGCGCGTCGACGAGCGACGGCATCGACCCGTCGTAACGGATGACCGCCCGGGACGGCAGCTCGGCGAGCACGGCCAGGTCGGGCACGATGAGCGGTCTCCCGTGCGCCAGCGCGAGCATGGCCGACCCGCTCGTGGTGATCCTGCGGAAGGGCAGCACGACGACGTCCGACGCGGCGAGCAGGCCTGTCACCTCGTCTTCAGGCACCCGCTCGAGCCGCAGGACGACCCGGCCGCCCGCGGTCGGGGCGAGCAGGCGCAGCCGTGACCGCAACGCCACGTCGTCGCACTGGCCGGCGACCGTCAGCCGCACCGGGACATCGTCCGGCAGGGCCGCCACGGCCGCCAGCAGATCGTCGACCCCCTTGTACTCCTGCACCTTGCCGAAGAACAGCAGCCGGCGGACCTGGTCACCGCTGCCCGGGAGCCGCAGGGACGCACCCGGCGCCGCGGGGCCGAAGGGGCCGTGCGGGATGACGGCGGCCCGGCGGGCCTCGGTGCCCAGCGCGGCCAGCTCTGTCAGCACCGCCGGTGAGTGGACGAGCACGAGGTCGCTGGCCCTGACCAGGGTGCGGCGGGCCGCGGCATCGTCGGCGAAGACCTGGGCGTGCGGCAGCACGTTGTGCGCGGTCCAGACCAGCCGCATGCCGAGCACCCGGATGGTGCGCAGCCACAGGGCGAACCAGAGCTGAGCCAGCCGCCGCAGGAACGGCCACCGGGAACCGCCGGGCGGGGAGAAGCCGAACACCCAGTGCAGGTGCACCAGCCGCGCGCCCGTGGCGCGCCGGGCGACGAGCTCCGCCGGGAGCAGCAGCACGTTGAGCGTATGGGAGGGCGTCAGCCGCCCCAGGTACGTCACCCTCGCCCCGAGGCGGCTCATCTCACCGTAGAGCAGCCGCTGGTAGGGGTTCAGGTCGTCTCGGGGGAAGGCCAGGACTCTCATGGAGAGACGGTTTCCTTCAGGACGCCGGCCCCGAAGACGAGGTGGTCGATGACCGCGCTGACCGCCCCCTGCGAACGGTTCCGCCAGGCCGGGATGAGCAGCAGCGCCGGGTAGAGGGGGAACACCAGGGTGAGCGGCAATCCGAGGAGGAACACCGGGTAGGCGACGACGATGGGATCGGTGCGGAGCACGTGCATCAGCCCGGGACGGTGCTTGCGGTACAGCCGGGCGCGCGCCTTGCCGTACAGGTAGGAGCGGCGCAGCTGACGGCGCCAGGTCCCCCAGTCATGCCGGACGATCGCCGCCGGAACGCTGCGGATCCGGTACCCGGCGGCGATGAGGCGCCAGCTGAAGTCCACGTCGGAGCCGTAGGCGAACGTCTCATCGAAGCCGCCGACCGCGTCGAACGCCTCGCGCCGGAAGGCGAGGTTGATCGTGGAGCATTCCTTCAGGTAGCGGTCGGTGCTCGCGCGGCGCACGGCAAGCTGGTAAGGGCCGGCGCCGGACGTCCCGAGGGCGATGCCCGCGGTGACGTCTTCGCCTTCGCCGAACGGGCTGATGAGCTGTTCCAGCCATCCTGACGCCGGCTGGCAGCCCGCGTCGGTAAAGACGATGGTCTCGCCGTGCGCCGCCCGCACCCCGGCGTTCCTCTGGTGCGGGATGGAGACCGTGACGCCCGGCGGCCGCTGGAAATCGATCCACCGCACCGCGGCCTGATGGCGCAGCCGTATCCAGTCGAGCCGTTCCGCCGACGCGTCGACCACCACCATCTCGAAGGGCTCGCCGAAGGCGCGGGCCTGGGACGCGACCGCGGCCAGCGTGCCGTCGAGGCTTGGCTCATCCTTGCTGATGATGACGAAGGAGATCACCGGTGGAATACCTCCGATGAGCCGTCCGTGTAGACGAGGTCGTAGTTGTCGCGCAGGAACAGGGACGGGAAGACGTACACCACGTCGTCACCGTCGAACTGGGCGCGCCCGCGCCCGTCCACGACGTTGGTGGTGCTGGCGTAGACCCACGCGTGCTGGTCGAGCGTCATCGGCGTCACGTCCAGCATCAGCCCGCGGCCGATCCCGGTCATGGCGATGAGCGGAAGCTGCGCGTAACGGTCGGCGTAGACCAGCTGGCCGGGCTGGACGGTGGCACCCAGCCACCGGGCCGCGGCCAGTTCCGGTGCCGTCATGTAAAAGCGCTCGTAGTCTTCGCCGCGGTTGGCCAGGTTGGTCGCGGTTCCGCCGCCGAGGAGGGCACCGGCCAGGCCGCTGCCGCCGATGAACATCACGGTCAGCCCCGCGGCAAAGGCGGCGGCGACGGCGGGCAGCCACCGCCGCGGCCGGACCTCCAGGTGGCTCAGCGGCCAGCAGGCCGCGATGACGAGCACCACCATCGACTGCAGGACGGCACGCTCGCCGTTGTAGGCGGCCGCGATCGTGCCGCTCAGCCTCGTCAGCACCAGGAGCAGCACGGTGGCGAGGGAGAACAGGCCGACCTGCCGGGCCAGGACCGGGACCCGGCGGCGCAGCGTCAGCATCAGCGCGCCGACGGCGGCGAGCAGGTATTCCAGTTGCTGGACGATCACCTGCCCGGTGGTGAAGACGCTGGAACCAAGGCCCGACCTGACCGGCGGCGCCGGCGCCGCCGAGTCCTGCAGCGCGTACCCGGGCTGGCTCGCGTCGCGGAGCGGCGTCACGTACGGCTTGTCCTTGGCGTATTCCTGGTGGACGGCCTGGGCGTACTGCGCGGCGCTCATCGTGGCCGACGTGTTGCCCTGCAGGTAGGCGGCGACGATTCCCTCGCCCGCCACCCGGTTGGGCAGCAGGTTGAACCCTTGTTCCTCGGCGGACTGGACGAACTGGCTCAGGTTGGACGCGGAGTGAGTCACCGGCCCGTACCAGCTGGCCGCACCGGCGAGGGTGACGACGAAGGCGACCGCGAAGGCCCCGGACACCCGCGGCACCTGGCGGAACCAGGACAGGCCCCATTGCAGGGCGAGGGTGAGCCCGATCATGGATAGGGCCAGGTACGTCGTGCTGTAGTGGGACACGGTCAGGGCGGCGGCGAAGACGGCGGCCAGCGCCCACTGCGGGTACCGCCGGAGCCGGCGGTCCAGCAGGGCCGCGACGAGCGCGACGAAGAACACCAGGGCGATCTCCTGCCGCGCGATGGCGGGAAGCTCCTGGCCGAACGCGGCCTGCGTCAGTATGAACGCGGCCGCCGCGAAGGCCCAGCGGACCGAGATCACCCGGCGCGCCAGCCAGAAGACCGCGACGGGGATGAGCGCGGTGATCGCGGGATAGACGACCGTGAAGACCAGCACCTCCGGCACTCCGGCCACGGCGTGCAGCGTCGCCGGCAGCACGGTGGTGCTGAGCATCGCGCCGTAGGCGTCGCCGGGATGCGCCAGATGCCAGATGCCCGTGGTTACGGTCTGGCGCAGGACGTAGTACTCATCGGAGATGTCGTACCCGTAGACGAGGTCGCCGCGCAGGGAGAAGGACCACAACATGGCCAGCCCGATCGCGTAGCTCACCGTCGCCAGCACGGCCGGATCCAGCCACGGGGCGTAGGCCAGGACGGCCACGAACACCAGCAGGCAGGCGCAGACCGCGATCAGCGCGACGGCGGCGCTGTGGCCGGCGTTGAGGCGGAGGGCGCCGGCCGCCGCCAGCAGCGGCAGTACCAGCGGCAGCATGGCCAGGCCGGGCGGGCGCAGGACCCGCCAGGGTATGGCCGTGTCTGCCGGGGCCTTGACCGAGAACGCCAGCAACACCGCGCAGGCCGCCTCGAGACCGGCCAGCAGCGGCGCGGCGCGCAGCGGCGCGCTGACGCCAGCCAGCGGGCCGACGAGGTCGACGGCCAGCCCCGTGCCGGTCAGGACGGCCAGCGACGCGCACGGTACGTAGGCGGGAAACGACGTGATGGCCCGGCCGGGCACCCGCAGCGCCCGGAGCAGGATCTCACCGGGCAGGATGAGAAGGAGCGCGACCAGCAGGATCTGCACCGCCCAGAGCCGGTGGGCGGGGACCAGCAGGGCCAGCAGCACCAGCCCGGCCGCGCGAGTGCCCAGCCACCGGCCCGAAGACCCCGGCCCGGCGGGGGACGGGTGGGCGGGCCCATCGAGTTGCGGTGAGCTGTCAAGTCGCCTCAGGGTCACGCGGCTTCCTCTAGCTCCGCCGCGGGGCCGGAGGGTGCCCGGGCTCGTCCCGTGGCGGGCTGGGGAGCGAGATGGCGGAACCGCCAGAGCCCTTGCAGGAACCCGATGTCTTCGCAGGTTTCCTGGGCCAGCCGTACGAAGGGGTCGAGCAGGCACCGCGGGTCGCGTCCGGATGCCGCCGCCCGCAGGGACCGGGGATACAGCGCCAGCGGCGCGGCCGCGGCCGCGGCCGCGAGCACCGGGAGCAGGGCCGAGCACAGCAGCAGGGCCAGCACGAGCACGGGCCACGGGAAGAAGGTCGGGCGCACCTGCGGCCATTTACGGCAGAGCTGCGCTGAACCGCGCCCGTAGGCACGGCTGCGCCGCAGCGTATCCCGGAGCGCGGGCTCGAAGTGGTGCACCACGCGGGCGCCGGGCGTGAAGGCCAGGCGACACGACGGCAGCGTGGAGGTCAGCGCCAGGCAGAGGTCTCCTTCCTCACAGCCGAAACGGAACCGCTCGTCGAACTGGCCCGCGTCCACCAGTGCCTGCTTGCGAAACGACATGTTGGCCCCGACGAACGCGTACACGTCCCGTGCGCCGGATTCTTCCGGGAGAACCCACTGCCCCTTGAGGTAGAGAAGAAACCGGTAGGCGATCGCGCCGCTCCTGGCCAGGCTCGTCTCCAGCGGCGTAAGCGGATTGTTCCTGCTCAGATAGCCAGACATGAAGCCGGCCGGAGCGGCGGGTATGACCGGGCCGCCGACGCCGGTCACGCCGTCCTCGTAGCCGGCGACCAGCGCTTGCGCCCACTCGGGTTCCGGCTCGCAGTCATCGTCGAGGAAGGCCACGATCGGGGCGGACGACGCCGCCAGTCCCGAGTTGCGTGCCGCCGCCAGCCCCCGGTTGACCGGGTGGCGGATCACCCGCGCGCCGTGGCGACGGCCCACGTCGCTGGTCCCGTCGGCGGAACCGTCGTCGACGACGATGATCTCAAGGCGGGGCCCGATCGTCTGCCCGGCCAGGGCCCGCAGGCACCGGTCCAGGCCCGCAGCGCCGTTGAGTGAGCAGATGACCACCGTCAGATCAGCAGCCGGGCGGCCGCCCTGCTCGCCATCCCCGCCTTGTCGTCCAGCCAAGTTCCCTCGATTCCGGGACGATCATCGACTGCTGCGCTCGATAGGAGCGTGCACCCGGCCACTTCGCGGCGCGCGGGGCGCAGACGGAGGAGGTGCCCGCAAGCGGCGCGCCAGCTGCGGCCGGGCGGGCGGCCCAGATGCCGCGTACTCCATCCGCCTCATCGTCCCTACTTGGGGGACGCAGCACACCGCTTCGGGGATTACAGGACGAACGGACATTTTCCCGGCATTGGCCTCCCGGTGCTCCCCTCAGGTCGACGCGTACCGTGATCGGGAGATCACGATTAGCCACCTGCTCTCCCGCACGCCCGGCCGTCCCTGGGGGTACGGGCGGCGGGCCAGCCCTGCCTGGCGGTGTGACCAGCCTCCGCTGGGCGCCGTGATATGAAGAGGAGATGGTAGTACGCGTATCTACCCGGCCGGCCCGGTCCCGGCATCTTCTCCTCTGCTTTGACTTCGAGGGTGCCTATGGCATGCCGTACGACGTTCCCTACGATATTGATTCCGCGGCACACCGGATTCTGGACAGGCTTTCCGCCTTCGGGGCATCCGCGGTGTTTTTTGTCGTCGGCCGGCTGGCGGAGAGATATCCCGGCCTTATCCGTGAAATCTCGCAGGCGGGGCACGAGATCGGCCTGCACGGTTACGATCATGATGACCTGGCATCTTATGATGCGGAGCGGCTCGGTGAACTGGATCGCGATATGGCCCGGGTGGAGGCCCTGATCGGCGATATCACCGGCGCCCCGCCGATCGGTTTCCGGGCCCCGTACCTGCTGGGCCCGCGCTTCTACCGGCGCGAGGTCTACGATATCCTCGCCGCTCACGGCTATCGATGGGTCTCCAACCGCGAAATCCGGTACCCGGTCGAACTGCTCCGGCCAGACCGGGTGCCGTTGCCCCGCTCATGGCGCCGGGTTCCGCCCGCGGCATCTTCTTGCGTGGCGCGGAGCCGGCTGCTGCTGGCCGTCCTGAACGCCGGACTGGTGGCGCGGGAGACATTCGGCGGATCCGCCCTCGGGCGCCTGCGCTGGCTGCTCGCCGGGCGCCCGCCGTTCCTGCGCGGCCGCCTGGCTGAGATTCCGCTGTACGCTCCGCTCGACTGCGACCTGCTCGGCCTGCCCGCGCCGCAACGGGACACTCCTCCGTATCTCCTGTCCTATGCCCGGTCGGCACTGTGCGACGCGGTGTCCCGGCCGGCCCCGGCCGCGATGATCACCTTCCACGACTGGATTATCGCCGGAGGTAACCGGCTGGTGCTTCTCGACGAGGTACTGAGATCCGCCGGGGCCATGGGCCTGGAAAC
>Ga0335069_10003271_pt1 | contig 24564 bp, 19 predicted proteins | sample Lox_Sample_11_FD_206714 | JGI IMG/M metagenome (GOLD analysis project Ga0335069, IMG submission 206714) | Soil microbial communities from Loxahatchee National Wildlife Refuge, Florida, United States - Lox_Sample_1.1 | ecosystem: Environmental > Terrestrial > Soil > Wetlands | place: USA... | reverse complement strand
CTGTCACTCCGTCGGCCACGCGTGACATCATTCCAACGAGGCAATCGTCGCCGAACGCGCCCGAACCCATCTGCACGTTGTGGCCGATGGTGACGCCGGCGCCGAGGATGAGATCGCCGCGTGCCTTGCTCGTCAGCAGAAATGACGCGTCCTGCACGTTGCTCCGCGGGCCGATGACGATCCGCCCGTCGCCGGCGCTGACGACGCAGGCGAAGTAGATCCCCGCGTCGTCGCCGAGTCGCACGTCACCGCTTAGGTGCGCAGTGGGCGCGACATACGAAGTTGCGGGTCGCTCCGTTCCGGCTGGCGAACGCTCGCCGCGCGGCGATGGGGCTTCCCGCGATCGCTCGGGCAGTACGTTCGAGCGTGCCACCGCAGGGGGATCGCCGGCGCGAATCGCGCGCGCGATCGTGGCGGCCTCGGCGACCGAGATCTCGCGTACCGCTTTGGCAGGGATGCCTTGGTACAGCCATCCGCCCTCGAGCTTCTTTCCAGGAGACACGATGCAATCGGCCGCGATGACCGCACCGGCGCCAACGCTTGCGGCGTCCATCACGGCGGCGCCTTCGCCGACCACCACGTCGGAAGCGAGTGTGCAGCCGTGCACGAGGCCGTAACGTCCGACCGTGACGCTGTCACCGATCGTCGTGCCGATCTTGCCATCGACGATGTGCACGGTGGCGTCCTCGGCGAAGTAGACGTCGCTGCCGATTCGAATGCGCTCGCCGTCGGCACGGACGGTCGCATAGGAGCGCAGCGTCAACCGTGTTCCCGCCGCCACGCGGCCGATCACGGCGGCCGTATCGGCGATAACGGCGCCTTGGCCGATCTCGGGTTCAAAATCGCGATAGCGCAGTTTCATGCGAGAGTGCCGCGGGGTCACGCCGCACGATCCGTGCGCGATAGGATGACGTCCTCGTCGACCGTGGTCGTGATCGCGCCGATTGCGCCGGATGCGGGCGCGAGTTTACGCCCGCAAACTCTTCCATCGCAACCGGCTTCGCATCGGCGGCAATGGGCAGAATATACGACCAATGCCGAGTTCATGCCGCTTCTTGCGATGCGGTGTCGTGCCGGGGGCAGGGCGTGAAGCTGCGCATGACCGCGGCGCCCGGATGAATCAGAAATCACACCGATTTCGATGCGCTGCGCGCGTACCCGCAGGTGGAGGTACTATTTGTCGGACCGGGGATGCCGCTTCCGGGCTGCGACCTCACGGTCCTCCCCGGCACCGGGAACACTCGGGCGGATCTGGCCTGGCTGGTCGAGCAGGGCTTCGACGTGGCGATCGCGCGGCAGTTGCGCTACGGAGGCAAGCTCATCGCAATCTGTGGCGGCATGCAGATGCTTGGCACCGCCATCCGCGATCCGCGCGGGCACGAAGGCACGGCCAGCTTTCGACGCCACGGGAGTGCTGCACGTCATGGAATCCACAACGGCAAGCGAACAACCGTGCTCGAGGTGTGGAACGTCGTTCGTTTGCGGCGCCGCGCAGGGTGCGTCGACCTGCTGGTGCGCGCAGTTTCCCCCGGTGTTGGCGGTCCCGGACGATGGCGAGAGCTGTCTTTGCGCTCGCTGCCTCGAACGCGAGATCGAACGGCGGATCGCCGACGCGACATGCGGCAGATAGATGGCGAGGTCGCCGAAGCGGGATGGAACGCATCCCCGCGCATTCCCGACGGTGCGCGCCGGAGATCGTCGCTCTTGATCACTTCCTGCAAGGTCTAACCATGGGGTACCGGCTTTCGAAGATCTACACACGCACGGGCGATGCAGGCGAGACGGGGCTGGGCGACGGCTCCAGAGTGCCGAAGGACAGCCCGCGCATCGAATTGATCGGAGACATCGACGAGCTCAACAGCGCAGTGGGAATGCTGATCGCCCACGATCCGCGTGATGCGATCCGCGACACGCTGACGGAAATCCAGCATGACCTCTTCGATCTCGGCAGCGAGATGAGCGTACCGGGCTACTCGGCCATCAGCGCGGAGGATGTCGCGTGGATCGAGCAACGCCTGGACGAGCTCAACGGGGAACTGCCTCCGCTCAAGGAATTCATTCTTCCCGGTGGCGGGCTTGGCGCGGCAGCGGCGCATACGGCACGGGCAATCTGTCGGCGTGCAGAACGCCACATGGTCGCGCTGGGTCGCAACGAGACCGTGAATGCCTCTGCACGCGCGTATCTCAATCGGCTGTCCGATTACCTCTTCGTCGCGAGCCGCGTACTGGCTCGCGACGAAGGCGGCAGCGAGGTCCTGTGGCGCAACGATCACAGAAAGCGTCGCGAGCAGGAGCGGCAGGCCGGCACCAAAAAGCGCCGGCCGACGGAATAACCCCTCGCCGAGCGCGGCCTTCGGCGCGCGCTCAGGCCCACGTGCCGGCGGGTATCGAGTAGGTGCCGACGACGTGCGCCACCGCTCGTTCGTCGCCCTCGGATTGGAAACTCGCGGTTCAGAAACCGGGCGAGTTCGGCCTTGTCGGGCATGTGGCGGACGAGCGCGCGAGGCTCGGGCTTCGCAGAAGCCACGGTCGCGCCCGATCGCGCCCCGGCCGCGTGTCCGACGATCGGCGCGACGCGACCGCGCTCGAATCAATTGCGGAAGGCCGCGCGATCAACCTTCGTATTTGAACGATAGCTGCACGCGGGTTCGGTAGGCGACGACCTTTCCGTTCTCCACCTTCATATCCATCTTGGTCACCTCGGCGACGCGCAGGTCGCGCAGGCTCTTCGCCGCCGTTTCCACGGCCTGCTTGCCGGCTTGCTCCCACGATGTCGTGCTGGTGCCGATTACGTCGATGACCCGGTAGACGCCCTCGCTCGGATTCTTCTTTGCCATGGTTTCTCTCCTCTCGTTGGTTCACCGCGAACGAATTGCCGGCGAATTGAGGTTTGCAACTCTACGACCACTCCCGCGAAGCGGCAACATTTGCATCCACACCTAACCGCGGGCGCATTGAGCAGATTATCGGACCAATCACGAGTTCGCTTCGCCTCTTGCGTATCGTCGCGTCCTCGGCATAGACTCAAACGCGACTTTCCTGCCCGCTGGGGAGCGAGAAATTGAATCATGCTCAGGCATTCGCGCGGTGCCGTTGCGGTTCCATCACGTTCGCGCCGGCCGGTGCGCAGTTTTGGAGTCACCGTCAATTCCGCAGGTAGCGGCCCTGTCGTTTCAACCCTTCTCGAGGTTCCCGTGGAAACCAAGACCGATGCCATTCGCTGCATCATCGCCAAGGTCGGGCTCGATGGTCACGACCGCGGCGTGAGGATCGTCGCGCGCGCGCTGCGCGACGGGGGCATGGACGTCATCTATACCGGGCTGCATCGCACCGCGGAGGAAGTCGTCGACGCGGCGATACAGGAAGACGTCGACGTCCTTGGCGTCAGCCTGCTCTCCGGTGCGCACATGACGATCTTTCCGAAGATCCTGAAGCTGCTGAAAGAGAAGAAGGCGAACGACATCATCGTCATTGGTGGCGGCGTCATGCCCGACGAAGAAGCGGACGAGTTGAAAAGGATGGGGGTCAAGGAGATACTGCTCCAGGATACCCCACCCGAACAGATCGTCAGCACGATCAAGAGACTGGTCAAAGAGCGCGGGCCGAAGTAGCGCGGTTCTTGCGCGGTCGCGAGGAGGAGGCGCGTCGGAAGGTTCGACGTGCGCCAAGCGAGAGACACGGCATGGAAGCGTCGTCAATTACGCTGGAATGCGAGGCCAGCGACCTCCCCGAGGCATTTCCGCGCGCGCACTTCGCGCTGCGGCGCGCGATCGAGAATCGCGAGGCGTACGGGCGATGAGCGAAACGGTAGGGGGGGCCGCATGACACGCGTCGCTTCCCTCGACCTCGTCGAAGCCGTTTCGGCCGGCGAGACGCGCGCGATCGCGCGGATGCTCTCGCGCGCCGAGTCGGGCGCGGTCGAGGCGCGGGAGGCCCTCGACCTCATCTATCAGCGCGCCGGACGGGCGCACGTGGTTGGGATCACCGGCGTTCCAGGGAGCGGCAAGTCGACGCTGGTCGCCAAGCTGGCAGCGCAATTCCGCACGAGCGGACGCAAGGTGGGGATCGTTGCGATCGACCCGTCGAGTCCGTTCACCGGTGGCTCGATACTCGGTGACCGCATCCGAATGGGCGAGGTCGCCGGCGATCCCGGCGTCTTCGTCCGCAGCATGGCCACGCGCGGCGCGCTCGGCGGGCTCGCGCGAGGGACGCTCGAGGCCGTGGACATCCTCGACACGGGCGGCTATCAGGTGATCATCATCGAGACCGTCGGCGTCGGGCAGGACGAGGTGGATATCGTCCGTGCCGCGCACACTACGGTAGTCGTGTCCGCGCCCGGATTGGGGGACGAGGTCCAGGCGATCAAGGCCGGCGTGCTCGAGATCGCGGACATTCACGCGGTGAGCAAGGGCGACAAGCCCGAGGCGGACCAGACCATCGCCGACCTGAAGAACATGATCGGCCTCGGCGTCGCGCTCTCCGGCGAGGCACGCGGTCGCGTCGTCCCCGTCGTCAAGACATGCTCGCCGAACAACCTCGGCATCAAGGAGCTCGTCGAGGAGATCGACGCGCACGGCGCATACCTCGCGAGCTCCGGCGAGATCGAGGACCGGCGCCAGGCGATTCGCGAAAGGCGAATGCTGAAGGCCGCCGAAAGCACGCTGCACGACGAATTCGAACGACATCGCGAAGGGCGGATGGCTCCGCTCCTCGCGGAGCTCGGCACCGGTCTCATTTCCCCGCAAAGCGCGGCGCGACGACTGCTCGCGCACATCGGCATGGAGGTTTCCGAATGAAACCCGACAAGAGCAACGAGCACGCAGAATTTTCCAGGCAGTTCAAGGCATGGGAGGAAAACGAGCTCGCCGCTTTCCTCAAGAAGGCGCCCGAGCGGCAGAAGGAGTTCCGCTCGCTGACCGGCTTCCCGGTCGAGCGCGTCTACACGCCGCTCGACGTCGCCGACACGCCGCCCGAGGATATCGGCCTGCCGGGCCAGTATCCGTACACGCGCGGCCCGTACCCGACGATGTATCGCGGACGCATCTGGACGATGCGCCAGATCGCGGGATTCGGCACCGCCGAGGACACGAACAAGCGCTTCCACTACCTGATCGCCCAGGGCCAGACCGGGCTGTCGATCGACTTCGACATGCCGACGCTGATGGGCTTCGACTCCGACCATCCGATGAGCGAGGGCGAGGTCGGGCGCGAGGGTGTGGCGATCGACACGATGGAGGACATGGAGCTCCTCTTCGAGGGGATCGACCTCGAGAAGATCTCGGTGTCGATGACCATCAACCCCTCGGCGTGGATCCTGCTCGCCATGTACATCGGCGTCGCGCAGAAGCGCGGTCTCGACATGAACAAGCTGTCGGGGACCATCCAGGCCGATATCCTCAAGGAGTACATGGCGCAGAAGGAGTTCGCGTTCCCGATCCGTCCCTCGGTTCGGATCGTGCGCGACTGCATCGCCTACAGCGCGCGGAACATGAAGCGCTACAACCCGATCAACATCTCGGGCTACCATATCTCCGAGGCGGGATCGTCGCCGCTCGACGAAGTCGCGTTCCCGCTCTGCAACCTGATCACCTACGTCGAGGAGCTGCAGAAGCTGGGCCTGCACGTCGACGAGTTCGCGCCTCGCCTCGCGTTCTTCTTCGTGTCGCAGTCGGACTTCTTCGAGGAGATCGCGAAGTTCCGTGCGGTGCGCCGCGCCTACGCGAAGATCATGAAGGAGCGCTTCGGCGCGAAGAATCCGGACTCGATGCGGCTCCGCTTCCACACGCAGACCGCGGCGGCGACGCTGACCAAGCCGCAATACATCACCAATATCGTCCGCACGACGCTGCAGGCGCTCTCCGCGGTGCTCGGCGGCACGCAGAGCCTGCACACCAACGGGATGGACGAGGCGTTCACGATCCCGACCGAGCTCGCGATGAAGGTCGCGCTACGGACGCAGCAGGTGATCGCCGACGAGTCGGGCGCCGCGAACATCGTCGATCCGCTCGGCGGGTCGTACGCCGTCGAGGCGATGACCACGCGGATGGAGCGCGCGATCTTCGACATCATCGAGGAGGTCGACAGCCGCGGCGGCACGATCAAGCTGATCGAGGAGGGCTGGTTCCAACGGCGCATCGCCGATTTCGCGTACGACCAGGCGTTGAAGAAGGCGAGCGGCGAGAAGGTCGTGCTCGGGGTCAACAAGTTCGTCGAGAAGAACGAGAAGTTCGACATCGAGACACACAAGTACGACCACACGACCGCCGAGCGGCAGATCGCGCGACTGAACCGCATCCGTCGCGAGCGCGACCAGAAGAAGATCGACCAGCTTCTCGACAAGCTGATCGAGATTGCAAAGGACGACAAGCAGAACATCATGCCCGTGACGATCGAGCTCGTGAGGAACGGCGCGTCGATGGGCGACATCATCGAGAAGCTGAAGACGATCTGGGGCACGTATCGCGAGACGCCGGTTTTCTGAGCGGCAGCCTCGTTTCGCGGATTCGGACCGGTATTTTCACCGCTAACGCAGCATTGGCATGGAGGAGAGCATGGCAACAACAACGCGTCGGAATGTGTTGAAGGCAGGAGCGGCGAGCGCGATCGCGCTCTCCGGCGTGGGACCGTTCATCCGGACGGCCCGGGCGCAGGCGATGAAGTACAAGCTCGGGACCGACCTGCCGGCTACGCACTCGCTGAACGTCCGCCTCAAGGAGGCGATCGAGGCGATCTCCAAGGAAACCGGGGGCAAGGTCGAAATCTCGCTGTTCCCGAACAATCAGCTGGGGAGCGACAGCGACATGATGTCGCAGTGCCGCTCGGGGGCGCTCGAGCTCGCCACCTTCCCCGGAACGGTGATGTCGACGATCATCCCGCAGACGGCGATCACCGGCGTGGGGTTCGCGTTCACGAGCTACGACAAGGTGTGGGCGGCGATGGACGGCGAAGTCGGCAACCACATCCGCCGGGCGATCGAGAAGGTGAACCTCCAGCCGTTCGACAATTGCTTCGACAACGGCTTTCGCAACGTCACGACCAGCACGAAGCCGATCAAGGTTCCGGACGACCTCAAGGGCCTCAAGATCCGCGTGCCCGTGGTGCCGCTGTGGGTGGGGATGTTCAAGGCGCTCGGCGCGGCCCCGGTGAGCCTGCCGCTGAGCGAGGCTTATCAGGCGCTGCAGACCAAGGTGGCCGATGCGCAGGAGAATCCGCTGGCGCTGATCGACAGCAACAAGTTCTACGAGGTGCAGAAATACTGCTCGCTCACGAACCACGCGTGGGACGGATTCTGGTTCATCGCGAACGGGAAGGTCTGGAAGAGCATTCCGCCCGACATTCAGAAGATCATGCAGAAGAACATCAACGCTGCCGCGAAGAAGCAGCGCGACGACATCGCGAAGGCCACCGGCGAGCTGCAGAAATCGCTCGAGGCGAAGGGATTGCAGTTCAACAAGGTCGATCCCGCGCCGTTCCAGGCGGCCTTGAAGACCGCAGGCTTCTACAAGCAGGCGAAGGAACAATTCGGGCCCGAAGCATGGGGCCTTCTGCAGAAGTACACCGGCGACATCGGCTGAAAGCTGCCGCGGCGCGAAGCGCGGTGCCCGGCGCCCGCGCTCGCCCGGACGGATCGCGAAACGCTGGGCCACACGTCAGCGAGGCACGTCGATCATGAGAGACATACTGAATCTGGGGGAGATCGTCGCCGCGCACGCGCGACTCCAGCCGCGGAAGATCGGCACGCGCGATTCCCGGCGTGCGCTCACCTTCGCGCAGTGGAACGCGCGCGCCTGTCGGCTCGCCAACGCGATGCTCGGTCTCGGTCTGGCCAAGGGCGACCGCGTCGCGGTCCTCGCGCACAACTGCGTGGAGTGGATGGAGATCTACGTGGCGCTCGCGAAAGCGGGCCTGGTGGCGGTGCCGATCAACTTCCGTCTGGTCGCGCCCGAAATCAGGTACATCGCCGAGCACTGCGGCGCGCGCGCATTCATCGCACAGGACGAGCTCGCGGACCAGGTCGAGGGCATTCGAGGCGAGCTGTCGATCGCCGGCAAGGCCTACGTGCGTCTCGGGCCGCCGCGCGCCGGATGGACCGATTACGAAACGCTGATCGCCAGCGCCTCGGACGCCGAGCCGATGGGGACCGTCGGCTCGCTCGATACCTGGGCGTTGATGTACACGTCGGGGACCACGGGCAAGCCGAAGGGCGCCGTTCGCAACCACAGGGGCAGCGCCCTGATCTCGCTGGTGACCGCCCTGGATATGGGTCTCACGCGGGACGACACCGGGCTCCTGGTGATGCCGATGTGTCACGCGAACTCGCTGTATTTCTCCTTCACCTTCACCTATCTCGGCGCCACGGCCGTCATCGACGACCGCAAGAGCTTCGACCCCGAAGCGCTTTTGGCGACGATGGCGACGCAGCATGTCACCTTCACCTCGCTCGTGCCCACGCACTACATCATGACGCTGGGGTTACCCGAAAAGGTGAAGGCGAGTTACGACGTAAGCCGTATCCGCAAGCTGATGATCTCCTCGGCGCCGGCGCGCAAGGACACCAAGCTCGCGATCCTCGAGTACTTCTCGAACTCGCAGCTCTACGAGCTCTACGGCTCCACCGAGGCGGGTTGGGTGACGCTGCTGCGACCCGACGAGCAGATCGACCACTTGGGATCGGTGGGGCGAGAGTGGACGGGCTCGGCCCCCGTCAAGATCTGCGCTCCAGACGGCCGCGAGGTGCCCGACGGCGAGGTGGGTGAGCTGTTCTCCGCTACCCCCTACACCTTCGACGGCTATCTGAACGACCCGATCAAGACGGCGGAATCGTTGCGCGACGGCTACTGCAGCGTCGGCGACATGGCCCGCCGCGACGAGCAAGGCTACATCCACCTCGTCGACCGGAAGAGCAACATGATCATCAGCGGTGGCGAAAACATCTACCCGAGCGAGATCGAGAACATCCTCGGCCGCTATCCGGGCGTCAAGGACGTCGCGATCGTCGGGGTGCCGCACGAGAAATGGGGCGAAGCGGTCCACGCCGTGATCGTGATGCACGAGAAGCAGATCGCGAGCGAAAAGGACGTGCTGGACTGGTGTCGCGACAAGATGGCCGGGTACAAGCGGCCGCGCTCCGTCTCGTTCATGAGCGAAGCGGAGATGCCGCGCACCGCCACGGGCAAAATCCAGCACCGGATTCTCCGCGACCGATTGTCGGGCAAGACCTGAGGCCCGCGTGGATGCGTGATCGATGCGCGTCCACGGCGCGCTAGGAGACAAACCATGAACGCAGCGACCCCTCCCAGCATCACCCCCGACTCCGGCGCAGGAATCATCGCGCGATTCCTGCGGGCGCGCGGCGTGGAACGCGTCTTCGGGTTGTGCGGCGGGCACATCATGCCGATCTGGATGCGCATCGACGCCGAAGGCATCAAGATCGTCGACGTGCGCGACGAGCGCGCAGCGGTGTACATGGCGCATGCCTACGCCGAGTTGACGGGCGGCCTGGGCGTCGCTCTCATCACGGCCGGACCGGGCGTGACGAACGGCATGACGGGCATCGCGAACGCGCATGTCGCCCGCGCTCCGGTGCTCATCCTTTCCGGCGTGCCGCCAAGACCTCAGGAGAATCGCGGCGCCCTCCAGGATATGAATCACGTCGAGTTCGTCAGGCCGCTCACTCGCTATGCCCGCACGGTGCGCGAGGCCTCGCTGGTGCTGCAGGAACTCGACGAGGCGGTTTCGCGCGCCTTCGGTCAGGGAGGAGAGCCCGGCCCGGTCTACCTCGACTTCCCCACGGACACATTGCGTGCCGAGATGCCGCGCGCCTTGCAGCTCCCCGAGCACTTCGCGCCGAAGCCCCGGCCGCGCATCTTTCCCGATCCCGCCGAGATCGACAGCGCCGTCGAGATGCTCTGGTCGGCGCGCCATCCGCTGGTGATCAGCGGACGCGGGGCGCGCGGTTCGGGCCCCGCGCTGGTGCGTCTGCTCGACCGCCTCGGCGCGCCCTATCTCGACACCGGAGAAAGCCGCGGGCTCGTGCCCGACGACCACCCTTCCGTCGTTGCGGCGATGCGGAGCACCGTCATGGGCCAGGCCGACGTGGTGTTGAACGTCGGGCGCCGTTTGGACTTCCAGCTCGCCTACGGCTCGCCCGCGGTGTATGGAGACGCGCGGTTCGTCCGCATCGCCGACGCGCCTGCGGAATTGCGCGACAACCGGCGCGGCGCCGTGGAGATTCTCGCCACGCCTGCGCTTGCCCTCGAGGCGATCCTTAAGGCGGCAGGCGATCGCCGGCCGGCGACGGATCGCCCCTGGGCGGAGTCTTTGCGCGCGAAGCACGCCGAGCGCACCGAGAAGTTGGCCGTCTCGATGCGCAATGCACCGCCCGGCCGCGACGGGCGCATGCACCCCAACCGTTTGCTTGCGGCCTTGCGCGAGGCGCTCCCGCCCGATGCGATCATCGTCGCCGATGGCGGAGATTTCCTGAGCTTCGCGCGGGTTGGCATGCCCGCGACGACCTACCTCGACCCGGGTTCGCTGGGCTGCATCGGCATCGGGACGCCGTTTGGCGTTGGGGCCAGCATCGCATGCCCCGATCGCCTCGTTGCCGTCCTCACCGGAGACGGATCCTTCGGCTTCAACGCGATGGAAATCGATACCGCCAAGCGTCACGGTGCGAAGCTGCTGATCGTCGTCGCGAACAACGGCGGGTGGGCCATCGAAGTCCGGGATCAGCAGGAAACGCACGGCAAGGTCGTCGGGACCGAGCTGCAATACGCCGATCACGCTGCGATGGCGCGCGCATTCGGACTGCACGGCGAGCGCGTCGAGCGCGCCCAGGACCTGAAGGGCGCGATCGATCGCGCCCTCGCGAATCGTCCGGCGTTGCTCGATGTCATCGTCACCCCCGAGGCCGCGTCGTCGGACGCCAAATCAGGGCTCGCGTGGGTGCCGGACCTGCAGGCCATCGCCGCGTGGGAGGCCGCGGAAGTGGAGTGGCGCGCCAAGCGCTGATCCCGCCGCACCGCAGTCGCAATCCTCGGGCAAGGTGCCGCGCGCCTCCGCGCGATTCGAGCCGGCGCTGCCCGGACGCGGGCGGCCCGCGGCGGCTTGACGCATCGAGTTTGGACTCTCGAGGGTCCCTGATTTAACCTAGCGCTTTTCTCGCGGCCGGCCCGGGTCGTTCGCCTGCGTACGACGGCTCGACTCGCTTCCTACTCTCTCGCGCTTCGTCACGATCGATGCACAAGGATACGGGTCGGCGCGTGCTGATTACCGGTGCGGCCGGCTTCGTGGGATCGGCGCTCGTTCGCGCATTCGTCTCCGCCGGCTATGCGGTTCGCGCTCTGGTGCGGGCGACGAGCCCGCGCGACAACCTCGCAGGACTCCCGATCGAATGCGTCGAGGGCGACATCTGCGACGCCACTTCGATGGGACGCGCGATGTCGGGCGCGCGCTATCTCGTTCACGCGGCGGCCGACTATCGGCTGTGGGCGCGTGACCCCGAGGCGCTGATGCGAACCAACGTGGAGGGAACGCGGACGGTGATGCGCGCGGCGCTCGCCGCCGGCGTCGAGCGCGTCGTCTATACGAGCAGCGTCGCCACGCTGGCCCCGCGCGCGGACGGCGCACCGGCCGACGAGACGCTCCGCCTGGCGGAGGGTGCCGCTACGGGTCCGTACAAGCGCAGCAAAGTCGTCGCTGAGCACGTCGTCGACGCGATGCTCGCCGCCGATGCGCTGCCGGCCGTCATCGTCCATCCGTCGGCGCCGGTCGGCCCGCGGGACATTCGCCCGACTCCGACGGGGCGGATGATCGTCGAAGCGGCTTCCGGCCGCATGCCTGCGTTCGTCGACACGGGGCTCAACCTCGTGCACGTCGACGACGTCGCCGTCGGGCACGTCGCCGCACTCGAGCGCGGCGTCGTCGGCGAGCGCTACATCCTCGGCGGCGACAACGCGTCGCTCGCGGATATCCTCCGCGAAATCGCGACGATCGTCGGGCGTGCGCCGCCGCGAGTCAAGCTGCCGCGCGCGCCGCTCTATCCGCTTGCGGCTGCAGCCGAGGCGATGGCACGGGTGACGGGACGGGAACCCCTGCTGACGCTCGACGGCTTGCGGATGTCGAGACGGCGGATGTTCTTCACCAGCGCGAAGGCCGAGCGTGATCTCGGCTATCGCGCTCGGCCGCACGTCGAGGGTCTGCGCGATGCGATCGAGTGGTTCAGGAACGCGGGATACCTGGGATGACCATCGTGCTCGGGTCTCTCGCTTGCGCGGTCTGGGTGTATCTGCTGGTCGCCCGAGGCGGCTTCTGGCGCGGCGTGCAAGCTGACGCTGCCGACACTCCGCCGAACGCGCAGGCGGCCGCCTGGCCGAGCGTCGTCGCGATCATCCCCGCACGCGACGAGGCGGCCGTGATCGGCGAGAGCCTTCGCTCGCTCCTTCGCCAAGACTATCGGGGTCGGCTGAGCGTGATCGTCGTCGACGACCATAGCAGCGACGACAGCGCGGCGATCGTGCGCGAAACGGCAGCATCGGCCGGTGGTCCTCGCGAGGTCGCACTCGTCGCAGCGCCGAGCCTCCCGGTCGGCTGGACCGGGAAGCTCTGGGCGATGCACTCGGGCATTCGCCGCGCCGAGGGCCATCCAGCGCCGCCCGAGTACCTGCTGCTGACCGACGCCGACATCCGCCATGCTGACGATTCGCTGACCGCCCTGGTCGCCCGAGCCCAGCGCGACCGTTTGGTGTTAACCTCGCTCATGGCTCGGCTGCGATGTGTTAGCTTTGCCGAGCATGCGCTGGTTCCGGCCTTCGTCTTCTTCTTCCAGATGCTGTACCCGTTTGCGTGGGTGAATCGCGCCGATCGAGCGACCGCTGCGGCGGCCGGCGGCTGTATCCTCGTGAAGCGCGAGGCGCTGGCGGAGGCCGGCGGTGTCGAGGCGATTCGCGAGGCACTGATCGACGACTGCGCGCTCGCGCGGCTGCTGAAGCGCCGCGGCGACGCGATCTGGCTCGGCCTCACTGCGCGTGTGGCGAGCGCCCGCGCCTATTCGTCCGTCGACGAGATTCGGCGGATGGTCGCGCGGACGGCCTACGCGCAGCTCGGGTTCTCGCCGTGGGCGCTGCTCGGAGTGACGCTTGCGATGATCACGACATTCATCGCGCCTCCGCTGCTTGCGATTTTCGCGCGCGGGGCGCCGCAGGTCGCAGGGGCGCTCGCGTGGGCGCTGATGGCGGTCGCCTTCCGGCCGACACTGCGCTTCTATCGGGTCTCGCCGCTGTGGGGTCTTGCGCTGCCGGCGATCGCCGGCGCCTATCTCGCGTTCACGTGGGACTCGGCCTGGCAGAGCGTGCGCGGAAGGGGTGGCGCGTGGAAGGGACGTGTCTACCGCGGCGCCTCCGGCCATGAGACCACGAAGCATGGAGGTTGAACCGATGCTTGCTCGCACATGGGAGCGGTCCGGCCGTTGGCCTGACGAGCGCAGAGCGTGCTGCGTGGTCGAGCCGTTCCGCTCGCGTTTCGACGGGGATCGACGCTGATGCGCTCACCATTGCATCATGCTCCGGCGACGCCGAGTTCCGAAAGGAAGGCGCAGCATGCCCACGTCAGGCTCGCGGAGTCGAATCTCGATCGCGCGATCGACACGGCCGCCTCCGCGCTCGCAGCCAGGCAGCGGCCGGACGGCCACTGGGTCTTCGAGCTCGAAGCCGACGCGACGATCTCGGCCGAATACATCGTCTTGCAGCACTTCCTCGGCGAGCCCGATCCGGCGCTCGAGTCGAAGATCGCGAAGTATCTGCGGCGGCTGCAGGCCCAACACGGCGGGTGGCCGCTCTACCACGGCGGCGACCTCGATCTGAGCGCCACCGTCAAGGTCTATCTCGCGCTCAAGCTCGCCGGCGACTCACCCGATGACGAGCACATGCGCCGCGCGCGTGAAGCCATCCTCGCGCGAGGTGGAGCGGGGCGCAGCAATGTGTTCACGCGGTTCCTGCTTGCGTTGTTCGGTGCGCTTCCGTGGGCGAGCGTCCCGATCCTCCCCGTCGAGATCATGCTGTTGCCGCGATGGTTCCCGTTTCACCTGTCGCGGGTTTCGTACTGGAGCAGAACCGTGCTGGTCCCGCTCCTCGTGCTGGCGGCGCTCAGGCCGCGGGCGCGCAACCCGCGCGGCGTGCGCATCGACGAGCTCTGCCCGAAGCAGCGTCCGCGCGCGATCCGCTGGGTCCGGGCCAATCATCAGTCGCCAACATGGTTCGCCGTCTTCTCGGCGCTGGATGAGGTCCTGCGCCTCGCGGTGCCGCTCGTCCCGCGACGCATTCGTGACCGGGCCGTCGCCAGGGCCGTCGCGTTCGTCACCGAGCGCCTGAACGGGGAGAACGGCCTCGGCGCGATCTTTCCCGCTATGGCCAACTCGGTGATGATGTTCGATGCGCTCGGCCACGCCCGGAGCGACCCCGCTGTCGTCACCGCGCGCGCTGCGATCGACCGCCTGCTCGTCGTGAGCGATGGCGAGGCCTACTGTCAGCCCTGCGTGTCGCCGGTCTGGGACACGGTGCTCGCGTGTCATGCGCTGCTCGATGCCGGCAGCCGCAGGGGGCGTGCCGCCGCGCGGCGTGGCCTCACATGGCTCGACCGGCGACAGGTACTCGACACCATCGGTGACTGGGCGCAGCAGCGGCCGAATGTTGCGCCGGGCGGGTGGGCCTTTCAGTACACGAATCCGCACTATCCCGACCTCGACGATACCGCGGTGGTCGTGATGGCGATGGACCGCTTCGGGAGGGACGGGAGCGCGCGGGGCGAGCCGGACTTCCGCGCGTCGATCCGCGCCGGATGCGAATGGGTGCTCGGTCTGCAGAGCGCCAACGGCGGCTGGGGCGCCTTCGACGCGGACAACACGAGCGAATATCTGAATCACATTCCATTCGCCGACCACGGCGCGCTGCTCGACCCGCCGACGGCGGACGTCACGGCGCGCTGCGTGAGCATGCTTGCGCAGCTTGGCGTCCCTGCGGGAACTCCGGCGCTCACCGCAGGACTCGCGTTCCTGCGCCGCTGCCAGGAGAAAGACGGGAGCTGGTTCGGGCGCTGGGGCATGAACTACGTCTACGGGACATGGTCGGTGCTCTGCGCGCTGGCGGCGGCCGGCGTAGATCGGGATTCGCCCGAGATCCGTCATGCGGTCGCGTGGCTGCGCTCGGTGCAGAACGAGGACGGCGGCTGGGGCGAGGGGGGCGACAGCTACTCGCTCGATTACCGCGGATACCAGCGCGCGCCGAGCACGCCTTCGCAGACGGCGTGGGCGCTCCTCGGTCTCATGGCCGCAGGCGAAGCCCGCAGCACGACGATCGCGCGAGGCGTCGAATACCTGCTCGCGACGCAGGGTGCCGACGGCTTCTGGGCCGAGCCGCAATACACCGCGACCGGCTTTCCGCGCGTGTTCTACCTCCGCTACCACGGCTACGCGAAGTTTTTTCCGCTCTGGGCGCTAGCGCGTTACCGCAACCTCACCGATTCGGGCGATCACGCCGGGCGCTTCGGCATGTGACCGAACCCGAGCAAGCGCCCGTCGCGGTTGTCGCGGTCTCCGGCCTCGCCAGGGAGGCGCGCATCGCATCCGGCCCTGGCGTCCGTGCGATCGTCGCTGCCGGAGATTCGCGACGCCTCGCGCATCTCCTCGAGCGTGAAGAATTGCGCGGCCTGCGCGGGGTCATCAGCTTCGGCATCGCGGGCGGCCTCTCTGAAGACATCGGGGCAGGCTCCTGGCTCATCGGCGATGCGGTAGTCGCCGGCGGAACGCGCTGGCTGTGCGATCGGGCGTGGTCCGACGCGCTCGCGGCGCGGCTTCCCGGGGCGATCGCCGCCGACCTTGCCGGCGTCGATGCCCTGACGATGGGACCCGCGGCAAAGCGCACGCTGCAGCGCGCGACCGGTGCCGCGGCGGTCGACATGGAATCGCACGTCGCCGCGGCCTTTGCCGCGAAGCACGGTCTGCCCTTCGCGGCGTTCCGCGTCGTCGCCGACAGCGCGCGACGGAGCCTTCCGCCGGTCGCCGCCGTCGCCCTTGCACAAGACGGCGCGGTGAAGCACTCGGCGGTGCTGCGCTCGCTCGCGCGTACGCCGACGCAGATTCCGCTGGTGATGCGGACCGCGGTGGATGCGCGCCGGGCATTCGCCGCGCTCTTACACGGTCGTCGGCGCCTTGGACGGGGCCTCGCGCACCCGGATCTCGGTGAGCTTCTGCTCGACGTGACGTGAGAAGACGTATTGCGCAGGCCGCTGCCGAGTAAGCGGAATTTCCGGCGCCATCGCACCTTCGGTGCGCACGCCGCGCAGACCGACAGCGAACGCACGCAGAGGGTGACGCACCGCGTCCTGCACCGCGGTGGCCTCGTAGCCGCTGTGCACCATGCAATCGGCGCATTTCTCGTAGTTCCCTGTGCCGAAGGCGTCCCAGTCGGTCTCCTCCATCAACTCGCGAAAGCTCGCGGCATAGCCTTCGCCCAGCAGATAGCACGGACGCTGCCAGCCGAAGACATTGCGCGTCGGGTTGCCCCACGGCGTGCAGCGGTAGTCGCGGTTGCCGGCGAGGAAATCGAGGAACAGGCCCGACTGGCTGAACGACCACGAGCGTCCGTTGCGACCGCGGCGGAAGATGTCGCGGAAGAGCTGCTTCGTCCGGGCGCGCGTCAGGAAGTGCTCCTGATCCGGCGCCCGCTCGTACGCGTAGCCCGGCGACACCGTGATGCCATCGACGCCCATCGCACCGACCGCGTCGAAGAAGCGCGCGACGCGCTCCGGATCGGCATCGTTGAACAGCGTGCAATTGATGTTGACGCGGAAGCCCTGCGCCTTCGCGCCGCGGATCGCCGCGACGGCACGGTCGTAGATGCCGTCCTCGCATACCGAGCGGTCGTGCATTTCCCGATCGCCGTCCAGATGCACGGACCAGACGAAGTACGGGCTCGGCCGGAACAAGCCGATACGCTTCTGCATGAGCAGCGCGTTGGTGCACAGGTAGACGAACTTGCGCCGCGCGACGATGCCGTCGACGATCGCGTCGATTTCCTTGTGCAGCAGCGGTTCGCCCCCGGCGATCGACACGACGGGGGCACCGCATTCGTCGACCGCGGCGAGGCAGTCGGCGACCGCCAGCCGCTGGTTCAGGATCGCGTCGGGGTAATCGATCTTTCCGCAGCCCGCGCAGGCGAGGTTGCAGCGAAAGAGCGGCTCCAGCATCAGCACGAGCGGGTAGCGCCGCCGCCCCGCCAGCTGCTGGCGCACGACATACGCACCGACACGCGCCTTTTGCAGAAGAGGAATTGTCACGATCGCCGCGCTCGTCGGGGCCGCGCCTCAGGCGGGGCTCGCCGTTCTCGCATCCCCAGCGCCCGCCTCGTGCTGACCGGGAAGGGTTTGCGGGCATCGGTCGGTCGAACGCATCGCGCGGGGTAATCCATCGAAGCTATCATCCGCCATTGTGCGCATCCTAACAAGGCAAGTCACGGCGGGGGTCGATCGGCTTGACTGGCACCTTCACAGCTCTTGATCGAACTGACGCAATTCGCCATCGCCGCGCCGGGCGTGGTCGCGGGGTGGGCGCGCTGGCTCGAGATCGAAGCGCCGACGGAGAATGGGCGCTGGCCGGGTGGTATCTGGCCGCCGTGCCTCGTCGTCGCCAGGCTGCTCATCATCGGCCGCCGCGAAGCGTGAGCGCAGTCTCTCGCTCTGCCGGGTTCGACCGTTTGTGCGCGGGGCGGGCATGTCTGCGCTGATCGCGCGCGTCGTGGCCCGCTGCGCGCGCCGTCCATGGGTCACCGTCGCGGTCGTTGCCGCGATCTGCGCAGTCGCAGCGGTCCACGCCGTGCGGCACATCGCGATCAACACCGACGCCGCGAAACTGATCGGCGAGGACACACCGTGGCGGCAGCGCGACCGCGCGCTCGACCGGGCGTTTCCGCAGCGCGCCGACCTGATCGCGATCGTCATCGACGGCGCGACGCCGGAGCTCGCGGAGAGCGCCGCGGCGGCACTCGCCGCGCGCCTCGCGACCGAGACGCACGCTTTCGGCGCCGTGTGGCGCCCCGACGGCGGCGCGTTTTTCGATCGCACGGGGCTGCTGTTCGGATCGACGTCCCAGGTTGCGGAAACGCTCCAGCAGCTGATCGCTGCGCAACCGCTGCTCGGCGTACTCGCGGCCGACCCGAGCCTGCGCGGCCTCGCCGATGCAATCACGCGCGTCGCCGAAGGGGGCGCTGCCGATCCGGCGCGCGTCAAGCAGATCGCACAACCTCTGGGTCGGCTTGCCGGGGCGTTGGAAGCGGCGGCGGCAGGACGCGCTGCGACGTTTTCTTGGCGCAACCTGATCAGCAACCGCGCTCCCGATGCCCGCGAGCTGCGGCGCTTCATTCTCGCGCAACCGGTGCTCGATTACGCCGCATTGCAGCCGGGTGGAGCGGCGAGCGCAGCGATTCGCAGTGCCGCACATGAGCTGCGCCTCGATTCCGACCGCGGGGGAGTCCGGGTGCGCCTCACCGGTCCGGTGCCGCTTGCCGACGAGGAGTTCGTGACGCTCGCCGACGGCGCCGCAATCAATGTCACGCTGATGATCGCGGCGCTGCTCGTCGTGCTGTGGGCCGCGGTGCGGTCGTGGCGGCTGGTCGCGGCGATCGTGCTGAACCTCGCGGTCGGACTGGTCGTGACCGCAGCGTTCGGCCTGTTCCTCTACGGCGCGTTCAACCTGATATCGGTCGCGTTCGCCGTGCTCTTCGTGGGGCTCGGCGTCGACTTCGGCATCCAGTTCGCGGTGAGCTACCGTGCCAAGCGCCTCGCGAACGACGACCTGCCCCTCGCGCTGCGCATGGCAGCGGAGGAGGTCGGCGGCGCGCTTGCGCTCGCTGCCGGTTCGATCGCCGCGGGCTTCTACGCCTTCCTCCCGACCGAGTATCGCGGCGTGTCCGAGCTCGGCGCGATCGCAGGGACCGGGATGATCGTCGCGTTCGTGGCGACGATCACGTTGCTGCCGGCGCTCATCGCGCTGTTGCGTCCCGGCGGCGAGCAGCTTGCCGTCGGCTACGCTTCGCTCGCGCCGCTCGACCGTTTCCTGCAGCGGAACCGCCGGCGCGTCGTTGCGGCGGCGCTCGCCGTGGCGGTGGCGAGCGTTGCGCTCCTCCCCTGGCTGCGGTTCGACTTCAACCCGCTGCACCTGAAGAGCGCCAAGGCCGAATCGGTCGCCACCCTACTCGACCTGACGCGCGACCCGAACACCACGCCCAATACGATCGATGTGCTTGCGCCGTCGATCGACGAAGCCATCGCACTGGCGCGGCGGCTCGAGCAACTGCCCGAAGTCGATCACGCGCTGACGGTCGCGAGCTTCGTTCCCGAGCGCCAGGCCGAGAAGCTGGCGTTGATCGAAGATGCGGCGCTGCTCCTCGATCCGGTGCTGAATCCAAGCGATGTCGCGCCGGCACCCGGAGACGAGGATACGGTCCGCGCGATGCTGCGCGCCGAGAAAGCGCTCGCCGAGAGTGCGGCGGCGTCACCGGACCCGGCGTTCGCGGCGAGCTCTGCGCGCCTTGGCCGGGCGCTGCGAACGCTGACGCAGGGCGATGCCGCCGTGCGCGACCGCGCGCGCGAGATGCTCATTCCGGGGCTCGCGACGACGCTCGGGCAACTGCGCGCCGCGACGCAGGCGGCGCCGGTGTCGATCGGCGAGCTTCCGGCCGAGCTTCGCCGCGACTGGGTCGCCGCCGACGGCCGCGCGCGCGTCGAAGTCTATCCGCGCGGCGATGCGAGCGACAACGCGACGCTGCAGCGCTTCGTTGCAGCCGTGAGCGCGCTTGCGCCGGAGGCGACCGGCGCGCCGATCTCGGTTCAGGCGTCGAGCCGCACGGTCGTCCGCGCGTTCCTCGAGGCCGGGTGCTGGGCGCTGCTGGCGATCACCGTGCTGCTGGCGCTCACCCTGCGAAGCCCGCGAGACGTCCTCCTGACCCTCGCGCCGCTCGCGCTGTCGGGCCTCGCGACACTCGGCATCTGCGTTGCGGCGGACCTTCCGCTCAACTTCGAGAACATCATCGCGCTGCCGCTGCTGTTCGGCATCGGCGTCGCCTTCAGCATCTACTTCGTGATCGCATGGCGCGAGGGAAGGCGCGAGCTGCTGCAATCGAGCCTCACGCGCGCCGTGATCTTCAGCGCGCTCGCCACGGGCACGGCGTTCGGCAGCCTGTGGCTGTCGCGCCATCCCGGGACTGCGAGCATGGGCGAGCTGCTGGCAGTCTCGCTCGCCTGCACTCTTGCGTCGACGCTGGTCTTTCTGCCCGCGCTGCTCGCGCTTGCGCAGCCCCGCGGCTGAGCGCCATTGCCGCTCCGGCAATTGCGGATGCGTGCCGGGAGTCTCGACGTCGCGGGTGCGGAGTTCGGCCGGCGCTCGCTCCCGCCTTTCGAGGCCGGGACAGGTAAGGTAACCTACGCGCGTTTTTTGCCGATCGATGCAAAGCGCCCGCTCGAGAACGTCACAACCGTCGCGTGAGAAATTCGCTCCTCGTCGGTGTCTTTTTTGCCGTGCTCGCTTGCACCGGGCTGACGGGTTGCGTGACGACTCCCGTCGAACGCACGTCGCCCGACGACCCGTTCGAGCCGATGAATCGCGTGGTGCTCGACGTCAACACGTCGCTCGACAGCGCGGTGATCAGGCCGGTCGCCGAGTTCTATCGGGATGTGGTGCCGCCTTTCGTCCGCGACCGAATCCGGTTGATGATCGACAACCTGACGGAACCGAGAATCTTCGCGAACGATCTGCTGCAGTTCCGCATCAACGCGGCCGGGATCACGTTCGCGCGTTTCGTGTTCAACTCGACATTCGGCATCGCAGGCATGTTCGACGTCGCGAAGGACCACGATCTGCCGCAGCAGTCCGGAGATTTCGGCGAGACGCTCTACGCGTGGGGTTTCGACGAAGGCCCCTATCTGATGCTGCTCTTCTTCGGCCCGTCCAACCTGCGCGACACGATCGGCCTCGGCGTCGATCTCGTCACGACGCCGCCGGGCGTGTTCCTGTCGGGCAATAGCGGCTTCTGGATCGGCTTTGCGACGGGCACGGTCAACGGCATGGATCTCCGGTCGCGGAATATCGAAACGCTCGACCAGATCGTCGCGAGCTCGCTCGACTACTATTCCCACTTGAAAAGCATCGCGCAGCAGCATCGGCGGGCGGTGCTTCGCGACGTGCGCGAACCGACGGAGGCCCCCGCGGAGCTCGACCTCGTCGATCCCGCAGAGCCGACGCGCGAGCAGAAGCCTTAGCGGGCGCGGCGAGTACGGGTTCGGCCTTCGCTCAGCGCTTGGTTGCGTCCGCCTTTGCCGGCGCTCGCTGCCTGTCGGCCTGCTGGCGCAGGCTGTCGACGAGCGCGCTCGGGCCCCCTGCCTTGAGGATCGCCGCGAACTCGGATCGGCGTGTGGCGAGCTCGCTGATCGTGCCCGTCAGGTAGACATCGACGACCTTCCATGTGTCGCCGGCGCCGCGCATCAGGTAGTTGAGCGTGACGGGCTCGCCTTTGCCTGGGACGAGCTTCGTCCGGACCAGCCTGCCGGTGCTGCGAGGCTCGGTCGACGCATCCACCTCGAAACGTTCGCCCGAATAGCCGTCGAAGCGGTTCGCGTACGTCGCGATCGTCATCTGCGAGAAATTCTCGATGAGCTGTGCCTGCTGGTCGGCGGGGATCGCGTTCCAGTCGGGGCCGACGGCGATGCGCGTCATCGCGGGCAGGTCGAACGTCGAGCGAATCACCGGCGCGAGCTTGTCGTAGCGCCCCTGAAACCCCAGGTGCTGCGCATCTTTCATCACGGCGAGGAGCGCCGCGTAGAACGCGTCGACCGGCCGGACCGCGGGATCCTGGCGCTCGCTCTGTCCCGAGGCCGCCCGGGTGAGCGCGCCGACGAGCGCGGCCGCCCCGATCTGCAGGGCGAAACGCCGTTTCGGGCTGACGGAAGCTGTCATCGTGCGGTGCGAGGGAGAGGGTTGCGAGCACGGAGATTATCGCATCCGATGATCGAGGCACCGGCGACGCTCGGCGTTTTGGTACGATCGCGGCGTCTGCCTTGCCGAGCGGTCGCCGGACCGTCGAGCGCCAGCGACGGACGTCGAGGAGAATCGCGATCATGAAAGCCAGAACGAGCAAGAGAGATCCTTCGAAGCTGCGGTCCCGCAAGTGGTTCGCCAATCCCGACAACCCGAACATGACCGCGCTCTATCTCGAGCGGTACATGAACTTCGGGCTGAAGCGGGACGAGCTGCAGGCCGGCAAGCCGATCATCGGCATCGCGCAGTCGGGATCGGACCTCTCGCCCTGCAACCGCCATCATCTGGAGCTTGCGCATCGCGTGCGCGAGGGCATTCGCGAGGCGGGCGGCATCGCGTTCGAGTTTCCCGTGCATCCGATCCAGGAGACCGGGAAGCGCCCGACGGCGGCGCTCGACCGCAACCTCTGCTACCTCGGGCTTGTCGAGACGCTGTACGGCTACTTCATCGACGGCGTCGTGCTGACCACCGGCTGCGACAAGACGACGCCGGCGCAGTTGATGGCTGCCGCAACAGTCGACATTCCGGCGATCGTGCTCTCGGGTGGCCCGATGCTGAACGGCTGGTTCCGCGGGGAACGGACGGGTTCGGGCACGATCGTGTGGAAGGCCCGCGAGCTGCTCGCCGCGGGCGAGATTGGCGACGAGGAGTTCATCGAGCTGATCGCCTCGGCGGCGCCATCGACGGGCCACTGCAACACGATGGGCACCGCGTCGACGATGAACTCGCTTGCCGAGGCGCTGGGGATGTCTCTGCCGGGCAGCGCGGCAATCCCGGCTCCGCACAAGGACCGCGCGGTCAACGCCTACGAAACCGGCAAGCGCATCGTCGACATGGTCTGGGAAGACCTGCGCCCGTCGAAGATCATGACGCGCGAAGCGTTCGAGAACGTGATCGTCGTCAACTCGGCGATCGGCGGATCGACCAACGCGCCGATCCATTTCAACGCGATCGCGCGCCACATCGGCGTCGAGCTCGACAACGACGACTGGGAGAAGATCGGTTACGACATCCCGCTGCTCGTCAACCTGCAGCCGGCGGGCGAGTACCTCGGCGAGGAGTACCACCGCGCCGGCGGCGTGCCGGCGGTCGTGAGCGAGTTGATCAAGGCAGGGAGGATCCGCAAGAGTGCGTTGACCGTCAACGGCGAGACGCTCTTCGAGAACTGCAGGAACGCAAAGGTCGAGGACGAGAAGGTGATCTGGCCGTACAGGAAGCCGATGCGGAACCAGGCGGGATTCCTCAACCTGAAAGGAAATCTCTTCGACAGCGCGATCATGAAGACGAGCGTGATCTCGGACGAGTTCCGCAAGCGCTATCTGTCGAATCCGAAGGATCCCAACGCTTTCGAAGGTCGCGCGATCGTATTCGACGGCCCCGAGGACTACCACCACCGGATCGACGACCCGTCGCTCGGAATCGACGACGGCTGCATGCTGTTCATCCGCGGCGTCGGACCGGTCGGCTATCCCGGCAGCGCCGAGGTCGTCAACATGCAGCCGTCGGCCGCGCTGATCAAGCACGGCGTCACCACGCTGCCCTGCATCGGCGACGGCCGGCAGTCGGGCACGTCCGGGTCGCCTTCGATCCTCAACGCGTCACCCGAGGCGGCAACCGGCGGCGGCCTCGCGATCCTGAAGACGGGCGACCGTGTCAGGATCGATCTCGACAAGCGCACGGCGAACATCCTGATCAGCGACGCCGAGTACGCCCGCAGAAGGAAAGCGCTTGCGAAGGAGGGCGGATACAAGATCCCCGAGAGCCAGACGCCGTGGCAGGAGATCCAGCGCTCGATGGTCGACGAGCTCGCGGAAGGAATGGTGCTCAAGCCCGCGCTCAAGTATCAGCGCATTTCCGCGACCAAGGGCACGCCGCGGGACAATCACTGAGCTTTCTCGAGCGGCGCTCCCCGGATAGCCCTCCGGGGCTTCACGAGAACCGGGCGCGCTCCGGGGGTTACCCCGGAAGTGCTTGCGGCATCGCGGGCGCCCGCTGCGCAAAAAACAAAGCCCCGCGCGCGGCGGGGCCTTGCATCCTGCAGGAAGTGGCAGGCGGTTACTTGCTCGTCGCGCCCCTCACTTCGACGTCGACGCGTCGGTTGGGCTGCAGACACTCGATCAGCGCCTTCATGTTCTTCTGGTCGCACTGTACGACGGGCTCCTTCTTGCCCATGCCGATCGTCTGGATCTTCGACTTGTCGACGCCCTTGCTCGCGAGGTATGCGCCGACCGCTGCTGCGCGCTCCTCGGAGAGCTTCTGGTTGTAGGCCTCCGACCCGATGCGGTCCGTGTGTCCCGTGACGATCACCACGTCGAGCTTCTGGACCTGCGCGAGCTTCGCGATCACCAGCTTGTCGATCTCGGCCTTGCCTTCAGGCGTCAGCACGGACTTGTCGAAGCCGAAGAGCACCTTCGCGTCCAGCGTGATCTTCTGCACCTGCGGAGCCGGTGGTGGCGGCGGCGCGGGTGGCGGCGGTGGGGGCGGCG
>Ga0335069_10003269_pt1 | contig 24586 bp, 24 predicted proteins | sample Lox_Sample_11_FD_206714 | JGI IMG/M metagenome (GOLD analysis project Ga0335069, IMG submission 206714) | Soil microbial communities from Loxahatchee National Wildlife Refuge, Florida, United States - Lox_Sample_1.1 | ecosystem: Environmental > Terrestrial > Soil > Wetlands | place: USA... | reverse complement strand
CTGCTGAACATCGAAGCGCCGCCGCGCGCCCAGGTCACGCGCGTCATCCTCACCGAATTGAACCGCATCGCCAGCCACCTGCTGTGGTTGGGAACGCACGCGCTGGATATCGGCGCCATCACCCCCGTGTTCTATTGTTTCCGCGAGCGCGAGGAAGTGCTCAAGATTTTCGAAAACTACTGCGGCGCCAGGCTCACCACGCACGCTTTCCGCATCGGCGGCCTGCAATACGAGTTATACGACGGCTTCGAGCAGCAGGTGAAAGCCTTCTGCGACATGTTCCTGCCCAAGGTCGACGAGTACGAAGAGCTGCTGACCAACAACCGCATTTGGGTGGCGCGGCTGAAGGGTGTCGGTGTTTTGAATGGCGACGAGTGCAAGGAATTCGGCGTCACCGGGCCTGTGTTGCGCGCGGCGGGAGTGAAATGGGATTTGCGGAAAGCGCAGCCATATTGCGGCTACGAGCAGTACGATTTCGAAATTCCCACGGGTGAAAACGGCGATACGTACGATCGGTACACGGTCCGCATGGAAGAGATGCGCCAGTCGGTGCGCATCATTCGCCAGGCCGTCGAAAAGATCCCGGAAGGCCCGATCGGCAAGACGCCTAAAGTGATCAAGCCCGCGACGGGCGAGGTCTACGTTTCCATCGAAGCTCCCAAAGGCGAACTGGGATACTTCATCGTGAGTGACAATTCCACTCAGCCGTACCGCGTGCGCGTGCGGCCGCCATCGTTCGTGAACCTGCAAGCGCTCGATCGCATGGTGCGCGGGGGCCTGGTGGCGGATGTGGTGGCGATTATCGGAACATTAGATATTGTTTTGGGTGAGGTGGATCGGTAACGAATATGGGAAAGTTTCTTCGAACGATTTTCCTGGTCGACCTCTTTCAGGGCCTCTGGGTCACGTTTCGCAATCAGAACCCGAAGAATATTTATACCGAGCAGTATCCGGCGGAGCGTCCCAAGGTAGCCGAGCGCTATCGTGGCGCGCCGCGTCTGAACATCAATCCGGAAAACGGCGAGACACTGTGCATCGCGTGCAACCTGTGTGCGCTCGCCTGTCCGGAGAACCTGATCGTCGTCACCAGCGAGCGCAATGAGCAGACGCGCCGCAAGGAGCTCACCACCTTCACCTACGATCTCTCGCGATGCATGTTCTGCGGCCTGTGCGAAGATGCCTGCCCGGTGGATGCACTGGAATTGACGCAGGATTTCGAGCTGGCAAGCTACACGCGCGAAGGCTGGATCTGGGACCGGCAGATGCTCGAGGAAGGCCCCAAGCCCACCGAATACAAATGTTGACCGGGAGAGCGGGCTGCCAATGATGGACGCGCTGTTCTTCTACCTGTTCGCCACCCTGGTGCTGGTCGGAGCGATCTTCACAGTAACGCGCCGCAACGCGGTACATAGCGCCATCAGCCTGGTGGTTTCCCTCATCGGCGTGGCGGGTTTGTACCTTCTGCAACAGGCCGAGTTCCTGTTCGCCGTGCAGATCGTGCTCTACGTGGGCGGCATCATGGTGTTGTTTCTGTTCGTGATCATGCTGGTAAATCTGGATCAGGCTGCCAAACAGCGCCAGTTTAACGGGCAGTGGGCGATCGCGCTGCTGTGTGTTGCCGCAGTGGGAGTGGAACTGGCCTACTTCGTCCGCAAGGGTGCCGGTTCATTCCATGTGCCACAGGCGCCGCCCGGACCAGTCGCTGCAAATACAGCCGGCAATACCGAACAGATTGCCACGGTGCTGTTTTCGCAATACCTGCTGCCGTTCGAAATCGCTTCCGTGCTGCTGCTGGTCGCGGTGGTCGGCTCGGTCGTGATGGCGAAAAAAAGGATCTGACATGGGACCCATTACCACCACCCACTACGTTGCCCTGAGCGCGGCGCTGCTGCTGATCGGGACCATCGGCGTGCTCACGCGGCGCAATATCGTGATCGTCTTGATGTCGATCGAGCTAATCCTCAACGCGGTGAACATAAACCTGATTGCGTTCTCCCATAGTTTTGGGAATGTGAATGGGCAGATTTTCGCGATTTTCGTAATTACCGACGCTGTGGCGGAAGCGGCGGTCGGGCTGGGAATTTTGATCGCTTTATTCCGCAACAAAGAAACCGTGCTGGCCGACGAGGTGGACTTACTCAAGTGGTGACGGCATGAATTTTCTTGACCAGATCTGGCTGATCCCGCTGTTTCCGCTTTGTGGTGCGGCGCTAATGCTGCTGTTTGGTAAGTTCCTCGATCCGCAGCCGCCGTCGGCCGTGGCGATTGCGCCGGGCGTCGAGCACACGCACGACGATCACGATGCCGATCATCACCACCATGGCCATACTCACGACCACGCGCACGAGCACGTCACCGGACACGACCACGGGCATCATGGCGGAGGGCTCAAAACTCTGGTCAGCCTGTTGTGTCCGGGCATGGTGCTGTTGTCGTTCATCTGGTCGGCGGGCGCGGTTTTTCAACTGGCAAATTCGCCAGAGCGCTCGCATCAGGTGATCCAATTTACGTGGCTGGCCGGAATGCCGTTCCACATGGCGGATGGGCGCCTCGCGATCTTCTCGGCCGATTGGGGTTTCCTGCTCGACCCGCTCAGCTCCGTGATGATTCTGGTCGTCACGGGAATCGGATTTTTGATTCACGTCTATTCCACCGGCTACATGGCCCACGACAACGGCTACTACCGGTTCTTCGGTTACTTGAACCTGTTCGTGTTCTTCATGCTGATGCTGGTGCTGGCGAACAATTACGCGTTGCTGTTCGTCGGCTGGGAAGGTGTGGGCCTGTGCAGTTATCTGCTGATTGGTTTCTACATCCACAAAAAGTCGGCGGCTGACGCGGGCAAGAAGGCATTCGTCGTGAATCGCGTCGGTGACGCCGGCTTCATCCTCGGCATGCTGCTCATGTTCAGCGTGCTGGGCACCGTGAAGTTCGTGGACGTCAACCAGATCCTGCGCAGCGGGCACTTCACCGCCGAAACCGCCGGCTTCGGCACGCTCAGCGCGATGGCGCTGCTGCTTTTCATCGGGGCCACCGGAAAATCAGCGCAGTTTCCCCTCTACGTCTGGCTGCCGGATGCCATGGAAGGGCCGACACCCGTTTCCGCGTTGATCCACGCCGCGACTATGGTGACGGCAGGCGTATATATGGTGGCGCGGTCGAGCGCGTTATTCCAGCTCACGCCGCAAACTTCGACGATCGTTGCCGTGGTCGGCGCATTCACCGCAATCCTGGCGGCTTCGATCGCGCTAGTCCAGAACGACATCAAGCGCGTACTCGCTTACTCGACGGTCAGCCAGCTCGGCTATATGTTCCTGGCGCTCGGGGTCGGCGCTTATTGGGTCGCTGTGTTCCATCTCTTCACGCACGCCTTCTTCAAAGCGCTACTCTTCCTTGGTTCGGGTTCCGTCATCCACGCCGTGGGCGGTGAGCAGGATATGCGCCGAATGGGGGCGCTGAAAGATAAGATTCCGATCACGCACTGGACGATGTTCGTGGCGTCGCTAGCCATCGCGGGCATTCCCGGACTCGCCGGGTTTTTCTCGAAGGACGAAATTCTCTGGCAGGCGTATAGCTCCAAGCAGGGATCGAATGCACTTTACGGCATCGGACTGCTGACTGCCGGCTTAACGGCCTTTTACATGTGGCGTCTGATGTACATGACTTTCTACGGAAAGTCGCGCGTGGCACCCGAGGTCGAAGCGCACATTCATGAATCGCCGGCGTCGATGACGGTGCCGCTCACGGCCCTCGCAATCGGCAGCGTGCTCGTCGGCTGGCTGGGCACGCCGAAGCTCTGGGGATTCACCGGTTGGTTCCACGGTTTCGAGCAGTGGCTGGAGCCGTCGTTCGCGTCGGCTGCCGTGGAAGCTGCGGCGGAAGGCGCCCACGACGCTTCCACGGAATGGATTCTCATGGCGGTCTCGGTGGCCTTCGCCGTGATCGGCATCTTTATTGCGCGCTTCTGTTATCACCTGCGGCCCGAGATTCCGGGCGCCATCGAAGCCCGGTGCGGTCCGGTGCATCGAACCTTGTCCAACAAATGGTACGTTGACGAACTCTACGATTTCCTTTTCGTCAACGGTTTCGCCAAGGGCGGCGGCACGGTGCTGGGTGCGTTCGACCGCAACGTGATCGATGGTGGTGTGAATGGCGCGGGCTGGCTCACGCGCTTCTCGTCCTCGGTCTCCATCTGGTGGGATACGTGGATTGTCGACGGCACGGTGCGTTTGACGTCGCTCGTGGTGAAGTTGTCGTCATACCCGGTGCGCATCGTGCAAACCGGGCGCGTGCAAGCTTACGCGCTGTTTGTCGTGGTGGGCGCGCTGGCGTTTTTCGGATACTACCTGGCGCGATAAAACTATGGATCAGCATTTACTCAGCATCGTGCTCTTTACGCCCCTCGCGGGCTTCCTGATCCTGCTGCTGATTCCGGGAAAGCAAAAAGAACTTGTCAAGGTCTGGGCCAACCTGGTGGGGTTCGCCGGATTCCTGATCTCGCTGCCGCTGGTTTCCCGCTTTGACAAAGGCATCTCCAGATTTCAGTTTCAGGAGAGCTTCGATTGGATTCCCACCATCGGTGCGCATTATCACATCGGCATCGACGGCATCAGCCTGCTGCTCATCATGCTGACCACGCTCGTCGGGTTTCTGGCGATTCTGTGCTCCTGGAACGCCATCGACGATCGCGTCAAAGAATATTACGCCATGTTCCTGTTGCTGCAAACGGGGATGATCGGCGTGTTCGCGTCGCTCGATTTCTTTCTCTTCTATGTGTTCTGGGAACTGGTGCTGGTTCCCATGTATTTCATCATCGGCGTGTGGGGCGGGCCGCGAAAGCTTTACGCCGCGATCAAGTTTTTCCTCTACACGCTGGCGGGTTCCGTGCTGATGCTGCTCGGTATCCTTACGCTCTACTTCCAATATCACCAACAGTTCGGCGCGTACACCTTTGAAATTGCCGATCTGATGAAGCTGGATATGCCACTCGGCTTGCAGGAATGGGTCTTCTGGGCTTTCTTCATCGGCTTCGCCATCAAGGTGCCGATGTTCCCCTTCCACACCTGGCTGCCGGATGCGCACGTCGAAGCGCCCACCGCGGGCTCCGTCATCCTCGCTAGCGTGCTCCTGAAAATGGGGACCTACGGTTTCATCCGCTTTTCGCTGCCCTTGTTGCCGAAAGCTTCGATGGATCAGACCATCGTGCAGGTGCTGGCTGTGCTCTCGATCATCGGCATCATCTATGGCGCGCTCGTGAGCCTGATGCAGCAAGATTGGAAAAAACTCGTCGCCTACTCTTCCGTTAGTCACCTGGGATTCTGCACACTCGGCATCTTTGCCTTGAATCCGAACGGCATCGCAGGCAGCGTACTTCAGCAAATCAATCACGGCATCTCAACCGGCATGCTCTTCTTGGTGATCGGCGTGATCTACGAGCGACGCCACACGCGCGCAATCGCCGAATACGGAGGCCTTGCGCACGTCATGCCGCGCTACGCCATCGTCTTCGCGATTGCCATGCTTAGTTCCGCAGGCTTGCCGCTGCTCAATGGATTCGTCGGCGAGTTTACGATCCTGCAAGGCGCATTCGAAGCCAGTCACACGTGGGCGGCCTTCGCGGTAATGGGTGTGATTCTCGGTGCGGCCTATCTACTCTGGCTCTACCAGCGCACCATGCTCGGCCAAGTCACCAACGGCCGCAACCTGCATCTACCCGATCTGAGCTTCCGGGAGATGGCCGTCTTCCTGCCGCTCATCGCCTGGGGCATCTGGATCGGCGTGTATCCCAAGCCCTACTTCGACATCCTCGAGAAGCCCGTACAACAAATCGTCGAGCGCGTGCGGCCCGATTACTACCAAGGTGGCCCGCAGCGCGCCACGGCGTCGAAGCCTGCCGCTCTGCAAGGGGGTGTGCAGTGAGCGAGTTCTACACGTCTAACGACCAATTCGCCCTGTGGCCCGCCATCAGCCTCACCGTATTCGGCTGCTGGATTCTCTTGTTCGATTTCCTGTTTCCAGGGAAAAAGGAGAAGCGCTTCTTTGCCGTGGCTGCTGTCGTTGGCTTGATCTGCGTAGCAGTTCAGTTGTACAGGCAACAGGTATTTCTCAGCAATGGCGAAACTCTCACCGCCTTCAACGGCGCCCTCACCATTGACCATTTCGCCATCTATTTCAACTGGGTCTTCACCCTCGCCACCCTGATCGTCGCCATCGTGTCATATAACTATCTCGATATTGAAGGCGAGCATCACGGCGAATACTACGCGCTCCTTCTCTTCGCCCAGTGCGGCATGTTCTTCCTCGCGGCCGGAACCGATTTGGTGACACTCTTCATCGGCCTCGAGCTGATGGCTCTGTCGTTTTACGTCATGGTGGGTTTCCTGCGCGGCGACAAGCGTTCGAACGAGGCCGCCATCAAGTATCTGCTGCTCGGCGCATTTTCGAGCGGATTCCTGGTCTACGGCTTCTCCATCATGTACGGCATGGCCGGATCGACGAATCTCTCGGTCATCGAAGCTGCTATCAAGGCGCGGCCGGCAGGCGACCCCATGGTCTTCCTCGCCATGACCACCACCGCCGTCGGGCTGCTGTTCAAGATTTCCGCTGCACCCTTCCACATGTGGGCGCCGGATGCCTACGAGGGCGCTCCCACAACCATCACGGCCTATCTCTCCGTCGCTTCAAAAGCCGCGTCGTTCGCCTTCCTGCTCCGCATCTTCCTCGGTCCGCTCGCGCCCGCGCGCGATATGTGGGAGCCGCTGCTCGCCGTGGTCGCCATCCTCACCATGACCGTCGGCAACCTGGCCGCCATCAGCCAGACAAATATCAAGCGCCTGCTGGCGTACAGTTCCATCTCGCACGCCGGCTACATGCTTCTCGGTCTGATCGCGGGCAACGACACCGGCATCCAGGGCATCGCGGTCTACGTCATGGTCTACGCTTTCATGAATCTCGGTGCATTCCTCGTAGTGATTGCGCTGCGACGCAAGAACATCATCGGCGAGGATCTCGACGACATGGCCGGCCTGATGTACAAGAGCCCCGGCTACGCCGTGCTCATGCTGATCTTTCTGCTGTCGCTCGCCGGAATTCCGCCCACTGCGGGTTTCCTCGGCAAGTACTACATCTTCCTTTCGCTGATCGAGACGCACCACTATTTCCTGGCCGTGATCGCCACCCTCTACGTTGCCGTCGCCATCTACTATTACTTCCGTGTGGTCAAGACAATGTTTGTAGGCGAGCTTACCGAAAAGGCGCCGCTCGCCGCGAGCTTCGGATTGCGCGTAGCGCTCGGCATCACCGGCGTCTTAACGCTGGCCGTGGGCATTTATCCCGAGCCGATCCTGCGCCTGGCTCAGAATTCCTTCATGAGATAGCATGCAGACGATCCTCCAGAATCCCTTGTTCATCCCGCTTGCGGTAACCGTCGTCATCATCGCGGTCTTTCCGCTGGTGGCCGGGTACCTGACGCTCGTCGAACGAAAAGTGCTGGCCGATTTCCAGGTTCGCCTCGGCCCCATGCGCGTCGGCCCGCACGGTCTGCTACAGCCCATCGCCGATGCCTTGAAGCTGATGCTCAAGGAAGACATCATCCCCACCGACGCCGACCGTTCCATCTTCTGGATGGCGCCTGTCATCTCCACATTCACCGCGCTTACGTCATTTGCCGTACTGCCTTTCAGCCAGTTCCTCTACGTGGCGGATGTCAACGTCGGCATTCTGGTGATCCTGGCCATGTCCGCGGTGGGCATCCTGGGAATCATTTTGGGCGGTTGGTCGTCGAACAGCCACTATCCGCTGCTGGGCGCACTCCGGAGCGCGGCCCAACTGGTCAGTTATGAAGTCGCGCTCTCATTCGCGCTGCTCTCCGGTTTGATGGTAGCGGGCACGCTCAGCATGCAGGGCATCGTCAAAGCTCAGGCGGAACGCGGCGTCTGGTTCGGATTCTCGAACTACGGCTTCATGCTGGTGCCGTTTGTCGTTTACCTGATTTCCGCCACCGCGGAAACCAACCGCGCGCCCTTCGATCTTCCCGAGGCTGAATCAGAGCTTGTCGCAGGCTTCCACACCGAGTACAGCGGCTTTCGTTGGGCGCTCTACTTTCTCGCCGAGTACGCCAACATGTTCGTGGCTGCGAGCGTTGCCGTCACGCTGTTCTGGGGTGGCTGGCTCCGCCCGTTTCCGAGCGTCGCGTGGCTCGCGCCCATCAATTACGTGCTGCCGTTTTTGTTATTTTTCGGCTCGGGTGCATCTACATTCCTTCTGGTGAAGAAGCTGCGCGATCCGCTACAGCAGAAAGTGCTCGTTGCCATTGCGCTCCTGCTGATCCTGGTGAGCTTCGTGTTCGTCGTCCCGCAGGTGAATCAAGCGATCATCGGCCTGTTCTGGTTCCTGTTCAAAGTCGCCCTCATCATCTATCTGCTGGTGTGGTTCCGCGGCACCTTCCCGCGCTTCCGTTATGACCAGCTCATGAACATCGGGTGGAAATACATGATCCCCATCGGCATGGGCGCGGTCATGGTGAATGCGCTGCTCGGGATGATTTAGGACCTACCGCCCCGGGCTGATCGGCGCCTTGTGACTCTGGCTGGCTACCACGGCCGCTGCTGTTCCCGCTGCGGCTGCCACGGCAACCCCTGCAATCACCGCCGTTGATACTCCGATGCCTGTCGATGCTCCGGCGCCTCCTGCCGTGCTCGCCGTCCCCGCGGCACCCGCTGTACTTCCGCTGCCTGCGCTTCCGCCGCCAGCGCCGTCTGCCGATCCTGTGTCTGCCGAGCCAGCAGTTGCACCCGCGGCTGCCGTGTCAGGTGCCGCTGCGCTTCTGGCCCGCGATCCCGTCACTGCCGCTGGTTCCGCCGCTGTATTCAACACCTGAATCGTCTTCGCCACGACCACCTGATTCTCCTTCGCCGATCCCCGCTCGGACGGTACGATCGATCCGTTCACATGCACGCGCCGTCCGGTATTGCCGGCGACATCGGTCCCGCGCAACTCGACGGTGACGGCCGACGCTTCGTCGCGCAACGTATAACGCTCGCCAGCTTTCACGATCAGCCCCGTCAGCATCACGGCCTCGCTCGCTGGACCAAGTTGCAGCGACACCATGCGTCCCGGCGCCACATTGGCAACGGCCACCCCTTCGGCGTTCGCAACCTGCACCATCCCCCCTAGAGCGGCCACTTCGACTTCTCCCGATTCCTTCACCGACACGATCGCTCTTGCCGGCGTCTTCGAGAGCGAGACATGAATGGTCCGCGCTTCGATTTGATAATCCTTCCCGCTATCGAGCTGAGCCCGCCCTCGTTCCAGCACAAGGTGCTTGCCGTCCACCTGCGCCCGCGACCGCGCGTCCAGCAGAACGCGCACGCCGCCCTCGATCAAAAGCTTCGCCGGTTCTCCCTCGGTTTCGACGATGCTGTTCTCGAATAACGTCGCGTGGTTCGAAACCCCCGTGCTGTCCACCCAAAAGCTGGCGGGGCAACTCGCCGTCCCGATGTAGCGTGGCTGCGCGGCACACACCACAATCGCCACCATGGAAAGGATTACTGTTCGTGTCACGTTCACTCCTGTTGCCCCGATTCCACCACGGCCTCCGAATTTCTGCATTCGCCCCGATATCCCTTGTGGGGAATGCGGCAATACCGTGCGAAGATGTCTTGTTTGGGCTCGACCACGAGATCCCCGGACGGCGGCGCCACGGTCGCCATGCTCGCTCCGTCGCCCGATTCTTCCGCCACGCGCCGCCGCATCTGGAGCGGTCTCGCTCTAGTCGCCCTCTACCTGGCCGTCGAATTCCTTTTGCCCAGACCGGCATCCGTCACTCCGGCCGGTTGGCGCTTGCTCGGAATCTTTGTCGCCGCCGTCGGTGCCCTCATGCTGCGGCCCATCCCTGGCGGCGCGGCCGTGCTGATTGCCGTTATTCTCGCCTCCATGTTTGGCGGGCTCACGGTCCAACAGGCTCTCGGCGGCTACGGCGACCCGACCGTCTGGCTGGTGATGGCGGCCTTCTCTATCTCGACCGCTCTCATCAAGACCGGCCTGGCGCGGCGCATCGCCCTCGTATTCATTCGCGCCGTGGGTCAAACGTCGCTCGGCGTTTGCTATGCGCTCTCCGCCACCGATATGGTGCTCGCGTCCGTCATCCCGTCGAATGGCGCGCGCTCCGGCGGCGTCGTGCTCCCCATCGTCCGCTCGGTCGCGGAGCTCTACGGGTCGCTTCCCGGACCCAGCGCGGCGCTCGTCGGGTCATTTTTGATGACCGGCGTCTATCAGGGCATCTGCATCACCGCCGCGATGTTCTTTACCGGACAGGCCAGCAACCCGCTGGCTGCCAAGATGGCCGCCGAAATCTTTCATTACCCTGTCACCTGGGCGCTCTGGTTTGCCGCCGGGATTGTGCCGGGCCTGTGTTCGCTCGCCATCGTTCCGTGGATCGTCTACCGCATAGATCCGCCGCAGATTCGCAAAACGCCCGAGGCCGCCGCCTTCGCTACCAGCGAACTCCTGCGCATGGGACCGGTGAGCCGCCATCAAAAAATCGTCAGCGCGATTTTCCTCCTGGTCTGCGGTCTCTGGATCACCTCGCCCCTCCATCATCTGGATATCACGGTAACCGCGCTTCTGGGATCCGCAACGCTGCTTCTAACCGGCGTGCTCAACTGGAACGACGTGGTGAGCGACCGCGCCGCGTGGGACATCTTCATCTGGTACGGCGGCCTGTTGCAACTCGGCAAATCGCTCAATGATGCCGGCGTTACTCGCGCATTCGCGCGCCATGTCGGCGGAATGTTCCCCACGGCGAGTTGGGTCATTGTGCTCGCGGGTGCGCTACTGATTTATTTCTACGCTCACTACGGATTCGCCAGCATCACCGCCCACATGCTCGCCATGTTCCCGCCATTCGCGGCCGTGCTGCTCGCCCGTGGCGCGCCGGCCGGCCTCGTCGTCTTCAGCTTTGCGTGCTTCGCCAATTTTGCCGCCGGTCTCACCAGCTACGGCACCACTCCTTCGCCCATGTTTTTTGCGCAGGGCTACGTTTCGTTTCAGAAGTGGTGGCGTGTCGGCTTCGTCGTGTCGCTGGTGAATCTCGCAATCTGGTCGACCATCGGGTTCGCCTGGTGGAAACTCATTGGAATCTGGTGATCTGCATGATCAAAACCGTCATCTTCGATTTAGGCAAGGTTCTCATCCCCTTCGATTTCACGCGCGGCTATCAGGGGTTGAGCGGCATCAGCGGTCTTACGCCCGCAGAGATCCGCAGTCGCATCGCCGCGACCGATCTCGTCCAGCGCTTTGAGACCGGACTCGTCGAGCCCGCCGACTTCGTCGCCCAACTCTCGGCACAGCTCGATCTGAACATCAGCTACGACCAGTTCTGCCAGATCTGGAGCTCGATCTTTCTGCCCGACCCGCTGATCTCGGAGAGCCTCGTCGAAGCCATCAGCCGCCGCTACCGTCTACTCCTGCTTTCGAACACCAACGCCATCCACTTCGCCATGCTGGAGAAGACCTATCCGTTGCTGCGCCACTTCCACTACAAGATCCTGTCGCACGAGGTGCGCGCCATGAAGCCTTCCCCCGCCATCTATCGCGCTGCCATCGCGCAAGCCCGCTGCGAGCCCAACGAAATCTTTTTCACCGACGACATCGCCGACTACGTCGAAGCCGCGAAGCGCGAAGGCATCGACGCCGTGCAATTCCAATCGAGCGACCAGATCCAACGCGAGCTCCGCGCGCGGGGCGTCAAATGGGATTAGCGGTCATCAGCGCGATGCGCTGGAGCCCCGCGCCCTTGGCCATGTCGATGACCTCCGCAATCTGTGCGAATACCAGATCGCGGTCTCCGCGCACGAAGATGACGGCGTCGCCGCGGACCTGATAGATCTGCGCGAACCGTCCGGGCAGAGAAGGCAGCACGACGGTCTCCTGGTTTAGCAGCAGCGTTCCATCTTTGTGGACCGTGACCACGATGTCTTCGATGCGTGGCATCGTCTGCTGCGGAGGCGATGGTTCCGGGATCATGGTGTGAAGACCCAGTTCCTTCGTCGGCGCGATGACCATGAAGATGATGATGAGCACCAGCAGTACATCGATCATCGGCGTGATGTTGATGTCCGCCTTGTGAGGTCCGCGTTCGCCCAGTGCCATTCCCATGCCCTATTCGACACTGAGCGGCCTGAAGAAGTTCCCGTTTGGTAAACGCCGGGCGAGGCGTACTCGCCCCTACATCCAAGCGCTTTGTAAGGGCCGGGCATGCCCGGCCCACTGCTATTTCCTGCATAAACCGGGGACAGACCGCCCGTTTTCCGAGAGCATCTACTCATTCCTCGGCTATCTCATTCTATTGAACTCGGTGACCGCTCGTTCCCGACTCGCAACCCCGTCGTCCAATGAGCCCTGTGTGACCGAAGCACGACCCGGCCGCATCGTCACCTCCGAGCACGGCCCTCCCCCCCTATCTCTTCACCGCAATCAACGAAATCTGCTCCAGCCCCGGATAGCGTCCTTCCTCATCCGCCTTCCGGTCCCCAACCGGCGCGACTTGCTGAATCGTCGTCCGCGCCGGGTAGGGTGCTTTGAAATACTTCGCGTAGATCTTGTTCATCGCCTGAAAATCGGACATGTCGTCCAGATACACGTTCGCCGCGACCACGTCACCCAGGTCCATATCCGCCTCTTCCAGGTTGTCCAGAAGATTGCGTACGGATTGCCGCACTTGCGTCTCCACCGTTCCCGCATAAATCGCGGCGTTGGGGCCCGGAACGAAAGCATCCTTCGCCGAACAATAAAGCGTGTCGCCCGCGAACACGCATGGGCTCGCCGTCGCGCTCGGCCGCATGTTCTTGGGCCGGATCGCGCGGCGCTGGGTCAGGTCCTTCACGGCGACTCCCGTAAACTCGATCTGCGCGCCTTCCGGCAGGCTCGCCACTTCGATCGTCGCGCGCGCCGGCGTGTTGCCAAACTCGAACCGGCTCGCGTATAGCTTGTTCATCACGCGTCCGGGAATTTGCTTCGTGAGATAAGGATTCACGAACACCATATGCCCCATGCTGAGGCCGGCCGCTTCCACCACTGACTTCACGCCATCCAGCGCCAGAGTCACCTGCGCCGCCGCGTCTTCCGGGACAGTTCCCGTTCGCGGATCCCGCCCGCGCATACCCGAGACGAAGAGGCGGTCGTGAGTCAGAATTCCCGCCGAGACCGGCTCACGCGCATCGTAGCCCGCAACCGTGATCACTTTCCTGCTTGCCAGATCACGCACCGCAACGGCATTGATCTCGACCGGTGTTGCCGGAAGTTTCGCCACGCCGAGCGTCGCCCGCGCCGGCGGCGCCTTCGGGAAAAACTCCGCGTACGCGCGGTTCATCGCGTCGAAGTTCGCGATGTCTTCCAGGTACACCTGCGTGTAGACGACATGCTCCATCGTCAAGCCCGCCGCCTCGACGATGGTCTTGACGTTCAGGAGCGTCTGCCGCACCTGGGCTTCGAACGTGTCGGGCAGCTTACCGTCCGGCGTTTTCGCTCCTTGCCCCGCCACGTAGAGATAATCGCCGGCGCTGATTCCGGGCGAGTACGGCCCAATCGGCGCCGGGCTCGCGGCCGGCACGATCGCTTTTAGCTCTACGCTTGACGCCGGAACAGCAAGCGAACCCAGCAACGCAATTACTTTCAATCCAAAATGACGCCGCATGCCCCGGTATTCTAACACTCCGTGCTTTGTGACCGGTGCGGCGTTCGATAGAATACTTGGGGCGCTTTCGGTCGAAAACAAAGGAGGGTATTTGCGTGAATCGAGTGATTGGAGTTCTGACGATTTCGATGCTGCTCGCGGTTGGCGCTCTCGCGCAAAAGGGCGAGGAACATCGCGGCGGTGAAGGCAAGGTCGGCGGCGGATTTATTCCGAAAAGGGGTCCGGCGCCGGTGAAGCAGGCGCGAGCGCCAGAGGAGAATCGCAAGTTCAGCGACAAGGCAGGGCATCCCGAGGCGCCTCACGTTCACGCCAACGGCCAATGGGTGGGACATGAGTCGGGCCGCGACGATGCGCGGTTCCATCTCGATCATCCTTGGGAGCACGGGCATTTTACGGGCGGGATCGGCCGCGGACATGTATTTCGGCTGGTCGGCGGCGGCCCAAGCCGATTCTGGTTTGGCGGATTCTATTTCAGCGTCGCGTCGCCTGATCTCGGTTTCTGCGGCGATTGGCTATGGGATAGCGACCAGATCGTAATCTATGACGATCCGGACCACGTGGGCTGGTATCTCGCTTACAACGTGCGCCTTGGCACCTACATCCACGTGATGTACCTGGGAACCTAGTCCGCATTTCCTAAGTAGCTAGAATTGTTGGACAACGCTGCCGCGTCAGACTTTATGCCGTGATGGCACTGTAGTAACCTCGTCCATGGCCGGGAGCATGAGCTGGAGATTGTTCGTTCGCGCAACGGCCGCAGTCACGGCGATGATGGGCGGGTGCGCGCCAACCTACGGCCACTCACCGGCAAACTCGGTCGGTAACGGTGTTTCAGTCCCTTTCGTCGGATGCCCATCATTTGGTCAGGGTCAGGTGCTCGAAGCTCCAACGGGAACCAGTGAACCTGTTGCAGTCGGGCCGCAGGATGGCAAGGCGCTCGCCTATTACAAATCCGCAAACGGAATCACCGTCCTGGCTCCACGCGGCTGGTATTGTCAGGGAGCGTCGGGATCGGGTGGCGCCGCCCTCTTCTTGAGCCCCAGGCCTATCGTTCACAGTTCTTCTGGCTGGGAAGGCCTCGGCGGTGCCGCGATTGAGGTCAACGATATCAATGGCGAGAACTCCGGACGATATGAAATCGCGGAGCTCGTCGCAAGAGTTTTTCCGGAATATCAATCCTTCGCCCGCCGAGTCTGGGATCTCGATTCGCCCCTTCCATCCGGCCCCTATGCGAAAGACGCCCTTACATACCGAAGCAAAACGGTTGTTGATTACACAACCCCGGCACAAACTGAAGGCTTGGGGAACTTCCACTCGTGGCTCGGGAAAAACGACCTACCAATAGCAGGGGCGGCGATTCTCCTTATGGAGCCAACTCATCACCTTGGCGATGCCCCGCATCTGGTACTTCTCTCGGTCCGCTTTCCACCGAACCTATCGCGGCTCGCGCCCACGATCGTTCGTTATGTCGAGCGCCAAGTCGTCGTTGCCGGTCGAAAATGAGAACTGGCGATACTGATTGACTTTGTGGACGCCACGCTCTATCGAACATCGTCCTCGCGGCCGAACGTGATCGTGGAATCAACGGTGTACAGCCGCACGGAGGAATCGAGCGGGCGCAGCATTTGCAGCACAATGGCCGCGCCCGCCGTCTTCAACGAGAAATAACTGCTGCCGTTTCGCGCGACGGGAAATTGGCGCGTGCCGAAAGGCGGAATCTGGACCACAGAATCGCTTGAGCAGATAGGCTTTAAACCCGGCGCGCGCACGTTGTTGGGATCGCCGTACAGATTCCCCGCCGAGTAGCAAAGCCATGCCGTGGCAGGGCGTTCGGAAGCGTTGACCAGCAGAATCTCATCACTCGGAATTTCCGAGACATTGCCCGAAAACCACGGATTCCGCGTCGGATACGCGACTTGTCGCGGCGTCGAGCGCAATTGGTCGCCCGCCACACATTCGGTTGTCCCGCTCACTGCAACTACAGTAGTTAGCCGCGGCGCGGGGATGATTTCCCGTACCTTGATCCAGGCGCTGGTTGTTTCTTCGTCCATTTCCAGCTTGTAACTGACGTGTTCGGCGGCACTTAACCGAACAGTCATGGAGGGATGCCCGGCCAGGGGTGCCAGCGCGCCGGTGCCTTTGTGCCCCTCGACTTCAATCGTCACGGGGCGGTCGCTTAAGTTGCGGAAGTCCGCGGTGGAAGAGCACTTAGGGCCGTAAGCGAGTCCGGGCAAAACGCTCTCGATCACCCTTTCCTGCGCGCCAGCGGGCAGGAGTGCCAACGTCCAGCACACAAAGTGCGGAATGCGGCGCATGTCTTTATGGTCGCATTTTTATGTCGGTAGATGGACATGGACGTCTGCTGTTAGACAGAACCGACACTTGCTACTGTTCTTTCACCCCGAAATTCGTTGTGTGCCGGTATGGCGGTTGGTTTGCATTTCACGCAACTTTGAGTAGGAGGCATTGTGTCGTTGATCGCAAAGCGAAAATACTGGATCGTGCTGGCGGCATTCTTGGCCTTTTATTTGTTGCATATGGCGCTGGGTCAGGAATATCCAGCGCCACCGCCGCCTGCGCCGCTTCCGCCGGTGGCTGGCAGCGCACCCGCGCAACCCATGACGCCACAACAACTTGACGATTTGGTCGCGCCGATCGCGCTTTATCCCGACCCGCTTGTCGGCGAAGTGCTCGCAGCCTCCACATATCCGGTTGAAATCCCGGAGGCTGAGCAGTGGGTCGAGGATCACAAAAAATGGAAGCCCTCCAAGCTGATGGATGAAGCCAAGAAGCAGAAGTGGGATCCGAGCGTGCAGGGCCTCGTCGCATTTCCGCAGGTTTTACAGCAGCTTACGCAGGACCTGGGCTGGACTACGGCCTTGGGCAATGCGTTCCTGGCGCAGCAAGCGGACGTGATGCAGGCGGTGCAGCGCATGCGGGCGCAGGCGCAGGAGAAAGGTAAACTGCAAACCACGCCGCAGCAGACCGTGACCACCGAAAACCAGGACGGACAGTCCGTGATCAACATCATGCCGGCCAATCCGGATGTTTTGTATGTTCCCGTATACAATCCGCTATGGGTGTGGGGGCCTCCGGTTTGGGGAGTTTACCCGCCGCTGATTTATCCGGGTATCGATATCGGCTGGGGCTGGGGACCGGGTATCGAGCTGGGCCTGTTTTTCGGTGGCTGGGGCGGCTGGGGCTGGGGCGGCTGGGGCTGGCTGCCAAACTGGTACGGCGGCAGCATCTGGCTGAATCATTCCTTCTTTCACCGCTATGGGTTTGAGCATTTCCACGGCGAACCACTGGGACGCTCCGTCTGGACGCATGATCCGGTGCACCGGCTCGGCGTGCCATATGCGAACCGGGACGTGGCGAACCGGTTTGGAGGGCGCGCGGAGGGCGACCGTTTCGCCGGCCGCTTCAACGGCGGAAGTGAACGTCCGAGTGTAAGGACGCAACACTTCGGTTCTTCGGGGTTCGAGAACCGCGGCTGGACGAACTCGCACAGCGTGTTCGGTGGCTACCACAACGGCGGGGCGACGCGCATGGAAAGCGACCACGGGTTTTCCAGCATGGGGGCGGGCCGCAGTTTTGGCGGCGGAGGCTTCCACGGCGGAGGAGGAAGGCGCTAGGCATGAGAAAAACGATGCTGACCACGTACATTGCTGCAGTGTTCGCGCTGGCGGCGCCCGCGATCGCGCAAGAGCTCTTCGATTCGCCGGATGCCGCGGCGCAGGCTGTGATCGATGCCGCGGAGAAGCACGACGCGGCCCGGTTAAGTGCCCTATTCGGCCCGCAGGGAAATGCGATTCTGAGTTCGGGCAAACCCGATCAGGACCGCGCGGAACAAGAGGAATTCGCGAAGCTGGCGCGCGAGAAGCACCGGCTCATTACCGACGCGAGAGATTCAGGCCGGGTGATTCTCTCCATTGGCGACCAGGACTGGCCGTTCCCCGTGCCGATTGTGCGGACCAAGGGCAAATGGCGCTTCGACTGTTCCGAAACCCGGATGGAGATGCGGGCGAGGCGGATTGGTACCGATGAACTGGACGCGGTGGAAATCTGCGCCGGTTTTGTCGATGCTGAGCGCAAGTACGCGTCCGTGGACCACGATAAGAACGGCATGTTGCAGTATGCGTCTCATATGATGAGCACCGGAGACCGGCGCGACGGTCTCTATTGGGCAGGCGAAAACGCGCTGGTACCGCGGGGGCTGGTGGATGCTACTTGGGACGGGCAGAAAAAAGCGACGAAGCCATACCACGGATACTACTTCCGCATTCTCTATTCGCAGGGACCTCACGCACCGGGCGGCGAACATAACTACCTGGTGAAAAGTAAGCTCATGGGCGGGTTTGCGCTGGTGGCGTGGCCTGCCGAGTACGGGATGAGCGGGATCCACACATTCATCGTGAATCAGGACGGGATGATCTATCAGAACGACATTGCGCCTGCCGCGGAGGGCGCACCGGTGACCCGGTACGACCCGGATCCATCGTGGACAGGGGTGGACTAACGGGCTGGGGCGGGCTGCTAACTGCGCCGGGGTACACTGGAGTGGATGAATCAAACGGTGCCCATATGGACCACGCTTGTTGGTCCAGTGGCAACCCTATTAGGGACCATGCTGGTTGTGATGCTGGGAGTCTCACTCCAGAATCGTGCGCTGGAACGCGCCGTTGACATAGTTCGGGCGGAATTGAAGCAGCAACTTGCGGAGTTTGAGTTGCGGATTACGAAGCAGATTCTGGATCTGGTGCACCGAGTCGAGCGCCTGGAAGAAGCGCGTGGGTTGATCCGCACGTCCTAACGTTCGTTACTTCGGCAGCTTGATCAGGAGCTTGCCGACGCCGTCTTCATAGTTTTCCGCTAGCGAAAAAGCTTGGCCGATGTCCTCGAGCGGCCGCGTATGCGTGATGAGGGGCGCGAAGATGCGGACATTTGCCGCGAGCATAGCGAGCGCGGCGGCGGACTCGTGGTTGGAACGGCGCACGTTGAACAGTGCGATCTCTTTGCGGCGCAGCGGGCTGAATTCCACAGGAACACGGACTTCAGACGGGATGGCGGTCATGACCACGCGCCCGGCGTTGCGAGTGACGTGGATGCACTGATTGATGCTGTCGTTTTTGCCGCCGCAATCGATGCTGACGTCGACGCCGCGGTTGCCGGTGTCCTGAAGGATCTGGCGGACGGGGTCGACGGCCCTCGGATCGATGATGGCCTCAGCACCGGCAGCGTGCGCAAGTTGCAAGCGGTGCGCGATGGGATCAACGATCCAAACACGAGACATGCCCGCGAGTTTCAGGGCGATCAACGTGAGCAGACCGATCGGCCCGGAACCGAAGACGGCCGCGGTTTCACCCGGACCGGGCGCAACGAATTGCATGGAATGGAGCGCCACGGCGAGCGGCTCGATCAAGGTGCCGAGCTCCAGCGTGACATTTGGGGGCAGCGCGAGAAGGTTTTGCGCGGGTAGGTTCAAGAATTCGCGGAAGAATCCGGGTTCTTCCGGGTTGCTCATGAACCGCAGGTTGGCGCAGACGTTGTGATGGCCGGAACGGCAGAACTCGCAGTGGTAGCAGTAGAGCGCGGGCTCGAGCGCGGCGTGATCGCCCGCAGACCAGCCAGTGACGCCGGTTCCGGTTTTGACCACGACTCCAGCGGGCTCATGCCCGAGCACCATGGGATAGACACACGGGGAATCACCGATTGCGCCTTCGGAATACGAATGCAGATCGGAACCGCAGACCCCGACGGCGGCGACGCGCACCTGGACTTCTCCGGGACCGGGATCTGGGATGGAGCGCTCGACGAGCCGGAACTGGCGGATGCCGGTAAGCTCCGCGGTGCGTGCGGGCGTGCTCATCGGTTGACGAAGCGGAGCACTTCTTCGGCGAGGGCGGGCACGCAGGCTACCGAGTTACCGCCGCCAATGGTGCTGTTGCCCTTGAAATCGAAGAAGCGCGCGCCGGCTTCTTCGGTGATGATTTTGGGAGCGGCGAGGTCCCAGGGTTGCACCTTGCCTTCGATCCAAATTTCCGCTTCACCGCGCGCCACCATCATGGCGTCGAGACAACCGCCGTAGCAGCGCACCGACCAGAAAGGCTGCGTCCAGGCGAGTAATTCGCTCGCGAAAGAATATTTCGGAAAAAAGTTGATGCCGCTTAAGCACAATGCGGCTTCAGCGACGCGAGTGACGTTGGAAATGCGAATGGGAATATCGTTGCAGAAAGCGCCCGAGCCGCGGGAAGCGAAGTAAGTTTCGCCGCGGCCGGCGAAGTGCGCCACGCCGGCGACCACTTCGCCATCCTGCTCCAGGCCGATCAGCGTGGCCCAGACCGGCACGCCGCGCACGTAATCGCGGGTACCGTCGATGGGGTCGATAATCCATCGCCGACCATTGCGGGAGGCTTTCACGGCGCCTTCTTCGCCCAGCAGGCCGTCTTCTGGAAATGCCTGTTCGAGCGCCAGGGAGATGACCTGCTCACATTCCCGGTCGGCCGCGGTTACGGGAGATTCGTCGGATTTGGAATCGTATCCGATACCCTGTTCGCGATAACGCAGGGCGATCTGGCCGGCGCGTAAGGCGGCTGACCGGCACACATCCAACTCCTTCTCAAAAGTTGCCAAGCATGAGCTCCGTCACACACACCAGCTTCGCACGAGTTACGATGAATGCAATGGAGAATTTTCGCCAGTTCGAAGCCGGGCCCGATCCCTTCGGGCGCATGTGGAGAGTGGAGTTCAAGTGGTTGCAGACGGCGATCTCAATTCGCCACAGCGACACGGTCGATGTGAAGTTCGTGTTACACGACGGCGAGGCGCGCTCGCAGAAAACGATCGCGATGCCGCACGCGTATTTGCTCGAGCTCAGCAAGAAGACGGGGCGGACGATGACGGACGCATGGTGCTCGCGGCTGGCCGCGTTGCATTTGAAGCGGATCATCGAGACGGGCGAGGACATGGAGAAAGATCTGGTCACGCTTTCGGCCGCAGAGCTCGCGGAGTACGACGCGCAGTTGGGGAAAGTGACGGCCGGCGCGGCGTAACCGGCGCAGCGGGCGCTTCACATGCAAGCGATTTTCACGATCGGCCACTCGACGCGGCCGATTGAGGAATTCGTGGAACTGCTTCGCGCGAATGGCGTCAAGCAATTGATCGACATCCGGACTGTGCCGCGATCGGCCAGGAATCCGCAATTCAACCGAGACACGCTGCCGGAGGCGCTGGCGCGCGCGGGGATCGAATATCTGCACATGCCGGAGCTGGGCGGATTGCGGCATCCGCGTCCGGATTCACGGAACGGCGCGTGGCGCAACGACAGCTTTCGCGGGTATGCGGATTACATGCAGACGCCGGAGTTTGCACGAGCCATCGAGAAGCTGATCGAGCGGGGCGCAGAAAAGCAGACCGCCGTGATGTGCGCGGAGGCTGTGCCGTGGCGCTGCCACCGGTCGCTCGTGGGGGACGCGCTCGTGGCGCGCGGAATTGCCGTGGAAGACATCATGGGCGCGGGGCGGCGTCAGCCGCACAAGCTCACACCGTTCGCCCAGATGGATGGCGCGCGCGTGTGGTATCCGGGCATAGCGGATTGAGCGCAGAAGCCTGCATCCGTCGTACAATCCATTGGTCCATGGAGGCCTGCGCATGATCGTTCCGCTCACACCGATTCGATTTCTGTATCGGGGAGTTGATTTGTTCGGAAAGAAAACAGGAGTGGTGTCGGGCGCGAAGCGGTTCACCTACGCGCAGTTTGGCGAGCGTTGCGAACGGCTGGCCACCGGATTGCGCGCGCTCGGCGTAAAGCCCGGGGACCGGGTGGCGTACCTGAGTTTCAATACGCACCAGTTGCTGGAAGGCTACTACGGCGTGGTGATGGCGGGCGCGATGGTGATGCCGCTGAACGTGCGGCTGACTCCAGCGGAGCTGATCGGGATTCTGAATCACTCCAGCGCGCGTGTGCTCATTTTCGAGAATGATTTTGCGCCGATTGTGGAGCAATTGCGCAAGGCGTGTCCGGCGATCGAGCAGTTTGTGACGACCGATGAAAGAATCCCGCTGGCGAGCATGACGTATGAAGAACTGCTGGCGGCCGGACGGCCGGAGCGCGTGGATTTCACGCTGATCGACGAGAATTCGATCGCCGAGTTGTTTTACACGAGCGGCTCGACGGGCACTCCGAAGGGTGTGATGCTTTCCCACCGAACGCTCTATTTACACGCCATGGCGGTGGCGGCGACCTTCAATCGCGAGGACAATCCCGTGGAGCTGCACACGATTCCGCTGTTTCATGCGAACGGTTGGGGGCGGCCGCAAACGGCGCCGATGATGGGCATCAAGCAGGTGATGGTGCGGCGATTCGAACCGACGACGGTCTTCCGGCTGATCCAGGAAGAAAAAGCAACGGCCATGTCGGTGGTTCCAACCATGGCGAACGCGCTATTGAACGCGCCGGACCTGGGGCAGTACGATCTATCGAGTTTGACGCAGATTCATTTGGGCGGCGCGGCGTCGTCGCCCGAGCTGGTGCAGCGCATGGAGCGCGCGTTTCCGTGCAAGGTGATGGCCGGCTACGGGCTGACGGAGACCTCGCCGGTGGCCACTTCGGCACGCGACAAGTGCACGGTGGTTTACAAGGACGAAGCCGACCGTCTGCATCACCAGGCGATGGCGGGCTGGCCGCTGCCAAGCTGCGAGATTCGGGTGGTGGACCTGCACATGAACGATGTACCGCGCGATATGGAATCGATTGGCGAGGTGGTGATTCGCGGCGACAACGTGATGGACGGTTACTATAAAGACCCGGAGGGCACGGCGGCGGTGATGTCGGGTGCGTGGCTGCACACGGGAGACATGGCGGTGTGGGACGAAGAAAACTACATCCACATTGTGGACCGGAAGAAGGACATCATCATCAGCGGTGGCGAAAATATCTCCTCGATTGAAGTAGAGAAGGCGATTTTTGCGCACCCGGCGGTGTTCGAATGCGCGGTGGTGTCGGCGCCGGACGCGAAGTGGGGCGAGATACCAGTGGCGTTTGTGGTGCGAAAGCCCGGGCACGCGCTGACGGTGGAGGAGCTTTGCGGATTTCTGCAAGAGCGGATCGCAAAATTCAAGATGCCGCGAGTGGTGGAATTTGTGGAGGACGCGCTGCCAAAAACCGGAACGGGAAAAATCGTCAAGCGCCAGCTGCGAGAAAGATTCTGGACGGGGAAAGAAAGGCGGGTGCAGGGATGAAGACGGCGTGTCTGCTGGTGATGGCGGCGTGGCCGGCGATGGCCCAGGTGGATCCGGCGATCGCGGCGGTGATTGAGCACACGAAAGCCATCGACAACCACGCGCATCCGCTGAAATATGTCGCGGCGGGTGAGCCACGCGACGAGGATTACGATCAACTGCCTTGCGACACGATGGAGCAGGGACCCGGACCGTGGCGGACGCGAATCGAGAATCCGGAATGGATTGGGGCGTGGCGGGCACTGTACGGATACCAATACAATGACGCGCTGCCGGAACATATCAAGGACTTGGTGGCGGCGAAGGAACGCGTGAAGCGGGAGCAAGGGGCGAATTATCCCGCGTGGGTGCTGGACAAAATGGGGATTGAAACGATGTTCGCGAACCGCGTGGCGATGGGGCCGGGTCTGGCGCCGCCGCGATTTCGATGGGTTCCGTTTGCGGATGCGCTGATGCTTCCTCTCAACAACGATGCCGGCAAGCGCCGTAACCCGGACTACAAATGGTTCTACGAGCACGAAGATAAGTTGCTGAAGCGGTATTTGTCGGATTTGCATTTGGCTTCGGCACCGGGTTCGCTTTCCGAATATGTGGCGAAAGTGGTGACGGCCACGCTCGAGCGGCAGAGACATGAAGGCGCAGTGGCCGTGAAATTCGAAGCGGCGTATTTACGGCCACTCGATTTTGAGCCGGCTGCCGAAAGCGACGCGGCGCGTGTATATGCGCAATACGTGCGGGGCGGGGAACCGCCGGAAGCGGAATACCGGACGCTGCAGAATTTTCTGTTCTACTACATCGCACGGGAAGCAGGCAGGCTGGGGCTGGCGGTGCACTTTCATTCGATACCCGGCTGCGGCGATTATTTTATGGAGCGCGGAGCGAACCCGCTCTTAATGGAACCTGCGATGAATGATCCGGCGCTGCGCAACACGAATTTCGTCATCATTCATGGCGGCTGGCCGTACACAAAAGAGGTTGCCGGATTATTTCAGCATCCTAACGTTTACGCAGATTTCTCTTATGCAGACCTGGCGCTGTACCCGCGCGCGTTGTCCGAAGTGCTGCGCGACTGGCTGGAGTGGTTCCCGGAGAAAGTCCTGTTCGGCACGGATGCGTCCACGGGTCCGCCGGAGCTCGATTGGGAGCAGGGAGGCTGGCTGGCGGCACAATCGGCCCGGCGGGCATTAGGCGCGGCGCTCACGGGTATGATCAACGACGGCGAAGTTTCACGCGAACGCGCGATGCAACTGGCGCGGATGGTGTTGCGGGAGAACGCGGTGAAGCTGTACGGGTTGAAGTAGGGTCGTCAAACAATCACGCGGCTATTGCGTCAGAAGAATTAGCATTGTGCGATAATCGCTCGCAACGATGTCCTGGTGCAGGTGTTTTGGGTTGACCCGTTGTAAGAATCTTGCCCTCAGTGTCTCGCTCCTGATCGTGGTTTCGTGCGCGCGCAAGCATCCGGACGCGCCATCGCTCTCGCCTGAGGAATCGCTGAAGAGCATTCACGTGAACGATGATTTTCACGTGGAGCTGTTCGCATCGGAACCGCTGGTTTTCGATCCCGTGGAAATGGTGTTTGACGAGAACGGCAAGATCTACGTTTGCGAGATGCTGGATTATCCCGACGACCCTCCCGCGGGGAAGCCGGCG
>Ga0335069_10003268_pt1 | contig 24589 bp, 23 predicted proteins | sample Lox_Sample_11_FD_206714 | JGI IMG/M metagenome (GOLD analysis project Ga0335069, IMG submission 206714) | Soil microbial communities from Loxahatchee National Wildlife Refuge, Florida, United States - Lox_Sample_1.1 | ecosystem: Environmental > Terrestrial > Soil > Wetlands | place: USA... | reverse complement strand
TGATGACAGCACATGCAGGGAAGGTCAACCCCGACGCGCGATCGTCTTGACCGGCCCCATGAATTCCAAGTTGTTTCTTGGCATGCTGTCCGAATGGTAGAACAGCGGAGAGGAAATCCATGCTCCGAACGATCAAAAACAGCGCGCACATCTTTTCCTTCCTTCTTCCACAGAGCTCGCGACCGATCTCGGTGACAGTGATTGGCTGGCTGTTCATCACGGTAGGCGTAATCGGATTCGTTTATCACTTGTACGTCGTGTACCCGGTAGTCTCGCAGGACATTTTCGTACTCAAAGGCTTCTGGACGGAAACCATTTGGATCGAAGTCACCGAAGCGCTAGCGATTGTGTTCGGCGTTTTTCTTCTGCTCGGCCGGAGTTGGGCGCGCTGGGGTGTGCTGGCATGGATGGCATTTCACGTTGGGCTCAGCGTTTACGACCGCATGCACGGCCTCGTCGTGCACATCTTGTTCTTGATCGCGTTCGCCTATCTGCTTTTTCGCGCGGATGCCAACGAGTATTTCCGGACCTCTGCTGAATCCAGGTGACGACTTTCGATTCGGACTGCGGATGACAACCAACCTGATGGTGCCCCAGGTTCGACCGGCGTTCTTTGCCGGGCTAACCTGGGTCAACGGCTCAAGCTTTCGCGCACAAGCGTGTGCGCGCCACACTCCTACGCGTAAATGCCGCGCTGCTTGATCGTGTACGCCACGCGGTCAATCGCCAGCATGTAAGCCGCGATGCGGTTGTTCACATGATGCGTATCGGCATAGCGCACTACATCCTGGAACGACGACACCATAATCTCTTCCAGTTGCTGGTTCACGACTGACTCCGCCCAGAAATATCCCTGGCGATCCTGCACCCACTCAAAATAAGAAGTGGTCACGCCGCCAGCGTTCGCCAGAATGTCGGGAATCACGAAGACTTTCTTTTCGGTGAGGACTTCGTCGGCCATCGCCGTCGTCGGGCCATTCGCGCCTTCGGCGAGAATCTTGCACTTGATGCGATCCACGTTGCGGCTGGTGATCTGGTTCTCAGTGGCAGCCGGAATCAGGATCTCGCAATCGACGAGCAATAACTCCGCCGGGTCGTACGCCTCTGCTCCGGGGAATCCATGCACTGTTCCGTTTTTCTGCCGGAACTCCCAAAGCTTTTCGAGATCGATGCCATTCTTGTTGTAGAGACCGCCGCCCACTTCGACGATGCCAATAATCTTGTAGCCGGCTTGCGCCATCAGCCGCGCGGCATTCGATCCCACGTTGCCAAAACCTTGCACGACGACCCGTGCCTGGTCGCGCACGATGCCGAGCTTCTTGATCGCCTCGTCGCACACGATCAGTACGCCGCGTCCGGTGGCTTCGCGACGCCCGCGCGATCCCCCGATATTGATCGGCTTACCGGTGACAACCGCGGTCACCGTCTGCCTCATGTGCATGGAGTAGGTATCCATGATCCACGCCATCGTCTGTTCATTGGTGTTCACGTCGGGCGCCGGCACGTCTTTTTCCGGCCCGATGAATTCCACCAGTTCTGCCGTGTAGCGCCGCGTCATGCGTTCCAGTTCGCCGAGCGACATCTTGTGCGGATCGCAGATCACGCCCCCCTTGGCACCGCCGAAAGGAATATTCACCACCGCGCACTTCCACGTCATCCAACTGGCGAGCGCGCGCACTTCATCCAGCGTCACGTCGGGCGCATAACGAATACCGCCCTTGCCCGGCCCGCGCGCGATCGAGTGCTGCACCCGGAAGCCGGTGAACACTTCCAGGTGCCCGTCATCCATCTGCACCGGAATGTGCACGATCAGTTCGCGATTGGGATAGCGCAGCACGCGCCACAGCCCTTCATCCAGGTTCAGTTTCTGAGCCGCCAGGTCGAAGCGCGCAGCTTGCGCCTCCCAGGGATTGGTTTCCTGCTCCATCACTACGCTTTTCATTGAGTTCTCCGAATGATTGCGGCGCGCGTTGTATAGGCGGGTCGGTTTTGGGCCCAAGCGCGCAAACCGTGTAATTGTAAGATTCGCCCTAGCACGCGGGCAAGGGAGCTCTAGTTACGAAAAGACATCCATGCCGACCGCTCGGTCGGACGCCGCAACTACAATCCCCGCCGCGCCAGTTCCACCGCACGCAGCAGCGCCCGCGCCTTGTTCTCGCTCTCCTCAAACTCTTTTGCCGGATCCGAATCCGCCACGATGCCGGCGCCTGCCTGTAAATAGGCCCGGTTGCCGCGCATCAGCAAGGTCCGGATCGCGATGCACGAATCCAGATTTCCCGCAAAATCCGCATACAGCACCGACCCGCCATACACCCCGCGCCGCGTCGGCTCCAGTTCTTCAATGATCTGCATGGCGCGCACTTTCGGCGCCCCGCTCAATGTGCCCGCGGGGAAGCACGCCGCGAATGCATCCAGCGCGTCCAGGTCTCCCCGCAACCTCCCTTCGAGCGCCGATACCAGGTGCATCACGTGCGAGTAGCGCTCCACGTACATCAGGTCGCGCACCTTCACGCTGCCATATTCGCTGACGCGGCCCAGATCGTTGCGTCCCAGATCAACCAGCATCACGTGCTCGGCGCGCTCTTTTTCGTCGGTACGCATTTTCTCTTCGAGACGGCTGTCTTCAGCTGCGTCTTTTCCCCGCGGATGGGTTCCGGCGATTGGACGATACTCCAGCTTTGACCCCGTCACCCGTACCAGCATCTCCGGCGACGACCCCAGCACGTGCATATCGCCCATCCGCAGGAAGTAGAGATACGGTGACGGATTGACCGTGCGCAGCGCCCGGTAAAGATTGAATGGCGACCCCCCCGGCACAAAATCAATCCGCTGCGACAGCACCACCTGGAATACGTCGCCCGCCGCGATGTACTCCTTGGCGCGCTCCACGCTGCGCATGAATTTCGCCTTCGTGGTTCCGGTATGGACCTTGAGCTTCGATTTCTGTGGCTTCGCCTTTGGGACCTTGGCTCCCGCGGTGAGGTTTCTCTCAATCGCCGCAATCTCGCGCAACGCCCGCGCATACGCGCTTTTTGGCGCCGCCTCAGAAACATCCGCGTTCACAATGATGTGGATCTGGTGCCGCAAATGGTCGAAAGCCAGCAGCCGGTCAAAAAACATCAGGGTGCAATCGGGAAGGTGGAGATCGTTTTTTGCGTGTTCGCCGATCTTCTCCAGTCGTCGCACGACATCGTAGGCAAAAAAGCCGACCGCACCGCCGGTGAACGGTGGCAGGCCGGGCACCTGCGCGACCCGATGCTCGCGCAACAAACTCTTTACGACCTCGAAGACATTCCCGCGGATTTTTTCTGTACGCTTCTTGCTTCGCGCCGACCCACTATTGCGCACTACTTCCACTTGGCCGTCTCGGGACTCGACCCGCATATAAGGCCGCGCGCCCAGAAACGTGTACCGGCCAATCTGCTCCCCGCGCTCCACGGATTCGAGCAGGCAGGCATAAGGCTCATCCCCTGCAAACGCCAGAAATGCCGACACCGGCGTCAGCAAGTCCGCCGTGATCGACTTGACCACCGGCACCAGCGTCGCTTCGCGCGCCAGGCGCGCAAACATCTTGTACTCAGGTTGGAGCATGGTCGGATCCGAAGGAAGGTACCGGCGAAAAGGCCTTCGGGAGCGACCATTATAGGGGACCCCGTCCGGCCAATTGTCATCCCGGTCAGGTGCCGTCTGCCAGGCCGACCCGCCGGCTCGCCAATCCCCCTTGAAATCAGGCTCAACCGGGCGTTCCACCCGCCAAAAGCCCTATTCCCACCCCCACCATCGTTACCTTCGGAACCACTGAAACCATTGACTGCCTGCAACTTGCGTCGGAAGATGAGGGCTTAGCCAAAACTGGGGGCACGAGGACGGATGCGGGTCAAGTTCTGGGGAGTCCGCGGTTCAACGCCGACTCCACAAGCCGGAAACATGCGCTATGGAGGCAATACCTCCTGCGTCGAAGTGCGTTTCGGCAACCAGCTCTACATCTTCGATTGCGGCACCGGCTTCCGCCTGCTCGGCCACCAGCTCGAAGCCGACGCCAAGGCCAGCGGCAAGCCCATCTACGCCCACGTCTTCGTTTCGCATTTTCACTGGGACCACATCCAGGGCATGCCCTTCTTCCGCCCTCTCTACGGCATGCCGCCGAATCACTTCGTCTTTCACTCATCCGGCCGCACGCGCCAGTTGAAGCAGGTGATGGAAGAGCAGATGGCCGCGCCCTATTTTCCGGTCGGCTTGAACGAGATGAAAGCCCAGCGCGAGTTCTATGACATTGAAGAGGGCAAGACTGATCTGGGCGACGGCTCGAAGATGAAGACGATGTGGCTGAACCATCCGCAAGGCTGCCTCGGCTTCCGCCTCGAGACCAACGAAGGCACGCTGGTCTACGCGACCGACAACGAACCCGGCGATGAGAAGTTCGACAAAGCCGTGCGCAAGTTAGCCGAAGGCGCCGATCTCCTGATTTACGACGCGCAGTATCTGCCCGAAGAGTACGCCGCTCGCCGCCGCGGCTGGGGACACAGCCACTGGCGCGAAGCCGTGAATGTTGTCATGGAAAGCGGCGCCAAAGAATTACTGCTCTTCCATCATGATCCCGATCACGACGACGCGCTCATCGACAAGGTCGTGACCGAAGCCCGCAACTACTATCCCAAAGTACGCGCCGCGGCTGAGGGGATGGAAGTCAAGCTGTAACCCTTTGCTCTCCGGCAGCCGAGATAAGCCCGAAGCCCGGCCCGTCAGCTACAAGTCAATCAGCGCGAACCCCTGTTAACGTCAAGGATCCGATAGACTGGGTTTCGGGAGTTCACCAGTATGACCAAAGAACCATCCGCAGCCCAGAAAATGATTGGCGACATCGCTCCGGCGTTGGCGGACCTCACGGACAACGTGCTTTTTGGAGACGTCTGGGAGCGGCCTGCGCTTTCAAAACGTGACCGGAGCCTGGCCACCGTGGCTGCGCTGGTGGCGTTGAATCGTCCAGACCAGTTGCGGTTTCATCTGAACTTCGCTGTTCAAAACGGCGTCAAGAAAGAAGAGTTAGTCGAATTGATCACCCACCTGGCGTTCTATTCGGGTTGGCCGAACGCGATGAGTGCAATCATGGTTGCCAAGGAAGTACTCTGAACGGGAAAGAAGCGACGTCCTGAATACGCGCGCTTTCCCGGAGCTCATTTCGGTTTTGATCCCAGCAGAATAGGCTCGGTTTCGATGAGCCGAAGACCTTTCACCATCCGTTGCGTCTGAGCCTTGTACGCTTTGAAATGTGGGCTTTGCAGGTGAGATTCATAGGAAGCTGCATCTCTGTACATTTCGAACAACCGGATCTGTTCAGGATGCCCTTTGAGCGAAACGGCATAGAGCGTCAATACACCCGGCTCAACACGAATCGACGTCTCGATTTCTTCTTTGAGGATGAGTTTGTAAGCATCGAGCTGCTCCGGGGCAATGTCCAGCTCCGCGATCCGCACAATCACTTTTCCGGCCTCCTCGGCGGCAGAACATCGCTGCGCCGAAAACAAGAATGATGCAACCACTGCGGTCCCAAACAGCAGCGCTTGTCTAGCGGTCATTTCCAACTCCCACGTTCGATTCAGAACGAATCTTGGAACGAGTGTAACCAGTATGCGGCAACAGAGCCGGCGATAGATTCTCGTTACCCTCAACCGATCTGGCGGCCAATGAGTGTAATCGCGAGTTTACGATGACTATCCTCTCAAGGTAGTCAGGTTGGACCTCGTTCCTTCCGAACGTAGCTATAATGCCGCGACGACTTGTTCTCTGTGGAATTGCTGACGAAAGTCTATGCAGCCTGAGGGATTTGGTGCGTTTGCGCCACTTTTCGAAGATAGCATCGCATATTTGACTCTCTTGAATTGCGATCATGGCTCGAAGGACGCAATTGCCCTTGTGATGAAGTGTTGTGCTGCGGTTTCAAATCCCTATCGGGATATTTGTCAGCTCTTGCGTCAACCGAACTGGCGACCTAATCTCGTCGGCGCCGTGGCCATAGCCGCGCTGGGCCACGATCCCGAAGCTACCAGCCAATTGTGGGTGACAATAGATAGAGGCAGTTGGGTGACACCACAGCTTGCGGCGACTGCATTCTTGCGTGACCCGCAGTTTACCGATCATGCGCTGGAACGGCTGCAACGCGGCGCCATGCGGTCCGCCAAAGCCGCGTCTTCATTGGTTCATCTTTTGCAGCGCCTGCCCCCGCGATCTGGAAGGGTAATCGTCAGTCCAACGTCTGCAGAGATAAATAAGTTGCTCAACGAAGACAAGGATTCATCTGGGAAGATTGCAGAATGTTGGTTAATAGCATTGACGAGAAATCTGGGCGCTTTGGGAGTCTCGCTTTGACTCACCGGCCTTTTTCGTTGGCGTAACATCCCGATTACACTCATCTACCGTGAGGAAAAACATTCTTTTGTGGGTGGAAGAGTGCTGACGCCTGTTTACATCAACTAGCGGGAGAATCTTCTCAGCGTCATTACTGAAAGCGAGCCAGCCCCACGCGCCGGAGCAAGTCCGCAAACCGTCGGTCTGAGCGCAAGGGATCGAGTGCGGGTTCGATGCCGATCTCGGTTAGCGCCAGATTACGTTCCTCGTATGCCTTGTCCAGCCATTCAAACGCCCGCTCGTTAAATCCGAGCCTCGCATATAGGATTGCCATTCCATAGGTCGACACATAAGCCTCTGGTGGATTCTCCGGCAACCGTGCAAATTCGAGCTGTTTCTTCCAATAACCCTGCGCGCCTTCGGCCATCCAGGCGCTTCGCAATTCACTCTCTTTTGCAAGAGCAGCCTTTGGATCCTCCCCAGACAGCAACCGCGCCTTGGTCTCTTCCGAAATCGCCTCATCGAACTTGCCGATAGATGCATAGAGATGCGCGACGCGCTCATGGTTCAAGACAAAACCCGGGAACATCTGATCGGCTTTCTTGAATTGACGGATGCCATCGTCGTAACGGCGCGCCCACATATAGGTGCGAATCTGGAAGGACTGCATCGGGGCAGACAAAGGATCGATAGCAATTGCCTTCTTCATCTCTGCAATTGCTTCTTCGTGCCGTCCCAGCGGCGACAAGTAGCTATTCGAATAGAACAAATGGGCGTAGCCATCATTCGGATTGAGTTCCAAAGCACGCAGGTATTCGCGCCGCGCACCTTCCCAGTCATATTCATAGTGGGCTTTGACGAACGCGAGCACTGCATGTCCACCAGCCAGCGAATCGTCCAGTGCAATCGCGCGCAGCGCTGCTCGCCGCGCTTCGGGCATCGAATCACGTTCAGGCAAGACCCTGGTGACCGATGCCAGGCTATAGGCGCGCGCCAATGCCACATAAGCCTGCGCGTAATTGGGATCGATTGCGGTGGCTCGTTGAAACTCCTCGATGGCACGCTCCGCTGCCTCACGTGTGCGCTGGTTGTCTGCCTGCAAACCAAGCATATAAGCCTCGTTTGCTTTGGGGTCGAGAGTGTGCTCACGCTCGAGCCGCGCGCGCACTTGATGCGGCAGTGACAATTCAATCTTGCCGGCAATCGCCAGCGCCACTTCGCTCTGCACCCTTAGGATGTCGGTTTGTTCGCGGTCAAAGCTGGCTGCCCAGATGTGAGTCTGATCGCTGGCTTGGATCAACTGCGCGGTAATACGTACGCGATCAGCTTGCCGGCGAACACTGCCTTCGAGGAGGTAGTTGACGCCGAGCTCGCCCGCGATCTGCGCCATGTTCTTGTGCGCGCCCTTATATTGCATCGACGAGGTGCGGGCGATCACGGCCAGGTGCTGCGGATCCAAACTCCCGAGTTCGGTGATCATCTCCTCCGTCATGCCATCCGCAAAATACTCCTCCGTAGGATCGCCGCTGAGGTTTTCAAACGGGAGGACGACGAGCATGGTCCGGCCCGGATTCGGCATTGCTTTCCGGCCCATCCAGGTCCTGATGCCGACGAAACCGACAAGAACCAAGAGACAGCCTATCCCGAACCACCAACCCCGGCCCGGGTGTTTGAATACTGAACCCATCGCACCGCGGGCGTCTCGCTCTGGCTGCAGAGGAATGATCGGGTCTGTAGTTTCTTGCGCGAGTTCACCTGCGCCCACCTCCGCACCGGCAAAGCGATATCCCTTGCCGGGAACGGTCTGAACAAAGCGTGGCTTCTCCGGAGTCTCTTTGAGAGCCTGTCGGATCTTCCGAACCGCAGTGTTAATTCCATTGTCGGCATCGACGAAGACATTCTTGCCCCAGATTTGGTCAAGGATTTCGTCGCGGGTCACCAACAATCCGCGCCGCTCAGCAAGGAGGAATAGGAGTTCCAGTGGGAGGCGCTCCAACCGCACCACCTCTCCCTTATGCCTCAATTCGAAGGCACCGCGGTCCAGCTCAAAATCCTCGAACCGGATCGTGTCCTTATTCATCAGAGGCCGTCCGAACGAAAAGTGGCCCTGATTCTAACCCCAGCTGACGCGCCCCTCGCGGAAATCAAACTTGCCCTTTGCTCCGAGTTCCGAAGCGGCTCCGGTTGTTCGCTTCCTATGAATGACTTATGGCGTCCACAAAAGCTACAGACGATCTTCAGGCTCCCTCCATTGCCAGGATGAGTCGGCTTGCGCACGATGCATCCACATGGGGATCAACCCCTTCGAACTTGCTTAGGAGATGCACAATGAAAAGACTCTGTGGAATGTTTACGCCAAAGGCTTTGAAATCTTGCGGTTTGGGCAGCTTCTTGGGAGCGGTGGCACTGTTAATGGTCACGCCTGGCATTGCCCATGCCCAGTACTGCAACTCAGACACGATCTACGGGGCTTATGTGTTCCGGATTTCCGGGCAGATCTTTGGTCCGGATGGTTCCGTCACCCAGCGCGACGGGATCGCCCTGACCCGGTTTGATGGGGTTGGCGGGTTGATCCAGGAAGATTATGTAATGTCCGAGGGCACCATGGTCCCCGGGCCGACCGATATCGTGAACGGATTCCATAACCACGAGCGCGGAACCTACACGGTCAATGCGGATTGCACAGGGTCGGCGGTGATTAAGTTTCCTGCCCCTCCGGGTGTCTCTTCCGGCGCTGTGATCAAGCTGATGTTCGTAGTGGGCAAGCACGGGCAAACCATTCACACCATCGTGAGTCAGGTAAGTCCGCCCGGATCTTCCACGCCGGTTCCGGCAAACATCCATAGCGATGCTGAGCGAATCGACTCAGAGCAATAGCAGATGGCCTCGTGAGATTCCGGCGCTCCTTAGGCCCCACTTCGGGGGAGGTGGGGCCTAACTTCTTTGTTTTCTGGATTCGGGGGGGCCTTATTTGGCGCAGGTAGCCCTGAGTTCGCGGGTGAACCCTCGCATTCTTTGGGCCGGTGAGACGAGCGCGGCTGCTGCAGCGCAAACCGTGGTCTCTACATCGCCACGAAATTCGCGATCAACTGCTTGCCTTCACTCGTCAGCACGCTCTCGGGGTGAAACTGCACACCCTCGATCGGGAACTTCTTATGCCGCAGGCCCATGATGACGCGCGTGCCTTCCGTCGTCGTGTGCGCGCTGACTTCGAGTTCATCGGGCAGCGCTTCTTCCTTCACGATCAGCGAGTGGTAACGCGTCGCCGTCATCGGGGACGGCAGGCCTTTGAAAATGCTTCGCCCATCGTGCTCGACCGCGCTGGTCTTGCCATGCATGAGCGTCTTCGCGCGAACGACGTCGCCACCAAACGCCGCGCCAATCGCCTGGTGGCCAAGGCAAACGCCCAGGATCGGCAGCTTGCCCGCAAAATGCTTGATGAGTTCGATACTGATGCCCGCATCCTGCGGCGTGCATGGGCCCGGCGAAATCAGGATGCGCTCCGGTTTGAGTGCTTCGATCTCGGCGAGAGAGATTTGATCGTTACGTCGCACTTCAATCGTCTCGCCCAACTCACCCAGATACTGCACCAGGTTGTACGTAAACGAATCGTAGTTATCGAGAACGAATACCACTGGACCCTCCAGATCGCGATTTCCGCCGACGCTTGGTCAGTTGGAGCGCAACCCCAAACGCGAAATCCTCAGCCCCCTTCCAGTTTAACTAAGGAAACACCCGGATGCTGAATGCCGCCGATCCACCCGCCGAGGCGGCGCCCGCGCACTCCTGGATCGTTACCTTGCCCGGCGCAGAAACATACCCCGACCACACTGCGCCCGTGCCCGGAGATGCCATCGGCGACGCGGCGACCGCCATGCCCGGCATCGCCCCGCTCACCGCCGTCGTATTCTGCACGCAACTGCCTGCGGCCGTCGCCAGCGAAAACGCCGCACTCTTTGCCGCGATCACCTGCGCCATCGGGAGAAAGGCTCCGCCGTTGTACGAGCAGCGCAGCGTATGCGAAGCCGCATCGCCGTAGCAAACGTCCTGGCTTATCTGCGGCACGGGAGCGCCGCCTTCCACGAAGCTTTCGGGCTTCGAAAGCACGAGGCCATCGGTCGTCATGTCAGCGATTTTGCCGGCATTTTTGTACGCGCCTACCCAGGACTCCACCACCGGATCGTTGCTGCCCATGGTGTAGCCGACGAGCCGCGACCGCGTGTCCGTGATGTGATTGACCGTGTCATTGATGGAGTGTGCCCAGGCGTTCAGGTTGATGAGATTGTTCACGATCACGTCCAGAGCGATTCCCGAAGACTGCGTGATCTTCACGCAATCAGCCCCGGGCTGGCTCGCCGAGGCGGTGAACAGCGGCCCCGAGATCAAGACGCCGCGCGCGTTGTTGATCAGCACGCCGATGTCGTCGCGATTCGCCGACTCGAATTGCGTGCCATAGAGATTCACGCCTTCGACGCCGCTGCCTTCCAGATCGATGATCGGCAGGCCACCTGGCCCGGGATGCGTAAATGATCCGCCCAGAAAATTGATGTCGCCCATCGCGCCCGCGCCCTTGCTCCATAGCACCTGCACCGGGATCGCGCCCGGATTGCCGCGGCCATTGATGCTCAGATTCTCGAGATTTACCGGGCCCGCTCCGCCCGAACCCTGGTTCGACGACACCTTCAACCCAACCCCGAAGAAATTCCAGATGAGCTCGTTGCGAACCGCCGAAATGTCGGTGGGATTGTAGAGCTCCACCATCGCCGAGCTCACGTGCGCACCCGAGTTTCCCTCGAACGAGCAGCCCTGCTGGTAGGTGAGATTTCCTGCCGGCGAACGCGGGTAAGAAGACAGCGCCGTGTTCACTCGGGCTGTTGCCGCCAGTGCAAAGGTCGCGCTGGTGGCATTGGTCTGGTTGAGACAGATGAGGGAGGATTTCGACCAGAGCTGAATTGCATCGGCTCCGCTCGTGATGGCGATCTCAAACCGCGTATTACCGTCAATGAGCAGGGTGACCGGCTTGGTTGCGCTGCCGATAATCAGCGGCGTGGTGACTGCTTGTGAAGTGGCACCAAATCCGCGCGCATCGACGGTCCCACCGCCTGCCGGCAAGGCAGCGATCGCCGCATTGATCTTGGCGAACGCATCCCTGCCTGGATATTGATCGGCGAACTCGATCGCGTTCTGCGTGCGGAAGTTCAGCCGCTCGAAGGTTTGCGCCGTCTGCGCGAAACCGAGGGCGGATAACGCCAGAACCATCATGATCCGGCCCAAACTCCGCAAGGAAAGCAGCGAGACTGGAATGCTTCGCATCATGGCTCGATGATAGCGCTGGCAAGCACGAGGAGCTGTCTCAGGGAACGCCTCGATTCCGAAGCTTCATCAGGTAATTGGAGAAGTGGCCGAAACCCGCGCCCAGCGCGCTCCCCCGGTGGTGGTATTGACAGAACCCAACCTGCGCGTATCCTGAGACGAATTTTTGGGGAGGACTTTTGATGGCAGAGGCGCAGCAGGAGAAGCGAACGACGCGGCGATTCGCGCTCAAGTTGCCCGTCGCAGTGACTTACCCGGGCAGCAACGCCCCGGCGACCGAGGCCCAGACTCGTGACGTCAGCGCGCGGGGCATATCCTTCTACGTCGATGCGGCTATCCAGCCTGGCTCGGCCATCGAGTTCACGCTCACCCTTCCCGCCGAGATCACCTTAACCGATGCGATTCGCGTCCACTGCAAGGGCAAAGTCGTGCGCCTCGACGACGCCAAGCAGGACGGCAAGGTCGCCGTCGCTGCCGTGATCGAAGAATACGAGTTTCTGCCCGAGGGCTAGTGAGGTTGCTGGCTTCTCGCCACCCGAGCTCCGGCTCGTCGACCGGAACGATGGTGCGTCACTCACCTCACCGTGTGAGACTCCAAGTTTGACGTTGGGACCAGCTCAATCTTGAGGTTTAAAGCCTGACGCCCAAAGCCTGCCCAGTGGTATCGTTTCCCTATCAGCTTCTTCCGAGTTCAGGGGACGTAGTTGCCGCGAGCGGGCTCTCAAGTTGGCGTGTGTTTGTTGTGGGCGACGAGCCTGGCCTTGGCTCTGGCATCGCCCGATCTCGCTGACGCGCAAACCGCAAATGCGCAGGCGGGTACGCCGCAACCAGCGCCATCGACCCAGCCGGTTCCGTCCAACCATCCTGCTACCGTGCTCGGCGTGCAGATGGTCCAAGATCAAGGCGGCCTTGCCGTCGAGATCCTTACCAGCCGTCCGATCCAGCCCAGTATCCAGACACTCGACAACCCTCCGCGCGTCGTCGTCGATCTCATGGGCGCGAGCAACGCCGTCAAGCGCAAGCGCACGCCCGTGCAGGGAGAAGTCGTCAGCGCGATTCGCGTGGATCAATATCAGGCCTCGCCTCCGGTGACACGCGTCGTCATCGATCTGATCGCCAAGCAAGCTTACTCATGGGACGAGGACGGCAACAAGCTGATGGTGCGACTCAAGCCGGCAGAGACCAAGGCGCCGGAGGTCGCGACGCTTGGCACACGCGCAAAGCCCGCGGTAGTTCCTGTAGTGCCGGGTGGCGGCAACGTCGTGTTGGCCGGAGGCCACGTCTCGACCGGTTCCTCCATCACCGCCGGCGCCGATACGGCGATTCTTCACATAGCGCGCGGCGGCGAAGTCTGGGTGTGCCCGGGTAGCACGGTTTCAGTGACAACTTCGCCCAACGGTCAAGACCTTATGCTGGGCGTGAGCACGGGCGCTTTCGAAACACACTACGGACTGGGCGCCTCGGCCGACTCGATCCTTACGCCCGACTTTCGTATTTTGATGCCTGGACCCGGGGAGTTCGATTTCGCCTTCAGCGCCGATTCGAGGGGCAACACTTGCGTGCGCGCGTTAATGGGCAACACTGCGTCGGTCGTCGTATCGGAATTGATGGGCGATCGCACGTACCAGGTCAAGCCGACCGAGCAGGTCGTCTTTCAAGGCGGCCAGATCGAGAAGGTCAGCCGCGATGTGCCCCTCGAGTGCGGATGTCCGCCGCCCAAGCCCGGCGTTCTGCGCGCCTCGGCGCCAGCCACCGCCTCGATGCCAGCTCACGTGGTATTGGGCGATGCGGCAACAGGCCCGAAAGGCGCGCCGGCGAATGAAGACCGCGGGGCGTCCACTTCGACGGCACGTGCGGCAAACCCGAGCCCAGAAAATACAGGCCCAACCAACCCAAGCAATGAATTACAAGTTCACGTGGAAGCCCCGCTGGTCTACCAGGCCGATCGATCTGGTGGAGGGGCGCCGGTCGCGGCCGCCCTGCGGGTCGAGACTTATCCGAAAGATTTGCGGATGAACGTTCCGGCTCTGCCTCCGCCCACTCCGGCGAGTGCGCTGGCGCCGGCAGTCGCCGAGGCGCCGCCGAACGCGCCGCCCGCGAAGACCGAGAAAGAACATCGCGGTTTCTTCGGCGGGATCAAAGGATTTTTCTCGGCGATTTTTCGGTAGGGGTGATTTAGCTCGTGCGTGGCACGCGACCTTCCAGGCGAGCAATCAATTCACAAAAAAGAGCTGGAAGGTTGTGAACCAGGAACTCCGTACCAAAGCCATTCACGATCCGCTGTGCTTGTCGCGTCAAACGAAAAGAGTTCCGTCTCCTTTGGAACAAACCAGTGCCAAAAACTTTTTTGGAACGCTCATGGCAAGACGCGCGAAGCTGCGGTTCTCTTAATTCCACTATCCCTTGCGCAGCGCAGACGCCTTATCCCGCGCAGTGTCGCGCAGGTTGGAGGCCCAATCGCTTCCCTTGTCGACGGCATCCTGCATCTTCTCCCGCGCGTCGGAGAGGCGATCGCGGGCGTCTTCGGACCAATCCTGGAAAGAATCCCTCGCATCATCGAGACGGCGGCGCAGTTCCTTGCGCATCTGGCGCCCGGTCTTCGGAGCCAGCAACAGCCCAACCAGCGCTCCCGCGCCAAGGCCGATCATCAAGAAGGTAATGGCTGTGCCGACATTGCCGCTGTTGGACTCTTCGTAGTTGCCGCTTTTCATGACTCCACCTCGTTAAAATTTTGTGAAAAGTACATTCCTAGCATACGCGCAAACCCGGAAATTGCGGCCGGGAGGCGAGTACCTTGGGGGAACTGTTTCGATGCGAATATCATGCGCGCCGGCCGGAAATTTCTGTTTTGATCGCCATGATTTAGTGCTACCCTCAGGCGCAAATCGGCTCCGCTCGCTCAACCTTTTCCCTTCTTGCTGTTTCGCGGCGAGCTTCCCCTTCTTTGGCCGGGAGGGTTCCGGTGCACTTCGTCAGCTACAGCGTCGAAACGAAAGCTAATCCGGAACTGGTGTGGCAGGTGTTCGCCGACTGGGAACTCTGGTATCGCTACTCGGACTGGCTGGGCGACATCTCCTGGACCTCGGGCGAGCCATGGCAGGTTGGGAGCCGGATGGAAGTGGAGATGATCCGTCCGGTACATTCCCACGCGCACCGTCGCTTGCAGGTCTCCGTTCCGGGAAAGCGGCTGTCGTGGATCGATCACATCCTCGGCACCACATTTGAGGAATGGGTCTTCTTCGAACCTATCTCGATCGGCGCAACCAGGAACTGCACCCGGGTTCATGTCTGGGCGGAATTCACGGGCATTTTGTCGGTAGTGGCGGGCCGGCCCCTCAAGCGCGTCGTGCAGGATTTCTTCCTTACCTGGTACAACAACTTCGCCGCTGAGTGCGACCGTAGGGCCAGCAACAGCGCAGGCGCCGGGAAGTGACTTCGTCTTCGGACGCCAGGTTGGTTTCTTCCCCAATCCCTTGTAGAATCTAGGTTTGTACCAGCATGTGCCGGGGAGCATGTGGATCGCCCGCCTTCCGCTGGCTCATCGAACCGCAATCATTTTTGAGGAGATTGTTCGCTGCATGTCGATTCCCGCCACCCAACTCCGTCCGGGCATGATCATCAAGCACAAGGATGACCTGCATTCCGTTTTCAGCGTGGAGCACCGCACGCCGGGCAACCTGCGCGCCTTCATCCAAGCCAAGCTGCGCAATCTGCGGACCGGCGCGATGTTCGTGGAACGCTTCCGCTCGCCCGACCCGATCGAGAAGGTCACCGTCGACGAAGTCAACATGGAGTTCCTTTATAACGACGGCGACGACTACTACTTCATGAACACCGAGAACTACGAGCAGACGCACTTGACGCGGGACACGCTGGGCGATTCGGTCGAGTATCTGACGGCGAACCTGCAGATCAAGGTTGAGTTCTTCGATGGCAAGGCGGTCGGCATCGAGCTGCCGCAAACCGTGATTCTGACCGTGACTGAAACGGAGCCCGGGTTGAAGAGCGCCACCGCATCCAGCGTCACCAAGCCGGCCAAGACCGAAACGGGTTTGGTGGTGCAAGTACCGCCTTTCATCAACGAAGGCGAGAAGATCAAGGTCGATACCGCCGAGGGCACCTACCTCTCACGGGCGTAATCTCCACGGATCGTCTCCAAAACATGTGGCGCGCACGCTCGGGTGCGCGCTTTTTCCTGGGTAGACTGCACGATCTTTCGCGTTGCGAGAGGGCCGCCAAGCCCGGGGTCGCGAATATCGATTGGCACCGCCCCGGCCTCAGAAACCACTCCTGAATCTGTTATTTTGAAGTGCGATGTCGAGCCAGGCAGTGGAAGCGCGAAGATTTCTGGTCACCGGCCGCGTGCAGGGTGTTGGGTTTCGCTGGTTTGTGGAGCGCGAGGCGCACGTGCTGGGCATGGCGGGTTGGGTGCGCAACAACGCCGACGGGAAAGTTGAAGTATTCGCGCAGGGGAGTGGAGAACAGTTGAACGCCTTGCGCGCGAAGCTCTACCAGGGGCCGCGGGCCGCGCGGGTCGACAACGTCGAGGAGTTTGAAGCTAAGCCCAAAGACGGGCCTGGCACATTCCGGATCGAAGGAGCGTGGTGAATGTCGAAGTCGGATTTCAACGCCGATCAGCTCAAGAAATTGATTCGCGAAGTGCCGGATTTCCCTAAAAAGGGGATCCTTTTTTACGACATCACTACTTTGTTGCGGGACAAGGCTGGTTTCGCACAGTTGATTGATCTTTTCTCGGAGCACTATATCGGCAAGGGCATTGACCTGGTGCTTGGCATGGAGGCGCGGGGATTCATCTTTGGTCCGGCGCTCGCCTACCGGCTGAATGCGGGCTTCGTTCCCGTGCGCAAGCCGGGAAAGTTGCCGGCCGCGACCTACCGGGTCGAGTACGAGTTGGAATATGGCAGCAACGCGCTGGAAATCCACCGCGACGCGATCGAACGCGGGCAGAGGGTGCTGATTGTCGATGATTTGCTGGCTACCGGGGGTACGGCGGCAGCGACCGCAAAGTTAACCACGTCACTCGGAGGCGAGATTGCGGGGCTCGCCTTCGTGGTAGAACTCGACTTTCTGAAGGGCCGCGACAAACTCGCGGGCTACAACGTGTTTTCTTTGCTCCACTACGATGTCTAACTCGCTAGAAGAGCAAGCGAACCGTCTCGATCAACCCCGCCCAAAGACACAAACTTAGCAACGTCCAGCCCGAGAAGGCGAGACGGCTCATGCCGCGAAATTGGGACGGACCTGGGGCTGATTCGACCAGAAACGGTCTACATTCCGACGTGCGAACCTGCATTCAAGCCTCCTGCGCCCGGGGGGACGTTTACAGCGAGTTTCGGAGGTACATCTACTTCGCAAGCTGCTCTTTTGGCAGCTTTTTGTGCTAGTGCCTAGGAATTAATACCGAAGTATTAAGTCCGAGGCAAGAGAAAGATCACTCTGGGACGTGCAATTTTGGGTCCCAGATGCCTGCCGTACAAAAAATCATGCTTAAGTCTCACAACGGCCAGCATTTGCGGGCCGCCCACTCTCTGTATGTGATGTTCCAAGAAGGACTTTGGGCTGGTGAAATTACTACCGGCAGGTGCGCGTCTTTACACGTCGTTACCCGTGGTAACGATGGCATGGCAAGTAGACTTTGGGCACTCGTGCCGAAATAAGGTCGGCGAAGCCAACTGGCAAACATCTCTGTTCCGAGATGGAACAGACTCCCTCCGGAATCTCGGAAGTCCTTCAGAATGCGCGCCTGAACGGAAAAAGAACAACACCGAAGCGCTCGGATGCCGTAGTCTTAGCGGTTGGAAAAAATCGATTTTCTAAGGAGTCTCATGAGCTGGCTCAACCTTATCGAGCGTCGTTACCGCATTGTGCTGCAAGCGGCAGTGACGGTCGCCCTCCTGACGACAGTCACGTGCGCGAAGGCGCAAAATGTCTCGCATCCGTGGATGAACACAAAGCTCTCTGCCGACGAGCGGGCAGCCATGGTGATCAAGGAGATGACGCTCGACGAGAAGATCGACCTCCTGCATGGAACGGGCATGAAGGGTCTGGGCCCGGTCAGTCCGCTCGCCAGAGATTCGAATGGCGGCGCAGGTTACGTCGTAGGTATTCCGCGGCTGGGGATTCCGGCAATCCAGATGTCTGACGCAGCCTATGGTGTTCGCATGAGTGGCGAGAACGGCCGATACTCAACGGCTCTTCCCTCCAATCTTGCGAGCGCGGCCAGTTGGGATCTGGATGCCGCGTACCAGTACGGCGGGTTGATCGCGCGCGAGCTGCGGGCGCAGGGCTACAACATGACGCTTGGAGGAGGGATCAACCTCACCCGCGAACCGCGGAATGGCAGAACCTTCGAGTATCTCGGCGAAGATCCTGTGCTCGCGGGGCGGCTGGTTGCGCAGGTGATGAAGGCCGAGCAGGCCGAGCACGTGATCGGCGACATTAAGCATTACGCGCTGAACGACCAGGAGAGCGGACGCAACGCGGTCAACGTAAACATCGGCGAACGCGCGATGCGCGAGAGCGACCTGCTCGCTTTTCAGATTGGCATTCGTGATTCGAACGTGGCGGCGGTTATGTGCTCCTATAACCGCGTGAATGGCGATTATGCATGCGAGAACAGGCACCTGCTCACCGATATCGTGAAGAATGATTGGAAATTCCCGGGCTTCATCGTGTCCGACTGGGGCGCTACGCACAGCGCGGAGAAGGCGTCGGCGGCAGGGCTTGATCATGAAGAGCCGGCGGAAATTTTCTACGGCGCTCCCATGAAGGAGGCCGTGCAAAGTGGCAAAGTGCCGATGGCGGAGCTTGACGATCACGTGCGCCGCATCCTGCGGTCGATGTTCGCGACAGGAGTGGTGGATGATCCGCCGGAGAAGAGTGTAGTGGATGTAATCGGCGGCATGGACCTCTCACAGAAGATCGAAGAGGGCAGCATTGTGCTGCTGAAGAATGACGGCGGGCAATTGCCCCTGGATGCCGGAAAAATCAAGTCAATCGCTGTGATCGGCCCGCACGCCGATGTGGGCATGATTTCAGGCGGAGGTTCTGCGCAGGTCGATCCTCCGGGCGGAAATGCAATCCTGCCGCCGGGAAAAGGCAACACGACCTGGCAGATGCATGTCTGGTTTCCGACCTCGCCCCTGAAGACCGTGCGAGCCAAAGCGCCGAATGCGAAGGTCCTGTTCGATCACGGCGACAACATCAATGTCGCCATAGAACTGGCCAAGAGGTCCGATGTGGCGATCGTGTACGCCTACCAGTGGGAGAGTGAGGGCATGGATCTGCCTGATCTTTCGCTGCCAGATGACCAGGATAAGTTAATCGAGAAAGTGGCGGCGGTGAATCCACATACCATCGTGGTGCTCGAGACCGGCACTGCGGTCACTATGCCATGGGCGGGGAAGGTGAGCGCGATTGTGGAGGCGTGGTATGGCGGGATTCGCGGCGCTGAGGCCGTGGCGAATGTGCTTTTCGGCGATGTGAATCCGAGCGGCAAACTGCCGATGACGTTTCCGAAGAACCTGGCGGATCTGCCGCACCCGAAGTTGATTGAACCGCCGCATCCGCTGTCGGGAGACTGGCGAGATATTGCCAAGGGCTTGCCCGTGTTTCAGGTGCACTATGACGAAGGCCTGAAGGTGGGCTATAAGTGGTACGACGCCGAGAAGAAAGATGTGCTGTTCCCATTCGGCTACGGTCTCTCTTACACGACCTTTGCGTACTCGGATCTGAGGGTTGCACCAGGAGGCACGCCACGGGTCAGTTTCACGGTCGCGAATACCGGGCAGCGCGCGGGCGCGGAAGTTGCGGAAGTTTACGCCGCCTTGCCCGCCAGCACGAACGAGCCTCCGAAGCGGTTAGTGGGGTGGAGCAAGTTGCACCTGGCTCCGGGGGAGAAGCGCACCGTGGAAATCGATATTGATCCGCTGTATTTATCGATCTTCAATACCGACCACAACGCGATGGAACGAGTACCAGGTGAATATCACTTCATGGTTGGCCCATCGTCCCGCGATCTGCCGCTCACGCAGGCGGTGTCGCTGCAGTAGGCCGACGGCCTGCAAGATGCAAGAGCCCTCGCATCGCCAGGGCTCTTGCTATGTGCACCAGATCGCTCACGGCTGGAACCCCACGCTCTCCCACAGCGGCGCCGTGTCGTAAAGGGTCCCCCCGGTGACGACCTGCTCGACGGAGCGGATGTTGTGAATGTCTTGGAGTGGGTTGGCCTTGAGCACAATCAGGTCAGCTTCCTTGCCAGCCTCCACCGTGCCTAATCTTTTTTCGAAGCCCATGACGCGCGCGGGAACGAGGGTCGCTGCCTGGATCGCCTCCATGGGCGTGAATCCAGCTTGCACGTATAACTCGATTTCGCGATAGAGGCTGAAGCCGGGAACGCCTTGGTCGGTTCCGGCAACGATAGGTACGCCGGCCCGATGCAACGCGCCGACGGTGGCAATCGAATTCTGAAAGATCTTATCGGTAGTGGACTGCATCGGGTTGGCGGGGCCGCTGGCATCGGCGAATTGTTGCGCCAGTTCGGGAGCCACGCGCTTCGCCCCCGGCTCGAAACTGGAAATGGGATGGGAGGGGCTAGCGGTATAGAGCATCTCTTCGAACGCCACGGTGGGGTCGATGACGGTGTTGTGCGATTTGATAAAGGCGACAGCCTCTTTGGATGCCGGAGAATCCATGTCGATCGCAGCCAAGGCCTCCAGGCGCTGTTTGCGATCGGGCTTGGTGCCGGGGGCAAAGGGTGCCCGCTCGATGTCGAGAACGTAGTGGATATGGTTGATCTGATCCATGCCGGCGTTCACGGCCTGGTAGAGCGTCATGCCTTCCGGCACGTGGCCGGTGACGGTCATGCCAACGGCATGCGCGTCGCGCGTGACCGCCGCGACGTTCGGTTCGGTCATGGACGAGTAAATTTTCATCTGCTGAAAGCCGGCGCCGTGATAGCGTGTCACCCATTTTTGCGCGTCGTCGGCGTTGTTAACCCGCTGTATGCCGACGGCGGCAGGACCATCCCCATCCACAATGCCCGCGGCGAGAATGCGAGGACCCAGCCCGCGGCCGTCACGGATGGCATCGCGGACAGCAGTGATGAACTCGAACTCATTGCCACAGTCGCGCACGGTAGTGGCGCCGGCAGCTAGATAGATCGGTCCCCATTCGACCTGCTCGAAGTGGGCATGCATATCCCAGAGACCGGGCAGAATAGTCTTGCCCTTCGCGCCGATCACGACCGCATCAGCCGGAATCTTGGTTTTGGAGCGGGGCCCGGCAGCGAGAATGCGGTCGCCATCGACAACGACGGCAGCGTCCTTGATCGGCGGGCGCCCTGTGCCATCGATGAGGGTGGCGCCGAGAAAGGCGAGTTTTCCGGTGCGGCGTCCGGCGATACGCTTACCCATCTCCGCGAGAGCTGCCATTTCACCGCTGCCGGCGCGGGCAACGAGCGAGGGCAGCGCAGGCTCGAGTCCTTCGCGCACCGACTCGAAATGATCAAATTCCGCGTCGACGGTTACGACTGCCGCCAATTGCTTCCCGGCATCGAGCCAGAGAGTTTCCCGCCCCCAGATCAAGCCCGACACGCTGTAACGTTCGAGCGGGATTTTCTGGCCGCTGATTTCGACGTCGTCGTGGCCACGATCTTCGATGCGCACTTCGCCGCTGGGGAATGTTTTCAGCGTGGCGGGAGAGCCGTGTGCGAGCCAGTAACGGATGAGCATCATCTGTGCGACCGTGGGAGCGTAATTCGCGATGAGGAAGAATTGCGCGGGCTTGGCCGCGTCGTGCGTGGCTTCGCCTTCGCGGATGTGAATCGTGCCGCCGTCGACGGTAACAGTGTCGTCGATCGGGTTGAAACGTGAGTTTTTGCCTTTGAGAGTCAGAGAAATCGGCGTCAGGTCGGCGGCGTACTCAAGCTTAGAGGTCAGCGGAACCTCGGTGAAACGGTCTTTGAATTTGAAATTCGCGTTGACGGTGAGGTTGCCACCATCGTTGGCGATGTCCCAGATTTCTTCGCCAATGGGCTGCTCAAATTTGTGCAGTCGGAAGACGCCGTGTTCCGTTGCCGGTGCGGACGGCGTTTGAGCTGCTGCAAAGCACGTCAAGGCGCACGGCAAAACGCAAAGTATGAGCGGGAGGCGAAGCGAGTTGAGTCGTTTCATGAGGATTTCTTGTCAGAGATTTTGTGATCAGAGGAATTCGTCTTCGAAGCCGCGAGCTCGGTCAATGTTAGCGAGGCATTCTTGGCTAGATAGCTCTTCCGGCGAAACCAGTCTTCCATTGAGGTTTGCAGGTCGGCGAGCGGCACAGAGGTTCCGATCTCCATCAGTCCGTCGGAGACGGGCAGCGTGTCGTCGAAGACGCTGGCATTGGTGAAGTTGCGCATGCTGAAGCTATCGAGCCACTTCAGCGGGCAGGCAAGGCGGGGACCCTGGTCTTCGTACTCGACGCGGATCTTGCGTGCGAACATTTCCTTACGATTTAACCACAGGGAGAGATTGGCGCCGGAGTGAAAGCTCTGCCGTTCCTGGAGGCTGCCCGGTCGCAGATTCGGCACGAATGTGCGAAGATGATCGGCCTATCGCGATGACCGGCCTGTCGCGGTGAGGAGGAAATCTATGGGATGGCTCTTGTGGGTCATTATCGTGGGCCTGATTGCAGGATGGGCTGCTGGCAGACTTATGGGCAAAGGTGGCTACGGTCCGGTGATGGATATTGTGCTGGGAATTTTAGGAGGTATCGTCGGCGGATTTTTGCTCAGCCTGGTGGGATTGCATTCATCGGGAGGTCTGATCGGCGAGATTGTGGTGGCGATTATCGGCGCCGTGTTCCTGATCTGGATCAGCCGAATGCTGAAACGGGCCTGAAAAGCTCTGACGATGAAAAAGGCCCGGCCCTCGCCGGGCCTTTTTCTTGTCGGGAGTCTTGCTCAAGACTTCGCAACCGCTTTCAGCCGCGCCTCAAGAGCATTTACCTCGTGCGAAAGTCCGGCCGGCAGATGATCTCCGAACATCTGGAAGTACTCGCGAATGCGGGGTACTTCCTCGAGCCAGCCGTCTACATCGACGCCAAGCAGTTGCTTGATTTTCGGGCCCGAGAGATCGAGGCCCTGGATATCCAGGTCGTTGGCTTCGGGCAGGCGGCCAATCGGCGTTTCGACCGCGTGTACACGGTTATCGCAGCGTTCGAAAATCCACTTCAGCACACGGCTGTTCTCGCCGTAGCCGGGCCAGAGAAATTTCTTTTGCTCGTCGGTCCGGAACCAGTTCACATAGAAAATCTTCGGCAATTGGCTGGAGCGTTTGCCAATGGCGAGCCAGTGAGCGAAGTAGTCTCCCATGTTGTAGCCGCAGAAGGGCAGCATAGCCATGGGATCGCGGCGCAGTTGGCCGACTTTGCCGGCGGCCGCCGCCGTGGTTTCGCTGCTGACCGTTGCACCCAGAAACGTGCCATGCTCCCAGTTGAAGGCCTCGGTCACGAGCGGCACAATCGTTCCCCGCCGTCCGCCGAAGAGGATGCCGTCGATAGGCACGCCATGCGCGGCTTCCCACTCGGGCGCAATGCTTGGACACTGCGCCGCCGGGGTCGTGAAACGAGCATTGGGGTGGGCCGCCGGGCGGGAAGCACGCGGCGTCCACGGACGTCGCAGCCAGTCCAGCAACTCGGCGGGCTTGGGATCGCTCATGCCCTCCCACCAGATATCCCCCTCTGGGGTCATCGCGCAGTTGGTAAAAATCGTATTGCGCGTGATGGTCAGCATGGCATTGCGGTTGGACTTCATGCTGGTCCCGGGAGCCACGCCAAAGAAGCCGGCTTCGGGGTTGATGGCGTATAAGCGGCCATCCGCACCGAATTTCATCCACGCGATGTCATCGCCGATGGTTTCCACCTTCCAGCCGGGGATCGTAGGAATCATCATCGAGAGATTCGTCTTCCCGCAGGCCGATGGGAATGCGCCGGTGAAATATTTCACGCGGCCTTCGGGGCTGGTCATCTTGAGGATGAGCATGTGTTCCGCCATCCAGCCTTCATCGCGAGCCTGTACTGAGGCGATGCGCAGCGCGTGACACTTCTTGCCGAGCAGGGCGTTGCCGCCATAACCGGAGCCGTAAGACAAGATTTCGCGCGTCTCGGGGAAGTGGCATATGTACTTATGACTCGCGTTACAAGGCCAGGGCGAATCAGGATCGTTCGGTCCCAGGGGCGCGCCCACCGAGTGCAGCCCGCGAACAAACTCGCCGTCTTCTCCCAGAACATCCAGCACACGCTTTCCGACGCGGGCCATGATGTGCATGCTGGCGACGACATAGGGCGAGTCGGTGATCTCGACGCCGATTTTCGCGATCGAAGAACCGACCGGTCCCATGCTGTAAGGGACGACGTACATGGTGCGGCCAGCCATGGAGCCTGCCAGCAGCCCCATGAGCTTGTTCTTCATGATGCCTGGATCTTCCCAGTTATTGGTCGGACCGGCTTCTTCCTTGGTGCGAGCGCAAATAAATGTGCGGTCTTCGACCCGGGCAACATCGGCGGGATTGGAGCGCACCAGAATCGAGTTCGGGCGCTTTGCGGCATTGAGTTCGATGGCCGCGCCGGTCAGGACCATCAGGTGAATGATCGCGTGATATTCCTCGTCTGAACCGTCGCACCAGTGGACGCGATCAGGTTTGCAGAGTTGAGCCGCTTCATCGACCCACTGAACAAGACGTTTGTTGCGCGGAGCACTCGACGACGTTTCAACTTCGATAGTAAGACTTGACATATAAGATGAACCTGCCTCACCGGTGACGGGCGCGAGGGCGGACTAAGAATCGCTAACGTTCCAACCGTCAGCCAACGATGCTCCGAAGAGCATTTGTGTCCAGAGCGCCACGGTTATGCAACGGGCAGCGTTACAAGA